>ERZ1034980.30-NODE-30-length-147942-cov-27.050403_pt1 | contig 147942 bp, 205 predicted proteins | sample MGYA00520622_ERZ1034980 | MGnify/ENA primary metagenome ERZ1034980 (study PRJEB33766, sample SAMN09781791) | gut metagenome | biome: gut microbiome | host: Homo sapiens | place: Madagascar | study: EMG produced TPA metagenomics assembly of the PRJNA485056 data... | reverse complement strand
GCATCCACCTTATTAAGGGCAACCACGATAAGATCACGTCAGATATGATGCACTATTTTTCGAGCATCAGCGGTTATGCTGAAATCAATGACAATGGAAATAATCTCATTCTGTGCCACTACCCCATTATGTTTTACAACCATAGCTACTCCCCGCATTGCTGGATGCTCTGCGGCCACGTACATAACACCCGCGAAAACGCCTGGCTCAATGAGTGGAAGGGCGAACTCCGCGACAACATCTACAGCATTGCCAATAATCGCGGCAATATCATCAATGTAGGCTGCATGCTGCATGATTATACCCCCAAGACCATCGACCAGCTGATCGAGTGGGATAAAAGCGACGTCTGGAGGGTCAACGCAACATGAAAATTATCCAAGGCGGCAGAGGTTCCGGCAAAACATATACATTGGTTCAACTTAGCCATCTGAGCAGCTATCCGATCATGACCAGAAGCATATGCAGTAAAAAATACATCCAGACGATGGCTGACCAGCTTGGCATCACTATCCCGGACCCCATCGTTTTCCGCAGTAAACAGGATACAAGAGGTGAGCTCCTCCCGACAGATAAAGTCCTCGTTGATGATCTTGATGGATGGCTTTCTGATATTGTAAGTAACTATTTTGGTTCTGCTGTTGCTGCCGCCACCATGAACATGGATGATAACCAAAATGTGATCAATCTTATGGATGAGGAGACTAAGCACAAATGATTGAAATTATGACCAGCGGTGATTTTGAGAAAGTTGTCGAAGCACTTGGCCTGAAAAACGCCAAACGCACCTACCTGTACACTCCTACTGAGGATTCTCCTTGGGCCGACAGTTTTGCTGTATGGGAATTCACTGAATCGGAATTCAACATTCTCAACGATGATATCGTAGACGAAGCATGGGACGATAAATTCCTCGGCCTCTGGTGGCGCTATGCTGAGGGGACGAATATCGCAGACAACCCCGACTATGAGGTACATGATTTTACTTTCCACGGCAAACCTGTCAAGGCATGGGCTGATACAGGCGTTGATCATGTAGATATCTACGAAGATGAAGACGGGCAGCAGATAGCAGACGAATATGGTTATGACTACCTAAACCCTCTGGAGTATTGCGTCAACGAGATCGGTGCCTCCACCCCTAAAAATGTCGATGCTGTCTGCACCGGCCTTGCCAAGCTTAACGGCATGACGCTGGCCGAATTCTTCAAAAAGTATATGGAGGCAGATGTTGAAGAAATTTCCGAATGATTTCTACTACTTTGGGCATGGTACACACCTGACCGATAAAGAAATTGACAAGCATGTCCAGGCTGTCAAAAAGATGCTGAAAAAGCAGGAACGCGATGATCCAAAAGATTTCAGCCCGGTATTTGTTTCAACCGGCGACACGCTGGTCATCGGCTATCGCTACCATGATAGTAAACGGATCAATGTCTGCCGCAACTACTACGAGCTGGGATATGCTTTTAAGGAGTGAGAGCCTATGAAGGAAGTCCCTATCTGGGAAAAGCAAAACCTGACCCTTGAAGAAGCAGCCGCCTACTCCGGCATCGGCGTCAATAGACTTTACGAAATGACAAAAGACGGTAGTTGCCCCTTCGTTCTTTGGGTTGGCAGTAAACGTCTTATCAAGCGTAAGCGTTTTGACCAATATATTGAACAAAGTTTCAGTATCTGATAAATTGACTTTCACAAAATCATAAGACAAAGAGGGCCTTAGTGTGATATAATAAGGGTGTCATACTAAGGCTCTCTTTTAACTTTTAAAGGAGGGCACATAATGTCCGTACAACGTAGGAAAGACAACAAAGGCAGAGTTTTAAAGAACGGCGAAAGCCAACGCAAGAACGGCAGCTATATGTATCGGTATAGTGACATCAACGGTATACGTCACACCGTCTATGCGCCTGATTTGAAAACATTGCGCGAAAAGGAGGAGAAAATTCAAAAAGATATTACCAACAATATAGACCTCAGTGAAGACAAAATTACAGTTAGTGCCTATTTCAAATCATATTTAGACCAAAAGAAGAATATTAAATCAACAACAAGGTCAAATTATGAAGTCATCTTTCTCTATTTGAAAAAATACGGTCTTGGTGAAATGCCAATAAAGAACGTCAAAATAACAAACGCCAAGAATTTTGTAATCGATATTTTCAAAAATGGAGCTGGTTTTTCCACGGTGCAAAATGTAAAAGGCCACATGAAAAGCCTTTTTGATCTTGCCTGCGAGGAAGATATAATTCACAAAAACCCGTTTGCCTTTACCCTGTCAAAGGTGATTCCATATGAAAAGCACAAAAAAGAAGCATTGACAAGTACACAAATTGCCGCATTGCTTGACTATGTCCATAGCAACACGTGCTATAAAAAGCATGAGGACGAAATTAAGATTCTTCTTTATACCGGGCTTAGAATTGGAGAGCTATACGGTTTGACTTTTGACGATGTAGACTTTGAGCATAAATGGATAAGTGTAAATCATCAGCTGGTCTTTTATCGAAAATACGACGGCGGTTTTATTCAGGAAGTCCACAAACCCAAAACGGAATCCGGTGTACGATATGTTCCAATGTCGGACGAGGTTGTGCAGTGTTTTAAAAATGTCATTACAGCGCGAGTACACCTGGACAAAGAACCTGTAATCGATGGCTATACAAATTTTATTTTTATAACAAAAAATGGCGTAAAAAGCAAATATAATCTTGGACCTGCGCTCACACGTATTATGAAAACTTACAATGAGAAGTTCCAAGATAAAGAACCGCTTCCTAATTTGACCCCGCATGTTTTTAGGCACACCTTTTGTACTGAGCTGATAAACAAAGGAATGAACTTAAAAAGCGTGCAATATGTTATGGGACATGCATCAATAGAAACGACGCTTAACATCTACACCCATGTCAATAAGATGGATGTCTTTGAGGAGTTCGAAAAAATAAGTGGAAAGCCTGCAACGAATAATTGTGTATATTTAGGCCATGCGGTATAGTCTGAGCACACAATATCATACGTAAAAAAGAACTTTTGCATGGCAATAGGTATTTTGCTTACACCACAACTTACACCATTTTTGATTGAAATACGTGAATATACGTAGGCGAACGTGAAAACGGCACCTTGACAGCAAGATAAAACATGGCGTAACATCGAGATATATAAAGATATAACGACTTATATAAAATGTTTTCAACAGCGCCATACATTTTTGGATAAATAGTTTTTACTTTCTGTAGTGCCAAATAAATGCCGTTTCAACGTTTAAAGTTTCAATCTATTTATTATTAACTCTCTTATTTACACCACATTTACACCATTTTAGAAAACGAGCCTTAGATATGACAAAACAAAAGATATAGACGAGAATGTTCTACGCCGCAGGAACACACTCGTCTTTTTTATTTATGGACAAACTTGTTGTTTTGCTGTATTATTAGAATAAGATGATTCCAGTCATACAGGAGTACAACAAGAAAGAAGGACACAGATGACCCGTTCTGAATTTGAGGAAAGACTGGCCCAAATATTCGCGATTGGCGAAGACGATGAAGAGTATAAGCAAATGACAAAATGCCTTGGAGATATGGGGCTTAAAAAGTCCTTCATAGTTAAAGACGACGCATACCATTTTTGCTGGGAGCAAAACGATAACAATGTCGGCTTTGCAGTCAAGACACCGGATTGTGCGCCAGATGAGGAAATCGACAAGGACTACTTTAAAAAATTTCTTGCCGTTCTCACAAATGCGTATGAACAGGCAAAAACCGTTGATTTTCAAGCGTCTCTATCTGACCTTGTGCCCACAAACATAGACGATGAGGATGATGACGACGACGATGACGAGGATCTGTCAGAATTAGGCATAGAGGACGAGGACGCCGAATACGACGAGAACGACGAAGAATACTATGATGCTGAACTCGATAATGATGAGGAATACCACGAAATTGAAAAGATTATCATTGAAAGCAGCAAAGGCAGGTTCGACGAAATCTCAGACCGTCTAAGATCGATTTTCAGTGTGCCAGCTGTCAAGTGCAATTTCTTCGTGTATATGACAATCTACATGGATCTTGCAACTATGGAATACTTGCTGAAAAGGGATTGTTTGCATATTAAATAATCTGCTAAAAGATAGGGATAGCCTCTCATCAAGGTCATCCCTATCTTTTTTTTGCGTTTTCTTTCAGCAACATTTCCACCGCCTATTCGGCTTGTGGTATCCGCATAACCTACGGCCTGGTTCCACAATCAACTGTCACCGACCCAGCCCACTGCTTCACAGCCTTGCAGTTTTGGTAGGCTCTACAGCCTCTATTATCTATTGAACAGATACTCCTGGATATCATTGAACGCGCTTTGCATCTGCTCGACATTGTTGCCATTAAGCGCATGGCCCAGCAAAGCAAAGTTTGCCCGCAGCAGCATATTCATACTGTTCTCCTGCGCATCAAGCCGTGCTTTGTCTCGCTTGAACAGGTCCATGTACTGACTATCTTTACTTGCAAGCAAATCTTTAACAGCATCGACTTCACCAGACATCTTTGTGATTTTTTCTTCCATGGCCTCGATCTTCACATCCTGCTCATGGTTCGGCTTCTTCAGAAAAGTGTTGAACTTAACTAGAACAGCAATGGCAGCACCGATACCGGCAATTGCGCCGCACACGCTCAGGATCCACGTGACAGCATCGGCCAGCGTAAAAGCAAATTCAGGATTCGGCATTACTGCTCACCTGCCCCTCGTGAGCAGAATCGGCTTCGCCTCGTTTCATCGCATCATAAGCCGCCTGGGCAATACTGCGTGCCTGCTCCTCTGTAATTTCAAGTCCAGCCTGTTTTGCAAGCTCCATAATAAACTCAGCTGCCTTTTTGTTCTTTTCCTCGCCAGTCATGTCATCCATGTACTGCTTGATATAGCGGCACGCAGCCTCTCCCCATTTCATCAGCAAAGGATAAGACTCCAGCATATTAAGCGCACTATTGATAACGTCAATAGCTTGAGGAAAAACATACTTGCCAAGCAGAAAAAAGCAAACGCTTGCAAGTCCTATGACAATATAGAAAATTCCCTGTTCCATACCTTACTCCTCCATATCATTCGGATGCATGACGCCATCGATATCGTCTCCCAGCTGCGGCTCCTCCAGTTTGGCATTTTCAGCTCCGGACTTATGCTCCTGCACCTTGATCCAGGCGTTGCACAAGTTTTCAGCGCTCAGCGCCGCAAACAGTCCCGCGTTAAAGCTATAGTCCGGCAGCTGGCCAATACTGAAACACAGCACCATATACACAACCGCGTACACAATCGTCGCACCCATCGTAAACACAATGACCTTTTTTGAAAAACGCATGGCGTTAAAATTCTCTCCCATACCAATCACCGCCTATCAAGTATGACTGGCGACCGCAGCAGGGCCAACATAGCCATAGGGGGTCTTATACCAGCCATTTACAATATCGCTGTAACCAATCGTAACAATCTTACCGGTCTTAGCATCCGGGCTTGCAATTACGCCGACGCTTGCATATTCCGTGCCGGGACCTCTGCGCACATTCCAGCGTCCAGCCTTAAATACGATTGCCTTCTGGGCGGGCTTTGGCGTAGAGACTCCAGCGGTTTCACCAACATAAGCCTTATAGCACCAGTTCATATCGCAATCTCCGGCGATGCCAGCAACAGCACCCTTACTGCTGTACTGCCACATCTGGCATTTGCCCTTTTGGTTGACTCCGTTACGGTAATCGGCCAGCCACAGGTCATAAGCCGCCAATTTTGTCATGTCAAGATAAGCCGCCTTGTAATTCGTGTAAGTGTACAGCATCGGCTTATACCCACGCTGATCGATAATATCCAGACCGCGCTTCACCAGTGCAGTAAGCTTGTTCTTGCCGATAGAAGCAGTATTTTTGTCCTCAACGTCCAGCGCTACGGGGTACTGGAGCGTCTTGCCGTCCAGAGCCTTGAACAACATCTCAAACTCCTTGTTCTGCGTAGCTTCGTCCTGTGCATAGGTAAAGAAATAGACGCCCACGGGAATACCATTCTCGCGTGCGCCCTTATAATTCTGTTCAAATGTCGGATCGATATAGATACCGTTTTTATTAGTGGATACAGCTCGCAGCATGGCAAACTTTACACCGGCAGCCGCTACTTTGCGCCAGTTGATATTGCCCTGATACCTCGATACATCAATGCCCCATAACTCAACGGCTGTAGAATCTGCAGGTTGCTTGTTTGCGCTTGCTGGCTTATCACTCTCTCCCACGCTTTTATCTACACTGTGTTCCCCAGCGCGGAATGTAAATACCGATGCGTTGGCCTTGGTGAAATTGTTATCCAACCATACCAACGGGTTCGTGCGCTTGTTCTTCCAGCGTACCTCGAAATGCAGGTGAGCACCAAAGCTATTGCCGGTATTGCCGCTGTAGCCAATCACCTCACCGGTCTTCACGACCTGCCCCTTCTTCACATTGATAGAATTCAGATGCGCATACAGTGTATGTAGTGTGCCACCGTTCCAATTCGCGTGGCGGATTTTAACCATGTTGCCGTAGCTGTTCGTATCACCCTGCGTGCGTTTGCCGTTCCAGTGATACACAATCTCAACAGTACCATCTTCCGCCGCCATAACCGGTGTCCCCACAATAGCTCTCATATCAATAGCCTGATGCAAGCTGCCATCGTTGTAGTACCATCCCTGCGTCAAAATATGCTGGCTCAAAGGCCAGCCAAGACACACCTCTCCATTCTTCAACCTCATAAAATTCCTCCCTTATTTAAAATAAAAACCGGCAGAGACACTTAGGCCCCTGCCGTATGCTATAATTCAATTCAACTATCACGAAAAATACTTTGGCGATGAAAGAGTGTTGCTCTCGATGGTGTATTTATAAAAACCCGTTTGGCCGTAATTGAAAATCAAAATCGTTGCATACACCACATTGCCTGATGACCTAGTGTTCATGACGATACTGTGCCAAATCTGGCCTCTAAAATAAGCATATACAAATTTGAACCCGCTAGAGGCAGTCTTTAATTTTGACAAAAGTTCACTTGCAATCCACTGTGGAGCAGATGAACTATCAGTATCAGTACCAATATACCAATATTGAATTCCTTCATTTGCCTCCCAACTACTGTCGTCATTATTTGTCTTAGTCAGAACACTTCCTTGCCTACCATTAGAAGGTAAATCTACACCGCCCGCCGTAAACAAATTCAGTGCCATATTACTTCACCTCGATGCCAAGCGCCGACTTGATCGCCTCCAGGTCATCCACCGTCAGTGCCGGATAATCAGCCGCAATGTCCTCAAAGTTCTCGCCAGCTGCAAGGCGAATCTTAAAAGCACGGGTCATAATACGCAGCTTCAAAGCATTCAAAGTTTTCATAGGTTATCCCTCTCCGCCGATCAGATCGGCCATCATCAAAATAATATCATCGTTTGCGGATTCCAGCGCATCTGCGCGTTTTTCTATAGAATCAAGGCGCTGTTCCGTTGTCGGCTTGTTTGCCTCTTCTTGCTTCTTGGCAATCTCCGCCAATTCTTCCTTGGTGTACAGCACATATTTCTGCACGGGTTCATACTCGTCCCAGGCATCGTGTGCAGGTTCATCCGTCACAGCAAGGCGCAGCCCTTCCGGGCACGCCTCCGTGATCGTACTCTGCATGACCTCATAGTGCCAGACTTCTTCCGTGGCCTCATGATGCGCCACAAATTTCTGTGCATCTACCAACTTGCCTTTTGTGAGGTCTGGATTGGTCAGCTCATTTTCCAATGCTTCATCGTAGATTTTCATTCCATCACCTCACTCAGGTAGTCCACTGCCGCGCATAAAAGTACAGCATCAAGTCACAAACCGGACGCCGCTTAACGGTAAAGGACAGCTTATTGGTATCGCACACATAAATCTGCCCCTGATTGATCATAGACAACTCACCGGACAGGATGATATTGTCTTTCAATGAGCTTGTCCGCTCCATCATGGCCGGTCCAAGGCTCATGTCCGTCGTAAGGTTGGGCGTACCAGTCGTGCTGCCAGTAAGAGCCGTTCCGGACGAATTCGTCCACGATACAATCACATTCCAGTTTGATTTGTCGCTGGACTCGTTCCATTTATCACGCGAGATCTTAAACGAGTACAGGAACTGTAATCGCTTCGTGATGACCCCGTTTTGCACTGGGTTCGTACTAGACTGCGAAATGGTCGAATCCACAACAGTCTTGTTTGCCCCGCTTGCAATGCCGTCCAGTTTGCTCTTATCACTGGAACTCATCAAACCGGAAGAGCCAGTCGTAGCGTTGCCATAGGTCGTGTTCGTTGTCGGCGGCGTATACCCAAGCGCACTCGTCACATTAGCTTTTGTCAAACTAAGCACACCGCTAGTATTCGTGATATTACTGCCAGTCTTAACACCGCCAAGCACCGTAGCACTGGCTGTAGGCAGCGAGTAGGTATAGTTGTTTGCTCCGCTTGCAATACCATCAAGCTTTTTCTTATCAGCCGCACTCATCAGGCCATTAGCGCTCTGTGATGCCGTGCCGTAAGTCGTGTTAGTATCAGGCGGGGTCTGCCATGTACCATCAGCACGCAGATACTTCGAGCCTTGTGTCCCCGCAGCAGGTGCCGGAACCAGACCGGCCTTACCAGCGGCATTTGCCGTGGCACCAGTCATATTGCCATAGGTAGTATTCGAGTCCTGTGTCGTAATGGACCCAGTCGTACCATCGCCCCTCGTGTAGGTGACTGTACGACCGCTCACGCTCAGACCACGGATATAGCCCGTGATTGCCTGGCTCTTCGAGTCATTTGTCGCATTAGTCGCACTGCCAGCACTTGTAGCATACTTAACGCTCTTTGCGCTGTCCGCCGTGTTATCTACATTGCTAAGGCCAACATCACTCTTTCCGAGTGTTCCCCAAGCGCCACTTCCTTTTAAGACCTTGCCGACATCTGCCGTACCCGGCGCAGGAACAAGGCCAGCACCACCAGCTGCACTGGAAGTCGCACCCTTAAACGCAGAATAGGTAGTGTTGTTGTCAGAACCCCAAGTAGCCGTACCATCGGCACTCCAACGCAAGATCTGTCCGGCAGACCCGCCTGTAGGAATATGCTTGTTGCCGCTGGAGGTCGGGTGACTGTAGTTATTTGCGTTCGATGCGATACCGTTCAATTTAGCCTTATCAGCAGCTGTCATCAGGCCATTGCTCGACGCTGTCGCCATACCATAGGTCGTATCCGTAAACTTCGCCCCTGCAGGAACATCCGAGTTGACGGAGTGTCCGTTTACTGTGGTAGAGTTACCACCGTTTGCAGGCAGAGATCCAATCCATCCTTTTAGAGCATCCTTTGAGATATCTTTGATTTTCGCAGACACATCACCGCCGTCACCAGTGGTGTAGCCAGCAATATACTTTATAGCATCGCCAGTAATGCCATCCCCGCTATATCCAATCTGAATACTTTTACTCGTGGCATTATAATCAGCAACACGGTTGGCTTTAGTCGCGCTTTCAGCGGAACCTGCGCTCGTTGCGTACTTAACGGATTTCGCGCTATCCGCAGTGTTGTCAACGTTGCCTAAACCAACCTGCGCTTTTGTATGGGTATGATTTGCGGCAGCCTTTCCATCTACTAGTGCTTTCAGCGCCTTACCCTGCGCAGCACTCAGACTCTGGTCGGTAGCATCACTGGTCAGATTATTCTGCACGCCACGCCATGTATTGGTATCGGTGAACACAGCATTTGCAGGAACGCTTTTGCCCAGTGTGTATGTAGTTGCCACCGGCACGCCATTGGAAAAATAGACGGGCTGCGTGGCAGAACCGGCATTGGTTGCAAGTTTCTTTGCACTGTCCGCACTGGCCGCAGTCTTAGCACTGTTGACATTGAATTTGCTCGGGTTATAGACGTACATGTTACCGCCATCTTCGCCGCCCCAAAGCCAGGTAGGCTGACCATCCTTGCCGCTCCAATTAAACGTCATAGGATTCGCAAGATTACCGTCACGTGCCAATTTTGTAGCTGTGCCATTGAAACCGGAAGCTGACACTCTCGCGGGGAACGTCACATTTTTATCAACATCCCATCCGTACATGTGGTCATTGCTCATCAGGTTGTTCGACGCATTCCATACGCTTGCGCCATAAGCTTTGATCATTGTAACATTCTGTGCCTGTGTGATATAATTGCTATTAAAAGCACTACCATTTCCCGGATGTGACATAAAGGTGAACCGATAGTTCCACCAGTTACTTGTCTGTCCCGTGCCACCGCCGAGCGTTCCTTCATCGAACCTAATGTAGTTCGGGCCACTCCAACCATTCAGATAGCCCGTGCTGCTGGAAGACGTAAACAGATTCGCCCAACTGGTTGATGCTGAACCGGTCGCTCTTTCGATAACAAGGCTAATATCATCACTACCGCCAGAAACCCAGAAAAACATATCGCCAATCGTACAATAGCGCTCAGTATTTTTTACATACTTACTGTTCCAGTAGTTATATTTCGCAGTTTCTGCCGTTCCGGCTGGAACATTATACTTCATACCGGTAATGGTAAGACGGATACCGCAAAGTGCATTCTTTTTTCCATCAATCTGAGGCAGTGTAAATCCGCCATTGTTTTCACTGAACAAGGCACGCTTGTTATAATCGGTAATTCCCGCGTCCGTCCAAGTTTTACCGCCATCCACAGTTTTCTCAATGATGATCTGATCAGACGGCAAAAACGCAAGGCGATTTGCACGAACGCTGTCAAACATCGGACGCACAGCTTTCGTGATGGAGCCATACGAATTGTTAGGATTGATTTCATTTGCCGTTCCGGCATTCTCTGCGTAATTAACCTTAACCTTATAATTATCACATTTCAGAACAACATCATCGCCAGACCACTGCGCATAGAGCGGATAACTATCCCCATAAGTTGCTGTCGTGCTTCCTTGTTTATATGTCTGTAGCTTTGTGGCTGCTTTGACACTTTTCGCACTATCAGCCGTATTGTCAACGTTTCCTAATCCGACCTGTGCCTTAGTATGTGTATGACTACTATTTGCCTTGCCACTTAGCTTTCCGTCAATCTCACTCTCAGTATAATACCTACCATCATGCGTATGATTTTTCGGCGCAAATCTATCTTTCAGCCCCGTAAAAAATCGCTGTAAACCAGCTTTTGTAACTAAGCTCATCCTAAACCTCCTTTTTTGGTTTCAGATCAGCTTGCAAGAATGGCATCGATTTCCTCGTTGGTAATCTCGTCAATGACCGTTTTGGTATCACCGATCTTCTCCAATGTGCCGCTGATCAGCATGTATTCGTCGTACAGGTTACTGCCGTCCGGCGTAGCCTTCTTGATCATATAAATAATATTATCTTTGGCCTCTTTCACAGCAGGCAGTGTCTGCACAATGCTCTTGCTGATATGCCCAGCCGCAGAAATCTGCTGGCCAACATAGGTCATGGTAGCATAGGAACTGGCAGCACCAAAGCCATCCAGCTTCTTCTTGTCTGCGGCGCTCATCAAACCATTTGCAATCTGCGTAGCAGCACTATAGGTCGTGTTCGTGCTGGGAATGCCAAGCGCCGTAATGTCGCTCTTTGCCACAGCCGTGGTAGCAGACACATGACCGCTTGCATCGACCGTTACCTTATACAGACCAGCCGCAGCCGCTGTGTAGCTCGGGTGGATATACTTGTTGGCCCCTGCCGCAATCCCATCCAGCTTCGTCTTGTCCGCCGCAGTCATCAGACCGTGCGCAGACTGCGTGACATCGTTGTAGGTCGTGTTCGTGGGTGTGCCCCAAGTACCATCGCCCTTCAGGTACTGGCCTGCATTAGCAGCCTTCGGCGTCGGAACCAGACCGGAACCGCCATCGGCAGAACCGGTTGCACCCTTGAAAGCGCCATAGGTCGTGTCCTTATCATCGACCCACTGTGCTGTGCCATCGCTTGCCCAACCAAGGATCTTGCCAGCAGCACCGCCAGCAGGGATATGCTTGTTACCGGCACTGGTCGGGTGACTGTAATTGCTCAGTCCAGCCAGCTTATTCTTTTCTACAGTCGTATAGTCATTGCTAGAAAGCTGCTTACCATCTTCCTTATCAACCTTCGCGTTGAGCTTGCTCTTCAGCGTAAGCCACACATGGCTCAAACCATTTTTAGTAAGAAATTGGCCCATCTCGTCTCCTCCTTATTAGCTATTTAGAATCTCATCGATCTCTGTGTTTGAAATTTCAGTAATCTGTTGGTTCAGGGCAGTCCAATCGCCGCCCTCGTACAGCCACATCTCGCCAGACCGCAGGGCGTAGATTTTCCCATTGATCGGCGCAAGCGGCAGTTCCGCCACAATCTCGATGTCGCGCCCAGTCTGCACACGTGTCTTGCCAAAATCGCGGTACATATTGCCCGTGTCCTTACAGACGATCAGCTGTCCATCCACAATAGGAGTGGACTTCAGCTGTGACTGATTCACTTCCCTCAATGATAGATTCGCCATATTCCATCTCCTATCATTCTGTTATCAAAAAATAAAGCCGCCCCACCATAACGGCAGGGCGACCCTATCACTTATTCTTTGGTCTATCCCAAATCAAACTCAAGCCTGGGCGGCAATGGTATGCCATGTCAGCTGGCCCTCAACAGCCTTGACGCGGGTATCCATAGCGGTGTTCAGGCCGTTAGCGTACTCTTTGGCAGAGGTCAGCGCAGCGTCAGCCTTCTTCTGGGCATCGGTAGCGGCGGCAGAGATAGCCTCGCTCTTGGCGGTGGCGACATTCTCGGTCGTAGCCTTGGCATTCCATGCGGTGCGCTCCTCAGCGGTAATGTGGGCAACCTTGTCGCCGGAGTGGCCGCTCAGCGCGTCATTGACAGCCTTGATCTTCTCATCGGTCTGGGCCTTGGTGTAAGCGTCCGGGTTGGCAACATACAGACCATCTTCCTTGATCTCGATGTTGTTATTCTCGGCAGCAGAAACCTTCACATCAACCGAGATGACATTCTGGTCAGAGACAGTAACAGAAGCGGTCTTGGAAGCACCACCGGTGTAAACATCCACCAGAGCAGCAGCGGGGATCTTGACAACCTCGCCGGTGCTGATGGTCAGCTCGATCTCCTTCGTCTCTGCATTGTAAGCGCCGCTCTTGACAACCATATCCTTGCCCAGATTGATGGTCAGCTCATCGCCGCCAAACACAGGCATCTTGATGGTGCGGGTCTCGGCATCATAGGTGGGCGCATGGACAACACCAGTCAGCGTAGTCTTGACAGCAGCAGTGGCATCGCCCTTGTCAACGGTCAGGACACCAGCATCATAGGTGACATCGGTAACGAACTTACCCTTCTGGCCCATGACCTCAGCCATCTTGCCGCTGACATAATCAGCAACAGCCTTGGTGCTGGGGATGTTGTCATCACTTGCGCCGGAGGCAGGAATCGCAGTAATGACCTCCTTGGTCACCTGAATAAAGTCACTGCCATTGAAGGCATGGACAGTCATCTGCGGAGTCTTGACATAAAAAACGCCCTGCTCGCCGTTTTCAGCGGAAGGCAGATTCTCAACGATACGAACGCTCTTGGTATACTCAACAGGACCCTTGAACAGCTGATGCGTATCAGAAGTAAAATACAGGGTACCGGCGTCCTTGACCTCCAGAGCCTTGTAGTCAGCGTACTTACCAAAACTAAAATTCACGTTTGCCATAATTTTTTCTCCTTTACATAGTGTAGAAATCTCTCTTTGCTATTTGCTTAGAACTCCTGCCACACAAAGCCGGTATTGACCGCGGTAAATGGTTCCACCTCAAAGGCTCCGTCTCCGGCAGACTGTACCGTGTAGGGCTGATACTTCCCGTTCTCGTCACGAATCATAACTGTCTGACCGGCATAGGTGTCGCTGTTCTTGTTCAGCTGGGTATTTGCGTCGCCTGGGCTGTTAAACAGCAGCGTGCGCGAGCGGATCGCCTGCTGGGTCTTGTCGTCCTTGATATAGATCAGTTCAGATGTATCCTTCGTAATGACCAGGTCCTTGCCGTCAATCTTGCCGTTCTCAATCGCAGCCGCAACATCTCCGGCATTACCGTAACCAAGTTTTGAATACTTGTTTGCCATCCTATTTCTCCTTTCCACAAAATTAGAAAAGCCGAGCGTCGAGCTTAAAACTCAACCACCCGGATAGTCCCATCCTCCGGGTCGGAGCCATTGTCCACAATCTGTACGGTATTACCAATCGCCTTATCCCCGGCCTTCAGCTGCAAACGGCCTTCGTTGTACAGCAGACCGTCAGCCTTGCCGCTTGCCAGATTCTGGTTTGCTTCGACTAACTGATTGGTAAGCGCCTGCAGAGCAATCATACGCTGATCCAGCGCAGTCAACGCCTCGTCCGGGATAATGTCGCTCCATGCACTGATCGGCAATACCCTGATATTCGTCGCCTGTGTGTGGCGCACGTGCTTTATTCCGGTGCCGTCTGCCTCCATCTCAACTTTGTAAAAGGTCAGCTGCACCGCAACGTCACCGGCCTCGGCAGTCAGGTTCGTATCAAACGGCAATTTGTATTCCAACATACCCTTGTACGGCTTATCACTCAGCGATAAAATCTCGGATTTATACCGCTTGCTCACAGGCGGCAGATACTCCATCAGGCAGGTAAATCCGCTCATGTCCTGTTCTTTATAAACAGGCTCCACCAGAAAATGTATATTGTCTACAAGCTTAGACTGCTGCATAATGCGTTCCTCTACACTGACAGTCAGCTGATTGTCGTCTCCCAGTAAAATCGTATACATCCTTACTCACACTCCTTCGTGATAAATTCGGCCTCTTCAACCGTGATTTTCTGTGCCGCCAGAAGCGCCTCAACCTTGGCGTCCGTGATTTTCTTTGCCTTGTACAGTCGTGCCAGGCTCATGGCAAATACGCTCATTCCCATCACAGCACGCCTCCTTCCAGCAGCGTCAAAGTGTAAGCGTCGATGATCTCCTCTGCCGTCTTACCGTTCAACGCTTTTAATTTCTGATACTCGTAGGTATCAATCGGTATCAGTTGCACGGTGTCGTAGCCCTCCACGGGGAACTTGTACAGTTCCTCACTGTGCCAGACCGTATTTCCATCACTAGAAAGAAAACCCTGCGCCTCATCTTCGGGGCACAGGGTCAGAATATTATGTTTGGTTTGATATTTCACGTAGACCAGGTGGTCGAGCACATCGATCACGCGGTCATTGTACATGACTTTATAATACATACTCGAACCTCCCTTAAATGCTAAACATCAACAGGATGTCGTTTGTATCCGTGGGGTAGTAATACCCATAGATTTCACCGGATGTATTCACAGCATTATAATAAGCGTTGTAATCCTTATTCGGGCTTCGCGTCCAGTACGCAACCACTTCGCCGTCCGGGTTCGTGCGCTTACGGCTCGTATTGGTCGTGATGAAATCGATCGCCGTGCCCTCGTACACATACGGCTCGGAACTCATGTTTGCATCCAGCTCAATCGCGCTCGGGATAAAGATGTAGCAGTCCGCCGTAGAAACATCGGTCTTGGCATTGCCGACGTTGCCGGGGACCTTCACCTTCTTAACAAGCTGACGCCAACCAATCGGCAGCGCCTTATAGACGCGGCCATTCAGATAGGTATTCAGTGTCGTAGGCTTCGCCCAACCACCGGCATTGTTATTGGCATTGTCCATGGACATCGTCTTACCCAGCGTCTTTTCTGCCAGCAGGCTCAAAGAGCTGCGCTTGCCAGTACCATCGCTCAGATAGTAACGGTTGAAGCAGGCGTTAAAGGTCAGCTCACTATGCACCCAGTTGACAAGCTCCTTGCAGGTGGTAACACCAAGGTCAGCATACCAGAGTTTTGCCCAGTACACAGTACCGATGCCATAGCTTTCATACGCACCGTCAGCAGCCTTCGCGCAGCCAAACACCAGCTCGGCATTTGTCTTTGTAGTGCGGGTACGGCTAAGCTCCGTGTACTTGCTGGTATCAGCACCCATATTGGAGGTGTAAACATGCAGCCCATTCTCGCCCTTGATGTGGCGCAGGACAATAATTTCGCGTGTGCCCGGCATGGCAGCATCCGCAGACTCAGTACCCCAAGCCAGCTTACAGCCGCTATTCTTCCAAAGGCGGAAACCATTCATACCGTCACCGTCATAGCACTGCATCAACACGCCGTTGTTCGCAGTCGTGCTCATCATACGGAAGTCAACCGCAAGCGTAAAGCTCCGATCCTCGCTCAGCAGATTCACGCCAGTATCCACATGATTCTTGCCGGTAAACTCCGTCGGCTGCGCAATCAGAACCTTTTCCGTAATATCATCAAAACTAAAGTCAGCACCCATCGTAATGGTCACAGGGTCTTTGCTTGTAACAACGGTGCTCTCTACGCCAACCTTCGTCATCGCATAGATTTCAACAGGCCGCAGCGAACCAAACTCCTTGCCATCAAAATACCCACTCACATACTCGCAGCTGTCATATACGGCGTTAATATCCTTATCACCGGTCACATAGCCGCCTTTGTCCCATCCGCTAAACAGATAGTATTTATAGGCCGTTTCCTCGCCGGTGTAAACAGGCATATCGCCCTCGTACAAAACAGTCGAACCATACGGAGCCGTAACAGACTTCAATACCGCACCACGGTTCAGATACCGCACCGTGTACTTGCGTACACTCTCTGTGTACATCGCTGTAACCGTCTGGTTACCGAAAACAGTCGTAAACTCTGTATCCCAACCCTTAAAGGTAAAGTCCGTGCTCACGGTGCTCTCCGCAGTCGGCGTGGGGATCGGGTTCTCTGCTCTCGTAATGGGGTCAACAGCTTTACCGCCCTTGTCAATGTACTGCACATCCAGAATGGTGCCGTCCTTGTTCACAAAGGTCCATGCAAACTGCTCGATCAGTGTATTGTAGCTCACCTTCAAGTCAGGCCACTGGGCATTGTAACGTTCCAACTCCTTCTGACGGATCGTAGGCAGATGCACCTTGCCAGCCAGCACAGAATGGTCGGTATTATAACCGTTCTCATCCGTACCCGTCATTGCGTACAGCTTTTCAAGCAGCTTCGTATCTGTCATCTGCCAATCCAGACCAATCAGGCGCACACGGCTCAGATTCGTACACTTTGCCAACATGTCCTTCAGGTCAATGGTAGCGCAATTCTCCACAACCAAAGCCGTAATGTTCGCATAGTCGCTGATTTTCAGATCAGTCAGGTGATTCAGGTTGCGTGCCGTCAGGCTGCTGATCGCGGGCAGTTCCGCCGTCTCGATCTTGCCGCCGTTCGCAAAGGCAACACCGGTAATACCGCTGCCGTCCGCCTTAAACAGCGTCAGGTTCGTACAGCCGGTCAGGTCAATAGACTTCTTCAGATTCGGAACATTCTGCAGGTTCAAGTGCTCCAGCAGTGTATTGTTGCCGACAGCAAAGTCCGTCATGTTCGTATTCTTGTAACCTTCCACGCCGGAACCGATCTGCAGGTCAGTCAGCTTAACGCCGTGGCTGAAATCGACATAGCCGGGGTAGAAGCCGGAAATATCACCGATACTGCGAATCAAGCTTGCGTTGTAAACATAAACTTCAGTATCGTTCATGGCCGCAATCGGGCAGTGAACCTCATAGGTCTGTCCGCGCTTGCCGCGCATCTTTACAGGGTTAGAACCGTACAGCACAGACACATAGGTATCTGCATACGGCACGATATGGAATGTGCCGTCCGGCTTCACACCAGTCCAGTTCACAGGCGTATAACCGCGAATCGTCATATCATCGCTGGTCGCAGCACTGCCGCTGTACTTGGATGCCATATACTTTTCCTGATACTTCTGGAACTGACGGCGCTGATGACGCTTGTTGCCGTGCATCATGGGCAAATAGCTGGTCGTACCATTTTCCTCGTAAGTGCGGAAATACTTCCGCCGCATATCCATGACCCACAGGCGCTCCGGCTTTACATTCTGATAATCCTCGAATTTCTTCAGGATACGGGATGTACTCCATGCCAGTGCGTTTTCACGGTCACGGAACATAGCCGCCAGCTTATCAGAGAACAGGTCGCGGATCTTGCACCACAGTTTAGAATCACTGGCATTGAATACGCTCTTAGTGCCAATGGTATCCGTATCCTCGTAGCCGTAACTCAGGGTCAGTCCGCCCTCGTTGTCGTTGCCCTGCGCGGTATCGTTGTCGTAGTCAAAGCAGAAATCCCAATGGATAAGGTCACTCGTATGCGGGAACACATTCTTTGCACGGTTATCGACCATGGTGTGGCGCTCTGTAAACAGGTAGTGATACAGCGCAGAGTCCATGACAAAATAGTCCTCAAAGTGCGCCTTAAACTCCTCGTCGCTCGCATTCACGACCCAGTTCTGCACACAGATCCACGCATTCTTCGCAGCCTGTACTTCCTCTTCGGTGCAAGCCTTGTTGATGTAGCGGAACTCAAAGCTGTTGTCGCCATCCCAAGTCTCCTGCGAGAGATCACCGTTCAGGAATCGGGTCTGCTCATCGGTATTGTTATCGATCTCAACGATAACCTCTTTATGGTTATCAGGATCCATGCCCATCGTATTGCTATTTTTCTTAGAGTTACCAATGTCACCGCAGGCATAGAAATGCCACTTACCGTCATGGAACACGGTACTGCTCTCAATATCCGTCTCCTGCACAAAGACAACACACGGGTAGAAGGCCATCGTATCGCGCACCTTCGGGTTATCCTTGCGTGCCTGTCGTATGTACGGGTTAAACTCGTTGAAATCATCTGCCAACAGCGCGTTGTTTGCGTTTTCAGACGATGCAACGTTTACTTTGATGTTGAAATAGTTCTCTGCCACGCTGTTCTCGGTAAGCGCATACACAGAGCCGGTGCTCTCATCGCCAAAGGTAAAGCCGCCCTTGCAGTTAATGTCGATGTTACGCGCAGATTCGCCATAGTGGTCAGAGCTTGTGCCCTGTCCCTTGTGCGAACCTTTGGCTGTCCAGTTGTCCTCAACGGCACGTCCGTTCTTGTAGATCTGTTGGATGACAGTATTTGCAACTTCATTTTTCTTGCCGGTAGTGAAGGTCGGTGCGCTAATCTTGATAACACGCAGGTCTGGGCAGCGCTCTGCCAGAATGTCCGGATTCAGTTCACCGCTTGCATCCGTGATGTTGTTGCGGTTGTACCGCTCGATCATCTCGTCAGCGTTCTTGGCATCCGCAATAAAGTTGTCCAGAATCTCATCATCAGACAGGTTCATGGAATAGGTCTTCATGCGGTAAATAATAACATCGCAATCGTCAGAACCGATGGTAATGCCAACCGGGCTTGACTGTGTAAAGTTGTCGCTGCCATCATACAGCTCCACCTTGCAGGGGATACCGTCAAGCCAAAGCACCATTTCCTTGTACTGGCTATCGGGCAGAATGTTGAACTCAAACTCCATGAAGTCATCTTCACAGGTCGGCAGCTCCATTGTATTCTGCGCACTGGTCAGCGTAATTTTCTGCGCCTGAATGCTCAGACCCACACCGCCCTGTACACAAGTCAGAACAGTCGCGTCATAGTCGCGCACATTTGCCGTGTTGAAAACGAGCTTGAAGTTCTTGCCAAGCTTCTTAGCATCATCGGCAAACAGCTTGTAATTGATCGTGGCGCGTGTGCCCGCCTTCACGCAGAAGTAGGTATCGCCGTCCTTATCAAGCTGATAGCCACCATTGACCCAGTCGAAGTTGTCGCTCACACTCATGCCCGTCTGGCCATCTGTCCACAGTCTGTCAGTACCGGCATTGGTCTTGCCGCTCGGGTTAAAGTCAAACATAAGGTTCGTCTTAACCGGCTCGATAACAACGCCCAAATCAACCACGTTCACGCTGATCGTCTTTACGGTCTCGCCGCAGGTGATCGTCAGCGTATGCTTGCCCTTATTCGCGCTCTTAAAGCTCCAGGTCTGCTTTGTGCGCCCAACAGTCAGGGTAGACTCGGTCACACCGTCTACAGCCAGTTTTACAGTGCTCGTGCTGGACGCAGGGTCATATACGGTGTACTCAATGGACACCTTGTTGTACTGCTTCGTCTCGTAATCCCTCACAGCACAGCTGATAATGGGTGCAGTCTCACCCTCAGTCACCCACATAATGTCTTTCTTGATGACATTGGACTTAACGGTCTTGCCATTGATCTCTGCCGTCATGCTGATTTCCAACAGGTGACTGCCGTGCTTCTGCACAGGAATAGAATAGGTCATCTGTCGGCCAGTCACACTGGTTGTCGTGCCACCAATCGACTTGCCGTCCAGCGCAAAATCGATCTTCTTCTCAACGCTGCCATACGGTGTATAGCGCACCGTGACCTCGCCGCTGTAGAAAAGACTATCATCAAAGGTTGAATCCAGATAGAAATCAACGACATTGGCGCTCCACTTTTTAGAACCGGTCGTATCCATACTGTCCACAACCGTCAAGCGGATCTGGTTCTCACCGCTGTGCAGATACTTCGTGATGTCAAAGCTGTTTTCGTCCTGCATGATGGTCTGCGTGGCAACTTTTGTATTACCGACATACCATGTGCCGGTTGCATTGCCGGTATCATCGCCAGCGCTGTCAACACTCGTGAACCGGAACTTGACCACAACAGGGTCACCGGCAACAGCCGTAATCGCAGACTCGCCGATACGCTCGATCGTAATCGTGCTGCCCGCAGCGGGGCCACCGCCGCCACCGCCGACAATCGTCACCTGCGTCTTCGGCGTGCCATCCTCCATAAGGGTCAGCTTGCTGTCCTCGTAGGTAATGTCATACTCATGCCCGGCATTCTTGCCGATGTCATCCAGCTTGCCCTGAATTTGACCAACAGCAGTATTCAGGCTGTCCACCGTGCCCTGCATGTCAGCCACATTATTCTTCGCCTGCGTAACATCGTTGCGAATACCGTCAATAACAGAGGCATCCGCCTTTTTCGCCAGCAGCGCGTTAGTCGCTTCCTTGTCATAATAGGAAGTTTTCAGCGTCTCCGGCAAATTGCCAACGCTGTCCTGCAGGTTCTTTACCGCAGCATCATTGCTGGTCTTATAGGCGGCAAGGTCGTCGCGCACCGGCTTCACCGCAGTCTCGATCTTGGCATCCACCGTCTTGCCGTAGGCAGTTGTCCATTCTGCGGACGGATCGCTATTGAGAGTAATTTTCTTGATTTCAGCCTCACCATTTTTAAAAATCAGGCTGTTGGCATCGCTGTCATAGTCAACACCAAAGTTCGCTAGTCCGTCCATGCCGTTGACCTTATCGGACAGCGCATTCAGCTCTGTTTTCTTAGCATAGTTTGTGTCCAGATCACTCTGGATCTCGCTCTTGATTCCGGACGCAGCAGCAGAGATCTTGTTGTCAACATCGGCTACGGCCTGCTGTGCCTGCTGGGCACTCTGCGCCGCTGCACTGGCCTGGGCCGTAGCATTGGCGACCTTTTCATCCATCAACGACACAAAGCTCTGATACCAATCGCTGCTTGGCTCGATCATACCGTTGCCGGTCAGCGCCTTCAAAATATTCAGCTTTCCGTTCGGACGACTTTTCCACACATAACTCTGTCCTTTTTCGTTGGATCCTGTGGCCGTGATCTCAAAATCAACTTCGCCGTCCACCGTTGTGACATTCTCGTCGATCAACCAGCCAAACCGAATTGTATCGCTGTTATAGGTCACATTGACAGGGGTCGCGTAGTTCTCATCCCCGTCCTTATTCACAAAATGCACCTGCAGCATCATGTCCAGCAGGTCAACGCCATCGTAATAGCGCGGCATCTGGAACGGGATGAACTGACTGTTCTTCTCCTGCGTAATATTGATCTGGCTTTCATCCAGCTTGATGTTTTTCAGCTCGTCAATGCTGGAATACTTGTCGTCCCTGTAGCTTGAATACCAGGAATATTTCCCGCTGATGGCAAAAGCTTCAGAGGCAGAATCCGCCATCACAGCGAAATCCTCATCATCATCTGCCGCCATCGACATGATCATAGGCTCGGCGCTCTGCACTGCCGTCTGTGCCATGAATTTTTTCTTCGATTCTTCAAAAGAAAGTGCCAAGTTTTCCACCTCTTTCTTGTTATAAATTTATTTGATGCACAAAAATATGTCAGACATAATAAAACTTGATTGTCAAAAAAGCACTTCCAGCACAACCAACATTTATTGTGTAACCATTATCTATTATTTGGCAAAAAGTAATAGTGCCGTCACTGCCGCGGTTGATGCTAATATAGCTTATGCCGATACATTTTTTGCCACCTGTCGAATAATTAGTGTTGCCTCCGCATGGTACAGATGTATCAAGATATGTCTCATAAATTTGACCCAACACATCACTCTTTGTAATATTTCGGGCGGTAATTTTCCCACCGGCACTGTAATACCCATATGGCACAGAGATAACATCGCCTGGGTTCAGCGTTTTATCTTTTAAGTCTCCGCGGTTCGGCATTGACCCCGTTTTAATAACCTTATCCCCTGCATAAAACTTTTTTCCACTCAGCACATTTTCTGCCCCGGCATCGGCCAGCGCCAACTTGCTATTTACAAGGCCAGTTGCAGGCCCCATCAAACTGTCAGCCATACTTATCTAGCCTCCCAAAATACATCTACATCACATGTCGGTTTTTCCCAGCACTTAATTGTCACTGCCCCTTCTCCGGGCGTACACTTGCCTGCTGCAAAAAATCCAAGGGCTTCCTGTTTTGCTTCGTTTTTTGCCCGGTCATCTGTCTGTGTGGACTGCGGGATGCCAAGCATGGCTGTTGCTTTAATCGGCGCACCGCCGCCTACTGGCGTCACATTTTGCGTTTGTGTAAAATAGCCGCTCATGCTTACCCATCCGCCCATGGTAAATGTCCCCGTGTATAACTGCGAGCCAACTTTGCGCACAGCACCACTGCCATCGCCGATATATAATGTGCCCGCACTATCAACGGCTGGCTCTCCATATTTCAGCGTTTCCGGCACTTTTGGCGTATCTTCACAGGCGTTCATGCCGCCCTGTCTTTTCAATCTGATTCCCATAAACTCCTCCTATCAATAAGCGCCGCCGTCAATCGTTTCCTTATCATCAATCACCTGACCAAGGTACACACCTACCTGATACTTAAAAAAGATCTGTGTGGCCAAAATCATGTCGCGCAGCTTGTTAAACTTATCTGCGTCATAAACAGAAAGACGCAAATCACTGTTCTCGGTTTTCCCAAGATAGTCATTTGCGTCGGTAATATTATTTGCGTTGATGTATTCGTAGTATTTATCTGCCTTCTTTTTGGTTGTAATCGTCAAGTCCTGCATCTTGTCGATATTGTCAACCGCGTTTGGAAATACCGTATCAAGGTCTTCCAGCATCTGTTTATAGTCCATGTATCATCACCCCGTAACAGTTTCTGTGGGCACCAAAACGACTGTGTTTGGGTAGTACGGGTAAAACCTCGCCATATTCACAGTCATTGTGCCGCTGCCAAGTTCGTAATTGATAGAGCTTATCATATATTGCTGCGGCTTTTTTTCGCTTGCCAAATGTGCTGTATAGCTTACCTTCTGGTTCACATCCAGCCATGGTATCAGCAGGCATTCCACACTGATGCTGTCTGTCAGCCGCGCTCCAAGATACAGCTCATATTCCGCACGCTGCAAGGCAAGCTCATCTGTGTAGATTTTCTCATAGTCTCCACTGCTGCAAACCTTGATTCGTTCTCCGATCTTATCGATTGTAAACGGACTTTCGGGGTTTACCACATAACCAATATTGTCACAAGCAAACGCAGCCTTGTCCTTAGCCGCCTGCTCTGCATTTGGCAGCTCCTTTACAAGCCGCGCCATAGCATGTATTTGCGTTTGACCAATAAAAATAAACTTGAATTTCTTTTCACCTTCGCCATACTCTTGCTTATACTGCACAACATAGTATTTGCCTTTTTCCATCGTTCCGGCAGCTATACGCATGTCCTCGCCTGTATCACTCAATGCGGATCGGTATAACGGATATGGCCCATATGTTTTTTCAGACTTTGCCCCGGTGTTCGAGTCTGTCTCTGTGTTTATAATTCGCACCTGGCACCCATCAGGATTGGTCTCCGGTGCCAAAAAGCTAAACTTCTTGCTGCTGGTTATGCTGGCTCCTGTTACGCGCACGGTATATATGCCATTTTCATAGCTGCTGCTATCAGAATAGTAATTGCTTTTTGTGGTCTCTCCCCACACTTCAATGACATTGCGAACCTCGCTGAAGCTGTTTGATAAACTCTCGCTGATAACACAGCTGTCAAAGATCGTATTATCTAATATAACAGGTTCGCCATTGTCCATTGGTACACGCTGGCACACAAAAGTGCCCTCGTCAAAAAACATCTCATAACTATAATACAAATCGCGCAGCTCTTTCAGGATGTCCCATACAGTTGACCCTGTGTCCCAACTCATGTCGTAAGGCACAACGGCGTTCTGATACCCTATTCGGTAACTACTGCATTGTCCCAACTGCGTTACGGTTTTTACTATAGCATCGCGGATTTCACTGTCTTTTGGTATTTTGGTTTCGCTGCCGATCAATGTTCCATTCAGTGTGCCATTTAATGTGCTGACAAGATCCAGACAACTTACCTTTAACAGCCTTGTCGTCGCGTCATAAGTAAACGAATTGTCATTAAAGCTATACACACCCTTTGGATACCACACGGTCTCCCCAGTTCTTTGATTTAAAAATCCAACAAACACACGCACATGCTTATCTATCCACACACGGGCTGTCTCTGCCGTGATATAGCTGTCATCTTTTACAAGAATCGTTGCATCAAATGTATTTCGTATGTCACTGCCGCTGTCGGTAGAAATACTGCCATCAATAAAAACACCTTGTATTTCATCAATGACCATGAATTTCGTATTTAGCAGCTGGATCTTCGTGTAAATTGTTTTTGTTCTCTGCCGTAAAAGGTCGATGTCCTGCTGTTGCACTTCATACATAGGTCATCCCTCCACATTGCAGTCTATAAAGTTGTTGTAATACAAGTCCCCTGTGTTTTCCGGGTCCCCAATTTCCACCCAGCTGAAGCTGTGATGCACATACCCTTCAATGTCATCATTGTTTTCGGAAATCCCGTCTGTCGTGCATATCATCCAGATGCGTCCATCCGTCAGCTTCATGATTTTCGGCTTACCGTCGTTCAGGAACGCCTTGATCTCCTCTCGATATTCGTAAGCTTTTTCAGCTGTATATTCGCCTGTGCTATCCTTTGGCAAAAACATCATCGTAAACTGACCGCTCTCGTAATCCGAATTGCCATTGTTGATAACGACGGGGTATTTATTGCTCAGCGTTGTTACAACATTTGTCTGTTTGTTTCTGGTAATCGTGCCCTTGCTGATTTCCAAATCTGTGCTGTACCCCTTGTCCTTTTCAAACAAAAAGCATCCGACAAATCGCGGAGTAATGCCATTTTTGTTTACATAGCCCTCTTTGTTATCCACAACAGGGACAAGCGCGTATTCATAGCTAACACTATTTGCCGCATAACGGTCATATCGTTCAAACTCCAAGTCACGCGGCTCCTTAATAGGTACATCAAACAGTGTGACCCAGTTATAGCCACCGGCTCTGCGGCGCTTAATACGTATCGAACTGATCTGCTGTATCATGTAGCTGATATTGCCGCCGCGTAGATTTCCGTCAAAGGTGGCGTTCATGATCGTATCGTAGTCCCAACTCGGGAAGTCATCCGGCTGGTCCTCAATACTGCGTGTTACATAAAGCTGGTCAAATGCACCATTTTCAATTACAAGCGTATCAGAGTCATCTACAATTACATGTGTCAAATCTGCGGTGTACTTGTAACCGGCAATGCCAGTACCACAAAAAAACATAGCACTCCCTCCTTACAAGTTTTGCGCCTCAATTACGGCAGCAATATTTCTCTTATCGACCTTGATCTCGCAAACCTCTCCGATTCTTCGCAGCTGGATCAGGTATTCTTCGCCATCTGTTAAAACCGGCATGGCAGTGCTGTGGATGGTGTAAACAAGGCTGTGGCTTTCGCTTTCGCATCGCACATCAATATACCCGATTTTCACACCCATAATATCGTCAGTCGCAATACATACTTTATTTGTAATGGCAGCCGACCCCATCATGGAATTTGTTGTAGCCCAGCCCTCGCGATATGTAAGGGAAAGAGTATTGTTTGACTTATCTATCAGCTCCATGATTTTCTCGCCTACCACAAACCCATATCCAAGCAGCTTAATGGTAAGGTTGCCCTGCACAGTAAATCCATCATCAAACAGCACTCGCTGGCCTGGCTTGCGCAAATCGACCATGTGGTTGTCATGAATGTATTCTGGGGTTCCGCCGCCGTCAAGCCGCCCTGTCACAGTACGAATATTGCAGCTTACGCGCACCGTTCCGTCATGGTTGTCACTAAGGTCAACATAGGTCCAGTAGTTCGGCGTGATAAATTTCACACTAAACGGCACAAAGCCAGTGTCCGCCGTCATGCCGTTCAATGTATCGCCAACAGCCCGCAGGTAATACTGTGTTCCGTCCTCCAAGTTTTTCAGCGTGTACTCCAACAGATCAACGCCGTATCGTGTTTCACTTTTGCGCACCAATACATGGTTAGTGTTGTATAACCCAACGGTATACGTGTTCAGCGGTTCGTTCTCTACCTGCCTATAGCTAAGTTTCACGGTCAATTCGCTGCTCTGTACTATCTGCCCCGTTGCTACATTACTAAAACCAAACTGCGGTGTCGTAAAGCAGCGAAAGCTCTTCTGGCTCGACCAACTGCTCGGCTCACCCGCCTTATTAAACACCCGTAGCTTGCAGTAATAGTATTTACCGTTCTGCAGTTCACCACCGTTGATCGTGTGGTAGGTACGCATCCATTCCGTTTTCTGGCTGTATACCTGACTGCCTGTTTCATTGTCGTAGATGACCAGCTCGTTTGCAAAGACCTGTTCACCCTCATAAGCAAAGTTGATGTTTGCGCCAACAGCGGCGTCAAACGATGGGATAATATAAAGCACCGGCTGTGCCACTCTCATCACTCCCCTTTTTTTATATAAAACAAAAAGCCGCCCAGCAGTCAAAACGACCACTGAGCGGTATAGATTGGATTCAATCGTTATTTAATTCTTCAGCTTATCTTTATCATAGCAATGGATCTATTGTCAAGTCCTGCGCGGCAGTGTTTATCACAGCTGCGCATTTTTACTCCGTAGATTCGATGTAAATGTCCTTCCAGTTATTCTGCGGTACCTTCACACGGACAACCGTTCCCACCGGAATATATGTCTTGTATGGTAAAGTATATTTTCCCCCAAACGCAGCCACTGTGTACAGCCCACCGCCATTCACAGCTGTGACCTGCCCAATAGATGTCCTGTCATAGCTTGCACGGTTGATAAGCTGCTGGCATCCTCTGCGGATCTGTGCGGCCAGTTCTTTCAGTGCATCAATATCTTGTTTGTTCAGCGTGGCCACCTCCCTTATATTTTGCATTCTACTTTGTATTACCCACCACTCACCCGCAGACGGAACAAATGCACCATCTGCACTCCACTATAAATCAAACCTTAAAAATTATCTCTTGCTAAATTCCTGTGCAAAAATTCCGCTTACACGGTCATGGATCACACGGCCAAAACTTTCTACATCATTGACCCCATACATCTGGATATCGCCCACACTCACAGTTACGCCGCTACCAACATTCGGCTGCGCGATCTCAGCGCTCTTGATACTCCGTTGGCTCATATGCGATGCAATAAAGCTTTCCGGGTCAAGACCAAACTTCCACAGGTTTGCACTCGGCTGTGCCGGGATAACGCTACTACCCTTTTCGATCAGGCTGTACTGGCCGAAACTCGGCTTGCGCATCTTGATCTCGGGGCCTTTCTCGTCAGTGATGGCGATGTGCGTGGTTTGCGAGTTCAGAACACCGGTGGCATGTTGCAGAGGGTCAAAGTTCGGTTTGCCCCACTGAATTTTATTGCCATGACTTGTAGCAGTGCCCATAGGCATTAGCGTATTAAAGTCGGCCTTACCGATGGCTTCAATCATCTTCTGCTGAGCCTGAGTTACAGACTCGATTTTTGCACGAAGAGAATCATAGCTTGCACCCATTTCAACACATGTCATCTGGACGGTTGTCAGCATGGCCGCATGAGTAATATCGGTACTCTCTGCCGCATACTGCTCCTGCGTGGCAATGTTGGCAAGGTGGTTAATAATATCATCGCTGCTTACGCCATACTGGTTTGCCAAGTCTACCAGACTCGTAATCTGAGACTGTCTTTGCCCGTAAGTTAAATCCGTGTTCTCCGCAACTGCTTCAAAATTGGAATTAAGAATTTCTGCGATTGTATCGTAGGATGCCTGATTCTGGTCCGCAAATTCAAGCAGATTTTCAAGTTGCTGTTGATAAGACTCATTAGTCATATCTCCGCTCTCAATAAGAGTATCGTTATAACCTTGAATCAATTCATCAATAGTATCATATCCGCCGGAATAACTGTTGACAATGTCGTTCATGGCCTGCGTGAGTTCAGCACGCTGTTCACCTGTAAGATCAGTACACTGTGAAAGTGTGGTCATGTACTCAGACAAAATATCACGCATCAGCGCTTGCTTATCGGCGGTTGCTTGCTGTACTGTGCCAAGCTCGTCTACAGCGTTAAAATGTGCTTTCGTGCCCTCGGTCAAATTAGCAATAGTATCAACCAATCCACGCTGTTTTTCGCTTAGGTCGTCTGTATCTTTGCCAAGTCCAGAATATACCTCACGAAGTTCTTCTAGCTTATCAAGCAAATCTTGTGTATCTTGGCTTAAATCGGAATCAGTCTCAACATCTGCACCTGTATCAGCGCCAAAACTTGCACTGGAATCGCTTCCACCAGAACCACCGCCACTACTCGCAGCATCCTTCGCATCACTGATAGCCTCCTCAAGCTTTTCGATAGACTCTGTGATGGAATCGATCTGGTCAGTCACGCCGCCAATTTCCTTCATGTTGGCAAGAACATCGTCCTTATAGCCAACAAGGTCGCCAGCCATACCGTCAAGCGTCATGTCGTTGAAGTGTGCCGCAGCCGCAAGCCCAAGCTGATAATCCTCCCAGCTTGTGCCAATCAGGCTAATAACCTCGTTCCACTTCTCCTTCATGTCATCAAGGTCAGCAATCTGTGCCTCGATGGACTTATCATAGGCGTCTTTCAGCTCATTGATCTTATCGATCTCGTCATCAACAGCCTGTAGGATATCATCGTTGCGCCAATCGCGCTGCTGCTCGTCAAGGTTGGTCTGCGCCTCGTTCACAGCCTCCTGATCTGCCGCCCAGATAAAGCCCTGATTCTTATTGTAGATGCGAACCGTCCGGTTGGCCTTCGCCTTCTCCAATGCGTCCTTGAGTTCTGCTAACTTAATAGCACGATCCTCCTCGTCATTGGCCTTCTGCAATGCCGCCTTTTTCTTGTTCAGCGCCTCGATTTCAGCCTCAAACGCCTTGTCCTGCGCCTCTTTCTCCTTGTTCAGTGCCTTTTCGCGCTTTTCAATCTCGTCAATGGCAGCCTGACCATAGATTTTCAGCTTGTTGGACTCTTTCTCAAGGGCAGTTTTCTGCTTTTCCAGTGCGGTTTTTTGTTTCTCAAGGGCCTTTTTGTTTTCTTCAAGGGCCTTGGAGTTATCTTTAGTTGCCTTAGTGCTGGCCTTGGTGGCCTTGTAGGTACTCTTGACTCGCGGGTCTTGGCCAACACTGTAACCATTGCCGCCGACATAACTGCCCCTACCCGGGCTGCCGGAGTCCATGGCCGTACCAGAGGCCAGCGCAACACCGCGTCCGCCAATAAAACCTTGGTCAAGTAATCTCTTCGTTTTGCTATGGTCAAATACAATCGCATCTTTAGGCAGGTTTACAAATTCAGCGCCATTATCACCAACAGTATACCATTTTCCGCTGTGCGGGTTCACAACCAACTCGTTGCCAAGCTCTCCAACCAGAGTACGTCCACCGGCAAAGGCACCACCGTAGGCACCGGCACGCTGTTCTGCATAAGTTTTAGTGCGGGCAGATTTAACAGTAGTCTGATTTACCTTAATGGTGACCGTGTGGGAGCCGTCAATAGTGTTAAGCTGGTTAATGATGCTATTCAGCGTTGTAATGCATTTTGTAGCATTCGCCGTAATCGTAACAGGCTGCTCTACATGGGCCTTCATTGTATCATATTGGCTGGTAATAGTTTGCGCGGCGTTATCGTCAGTTTCTGTCTCAATCTTGATAAGACCGGCATTTTTCATGTCGTCAATGACATCACTGGGGACTTTGCCATTGACCTCCTGCTCTTCCAAATACAGTCGAATTTCTGTATCTGTAGGCTCACCCATCTGTTGACGTTTCTGCAACAGTTCAGTGAGTTTCTGGTTGGCGGCATCCAAATTATCCAAGTCAGCAATCTGTCCGTTGCTTGCAAATGCTTGTTCAGCTTCTTTTACGGCTTCCTGTGCTTTATAAATATCAATCTCATTCTGTACACGAGCCGCAGAATCAAGTGCATCGGCTGCCTGCTGGGCGTTTTCGCTTAGTTCAACGCCATTATCTTTCGCTTGCTGTACCGTATCGGCCAGCTGGTCAAGTCCGCTGCGCTGGTATAGCCCATCCAGAGCACTCTCTAACTCTTCTGCCTTGGCATCCAGAACCTGCCACGCTTCACTATCCGGCTCAAGGTCTGCCATCTGGTCTTTAATGTCGTCCAGCTGCATTTTATAGTTAGTGATTGGGTCGCCAAGCATGCTGCTCCAGTCAAATGTCCAACCATACTCCTGCATCTCACCAAAGATAGATTGTACAGCATCCGGCGAAAGTTTCAGCGCTTTTGCAAAATCTTCCGTGGTCTTGTCTGCCAGGATCTTAATAGAGCCATCGCTCTCTTGCTTCATCAGCCCGGCTTTCAGGCTGTCTGTGATAAAGTTGTTAATGCCGGAACCATCATCAGAGCCATCGCTGGCCTGCTTAAAGTAGCGATTCAGTTTCTTGATGTATTCAGCAGCTGTTCCCTCGTAATCATCAGGGATAAGGAACTCAGAGGCCGCCTGCCACTTGACTGTGCCAATCTTGCCATTCTTCAATCCTTCGGCCAAAGCTTTCTTTGCTTCAATGGCACTATCATACATGTCGCCGGACTCAGTAGCGTTCTGTGCGTTCAGCCAATCCTGGTAAGCACTGCTTGCTTGCATCAAGGCAGAATACTGCATCTGCAAGCTGCGGCAATTATCACGCAGTGCCTGGCTTTGGCTTTCCAGTGCGGCCTTTTCCTCGTCAAACTGCTTCAGTTTGTCGGCATCGGCCTCAATAGACTTGCGCACTTCATTTGTGTAATAGGATAGGTCATTCTTAACCTTTTCATACTTGACCTGATTCTGGCTGTAAGCTACCTTAATATAAGCTTCAGACTCTTTTACCTTGGCTTCGGTAAGTTGCTGTGCCATCTCACGGTTCAGCTGCATGGTGCCGTTGCTGTATTGCAACGCGGCCGCGTATTCAGCATTATCCTTGATCAGTTCGCTGTAAGAATCGGTATTGACATTAACGCCAGTCCCTTGCGAATTCAAGATAGAAGTAACACTGGATACCGCCTTGCTGGTTGCGGTCGCCATGGCCAAAGCAGAACTGGTGAACTCGTTGGTGTACTTGATATTGTCACTATAAACAACACCAAGTTCAACAAGCGTGTCAACCAATGTATCAAGAGGAATATCCAGCTCCTCTGCGGCAGCTTTCAAGTCAAGATATGCACCAATCGACTTTCGTGCATCGCCGGTCACATTATTTAATGTATCGTCTGCTTTGCTCAGGCTTTCAATATTTAAAATATCAATATCCTGCAGGCCATACTTGTCAATGCTATCCAGTGCAAGCCCTATATTCTTATATACTTCTTCAGCTTTATCTTCGCCTAAATTTGCCGATTCTACAAACTGCTTAAACGGGTCGAAAGAGTCCTCGTCCTCTACCAACGTTTTCCAACGCAACACAGAATCCTGTACATCGTGCATACTGTGGCCGACGTAATCGCTGCTCTGCTTAAACAGTTTCTGCAATTCTTCTTCGCTAGAACCTGCAATCGCAGCAACATCGGCAGCGGTAAGCTTAGCGCCATCTACAATCTGCCCCTCTACACCGGCCACCATGCCAGAGATTTTCTGCTCAACACCGTCTACTTCAAGGTATAGTCCTTCTGCATCAAGGGCAAGCAGCTTATCAGCATCGATTTTGCCGGTCTGACTGTCAGTGGCTTTCTCAACGAGGATGTTGATATACTTATCCATAGTGTTTGCGCTGAGCGGAACTAAACCGCTATTAGTCTGCAGCATCGGGGTATAAGCAATCTCTACAGCGTTATCGCCTTCGCCAAAATTATTCGAGACTCCTTCAACGGTAGAGTAATCCCCTACCCCAACATCCCACTTCCAGGAAGCAATGACATCCTTGTATTTCTTCAGATTTTCTGTGTTCCACTTCAATACATCGCGGTTGGTGTTGCTAATGTTACCGTACTGTTTATACTTGTCATTCAAGTCAGCAAGGTTTTTAGAACATTCCTTATAAGTCTGAGCCGCCTGAGAGAATCCCTCGTTAAGTGCCTGCTGAGCAAAGGATTGCTTGGTGGCATTATTCAACTGATCCGCCTGCGTCTGCATATACTGCTGCACAAAGCTATTGTCAATATCAGTATTGGCAAATTCGTCCTGCGCGGCCTTGACCTTTTTCAGTGCGGCGGCGATGGCCTTATCGTCATTCTTGGCAACGGCATCGTTGTAGGTTTCCTGGGCTTCGGTGAGGTCGTTGTAGGTCTTGGACCATGTATCGCTAAGCTGGATTTGATACTTAGCTGCGGTTTCGGCTTCACTTCCCCATGTGTCAATTACAGACTGTACATCCTGTACACCAGTTGACAAACCATTTCTTAATGTTTCATATTGCTCACTGCCAAGGAAGTGTGTTTTGTCTTCAATTTCTGCCAAATCATTCATAAAGTCAGACAAGGTCCGTTCGGCGTCTGTGGCGTTTGCCGAGATATTAAATTCAATCCGTCTGCTTCCTGTTTTGTCGAGCATGCCTGCGCCACTCATGCGCATAGTTAAGTCCTGATCCGCATACTTAGAGACAATTTCTTGCAGCTTCTCCGCCTGAGCTTCTCCGACCTCGTACATACCGCCTGGCTGGAGGTACAGATCTTCTGTCATCTTTTTTTGAGCAGTGTTTATCGATTCACTGTTTGAAGCAAGGAATGTTTTCGCTTTTCTGTCTGCGATACCATCAAGTTTCGCAATCTGCTCATCAAGCTTTCCATTTACAAGGTCAATACCTGCAGCTTCAGAACCGTACTTATCAACCAGCTCATCCTGTATACTAATAAGCTGATTACGGGCATCATAGGCTTCCTGCTCACTCAAGTTGCCTTTCTCAAGCGAATCGCAAAGGTTTGTAATTTGCTCTTTGTAGTTGTTGATACTAGATGTTTGCTCATTGAGGGCGGTACTAGCATCAAGTGCAGCTTGTCGCAGATTTTCCTGTCGCTCTATAATGCTTGTGATCGCCTTAAATGCTAGATTGATAGCCGCAGTAACAGCAAGGGTCGTCAGCATATTGCCTACCACAGCAATGGTTTTTTGACCAACACTCTGCAATGTATTCATCACAGTAGCAAGACGAGTCTGACTGGCAGCGAAGGCATCAGAGGAAAGCGTAGCTTTGTCCATCTGGTTGACATAGACACGGGCTTGTGCGGACATTTGCTCAGTGATTTTGTCAAGTTTAGATTGTGACGCATTTTTGTTACTTGCAGCTATAAATTTTTCAATTAGCTTTGTGTCGTTTTCTAAAGTTTCTCCAGCCCCTGTGCTTCCGTTAATAAACGCATCCCAAATGCCTTTAATGCCAAGTTCTTGCAAACTACCAAGAGATTGTGTAAACTCATCCCAGCTTTTGCCCATTATGGTCAGCTTTGTTTTGCCAAAGTTTTTAGTATCTCCAACAGTATCAAAAGCAGTAAATATCAGTTGTTGCCAAATTTGTTGTAGTGTGATACAATAAATTTGTAGGTTATAAACAAATACTGCTGGAGGCCAATCATGGAGAATTGGAAATATTACATTTGTCCAATCTGCGGTGATTATCATGGAACTGATGATCGTTTTCCGGTGTGTGATTTTTGCGAATACGAAGATGTTATTATTTTCAACGAGGACGAAATTGAAGCCATCAAAGAGAAGATCGAGGCGATGCCAGAAGATGAACGCAAGATTCTCGAAAAAGGTGAACCATGTGACGATCCTAAATACGGTCTGCCAATAAACTTTGCTGTAGGAGAATACTTACGTCCTAAATATGTCTTTAACGATCCAAGATTCAGCAAGGTAAAATACAATGAACGTGTGAAAGCAGAAACTGAGTATATCCATAACAAGCGTAGAGAAGACGAAGAATTTGTCTCCGCTTACTATGGTCACCCCAAGTGTCCAACATGCGGGAGCCTAAACACAAATAAGATCTCTGGCTTAGCAAAGGCTGCATCTGTAGGTGTATTTGGAATTTTTTCGCAAAAAGTTAAGCGGCAATATCATTGCAATGACTGCGGCTACGAGTGGTAATTAGAATCTACGTAATTTCCGCAAATCATTAGCACGCAATTTTGCAGATAGTCGTACAATTTTTACCCAGCACTCAAAAGTTTCCGGATCATCAAATGGGTGTTTTGTTCTACAATAGTTATCAATTTCTTTCCAAAGCTCTTCCGTTACATCATTAGCCTGTGCCAATGATTTTATTGGTTTGCTATAATCCATTAAATTCCTCCTTATATGCTAAATAGGATGTGTAAATATATGCCACAGTTTTTAATAGACATATGGAATAATACATTTATAGGATTTAGTTTATTCAGCGTCATATCGTGTATTGAATTTGTCTTAACCATCATTTCTCTCTATAAAATAGGCCGTGTTGATAAAAATATCGCCATTACAAAAGAAATTATGCGTGCGGAGCCAGAAATACAACAAGCAATCAGCGCTATTAAAAAAACTCTAAAAAATGTAAAACTTAACAGTTCAATGCAGGAAGCAACTGTATATGTCAACAACATTTATCAGACTTTATGTTCAATTTCTGAAAGACTGGATGTTTTAAAAAAGACTTCAGAACACGAAAGTATTGATGAATTTCTCAAAAACTGGACACTGTTCTATACAAACCCTACTAATAGCGATTACACGGTTGAAAACTGTATCAGAGATTTAACAAAAATTCAGCATGACTTAGAGAGGTTGCTTTAATATGTTTTTTGAACAAGCTGCTCATTTTTTAACAAGCATCACCGTATATACGCATCGCAGTAAATGTCGCTGGTATCGCTACCCTGCCTCATACTTATATGACAATCCCGTTGCAAGAATGTTTATAAAAACAAACGAAGCAGAACTTGGGAAGTTAGACATTACGAATTCTTATTTTGTACAGCAAGACTGTGGTTTTGTATACTTCTTTTCATTTGGCAAAAAAAACAGGATGCTTTGTATACAGCAAGCAATAAATCTTCCACTCATAGAAGTTGCTCAGGAACAAAATTCTGACATAAAAATACTTGAAACAGAAATAGTTCGATATATAGACGAAGAAGAAGGTCAGCCATGGGGCACTTATAATTTCTTTAGTCATATATGTCCCAATGAACCAGAACCAACAGATGAAGAAATTGAAGAATTAGGTGTTTCTCCGTTTGAAAAGTAAGTGCCCATGTGGGTCTACAAATACCAAGAAGATATTCGGCATGGCTAAAGCGGCGTCCGTGGGGCTGTTTAGTATCTTCTCCAAAAAGGTTAAGCCCCAATTCCACTGCAACTCCTGCGGCTATGAATGGTAAGATTTGTGAGGTATCTCTATGTCTCATCAAGAACAGCACTACGCTGGTATCCATTACCACAATGTCTTAGATGTCGGTTTCTCGTGGAAAGACCACCCGCCGCGTCCATTTAATTCGTACTTCCCCGGTGCGATAACGCGAACCGAATTCAAGAACTGCCCCGTGTGCGACACAAAAATGCTGACCTATATGCATTATCCAATCGAGAAGCGTATACGTGCTGTGTGGCAATGCAAGGTGTGTAACAGACTGTTTGTATTCATCTGAGATGTATTTTTTGCAGAAGGTCAAACATCAATTCCACTGTAACTACTGCGGGCATGAATAGTAATAAAATAGAAAAAGCCGCCATGCGTTAAAACATAGCGACCTTTTGTTTTTAGTTATCATCATTATCTGACGGTATAAGATAATCTTTTACTTCTGAATTCGTAGGATAACCAACAATAATACTTTTAATATCAGATATATGAAAAACTATAATATGTGATGGCTGTTTATCTACTACCTCATTTCTATCATCATATTCTGTAAAATTACTTATAGCAAAAAGTCCTTCGTCTTTGTCCTGACTTTTCCTGCAGTAAACTCCAGAATAATAATGCGTGTCTGAATTTAACTGTACAATTATGTATGTGCCGCTTTCAGTATCTAATAAGTCATCCCAAATTGAACGTGCAGGTGAATAGGCGAATCCGTCTTTTAACGCAGTTTTTACAGATACATTTTTCAATATGAAATGTATTACGACTGCTATAAAAATAGCCACAGCGACGTTTATAATTGGATTGCTTCCGAAATAAGCAAGTAAATAACTAAAAGCCAAAGAAAATACTATATAATGTTCAATCAACTTTATTTCTTGTAAGGAACAGAAACACCAAATACCAATAAAGCCCGGTATAAAATAAAGTAAGACCATTGGTATTGCTGCAACCATATCGTTAATTTTAGTTATATCCGTAAAATCACCTCATTTATCATTGCCAACATTTCCTTTTTTCATAGTATCTACTGTTTTAACGTCTTTGTTTTTAGGCGCAACAGTATAATTACGAAAATTTCCAAAATGTTCTGTTGCTGTATCGATGTGAATTTCTTTATTACTATCGTTTTTATTATTCTGAGCCATATTGTTAGCAACTCCTTTATTTATAATAAAAGAAATTATATCATATAGATCAAAATAATGTTGCACAAATTTCAATGACAATATATGTGCATTTTTTATAACCTTCTCGGGGCTTTCCCACGATGTTCTGACTGTCTTTCCTCCCATCCGGCCTAAACCGTAGAATAGGGCTACCCATACAGTCGATGAACCAGAATCCCAGAGGTCACACCCTCCATCTGTGCAGTAAGCTGCACGGGTCTCCGGCTGCTGATTAAGCATTGTTTGTGCGACTTAGCACTGCCGCCGCATAAGCTGACATAAAATATTAAAGCCCGCCGTCATTATGACAGCGGGTAGTTTTTTCGCCGTAAGTGCCGCCCTACGGTTATTCTTTTGTAAAATCGAGGTTGCGCTTGGATGGATACTCCATAGTCAATACCATGTGACCGCTTGCGCTGGTAATGGCAAAATCACATTTACTTAGGATATCCATACCGATAATAACATCATAGAAAGCGTCCCCTTTATTGTAGGAACCGGCCTCTATGTCCCCACAAGGAATTGTATTGTCTATCATGATATTAACTTCGTAACAATCAACCTCTTGCTTTACTCCACCTACTACACTGTAAGGAACTTTTCCAAGTGACGGTAAAGACATTTTTTCTGCAAGTTCTTCAGAGATGCAAGTGTGGGAACAACCAGTGTCTATTATACCCATAACAAGCGCACGAGTGAAATTAGCATACACATTAACCAATACACCAATCGTAAGAGAACCTTCTGGAATATCGTTAAATGTGTACACAGCCATTTTTATTTCTCCTTTATTATAACGCCAAAATCTGCTCTTTTAATACCAAAATACTTACATGGATCAATGATATTTGTTTGGCAGTACAAAGCACCAGGAGCATCACTATTAGGCATATCGCTAAAGGACGAACCAACTGCAACAACTCTGCAATCAACAATCAAAAGTAATTTTCCATTGTACTTCTGATTTAGTTCATCTCCATGCTTTTCAGACCAACGAATATTTTTCCGCACAAGTATTTTGTTGTGGATTTTTTTAATCATTTCCTTAATCATACCACACCTCCACCTACAAATCAATCACCCGCCCTGTTTTTGGCACCGCACAGGGCAAGCGGCCTTTAATATCTTATGTCAACTTACGCAACTACAGCTTTTCTCTCAGCATATCGCATCCGTGTTGTTGTTTCCGCCTTTCGGCACCGTCACAATGGGTTACTCCACTGTTTTTGTCACACGGCTCTTAGCCTTTCCCAGCAATTTGGGTATTTTGTACACCAAGGTTGCATCCTACGCAGCTATTCCCGTTGCGTAAAAGGGCATATTTTTACCGGCCTTGGTATTTGTCATAGATGCAATCGCAGACAACGCTGTTGCAATCGTCGGCATTGCATCTCCTGCTTTAACTAATCCGTCCGCGAAATCAAGTGCGGCGGTTCCTAAATCGATAAAACCTTTAACAAGTCCACTATCAAGCACATCAGACGAGAAGGACTGGAAGGTGGCTTGGAATCTGGACAGCTTGCCCTGCACCGAATCGAGGAACTTGGAGTTTTCGACCTCGGCAGAGTTGCTGTCAGTTGCAAGCGCATTCATAACCTCGTCAAGCTCTTTGTAGTTCTCGATCAAAGCAGCAACAGCGTTGGCATTTCTCTTGCCACCCATGAGTTCGAGAGCTGCGCTGTGTTCCTGATCCGACATTTCTGACCATGCTGCGCCCATTTCTTTAATGATCTCGAACGTAGACTTATAATTTCCCTGTTTATCAAGAATATCGACTTTCTGGTGAGACAGCGCATATAGTGAAGCTCTCAGTTTAGAAGTCGTTTCGGCCATGCCTTCAGCACTTTCACCGGTTGCTTCCAACTCGGTTTTCGTTGCACGAAGATACATAGACACTGTTTTTAGTGTTGTACCCACAGTTTCTGGATTTTGAACAACACGGTTCATGGCCGTAGCCAGCGCAATGCTCTCTTCCAGTGTATTGTTAGCACTCTTTAATGCGGCTCCACTCCGATTGATAGCCTCCCCGACCCCATCCGTAGAAATGGCAAATTTGTTACCAGCGGTATTATACTCATTAACAATTCGCATAACATCGTCAGCTTCTACGCCAAATGCCTGCATAGAAGAAATAACCATGGAGCTTGCGTCGTCTATGCTACTGATACCATCGCCGACATTTTTCAGAAGCAAAGCGGCATCGGAAACTTTTTCAGCATCATCAATATTAAAGCCAAGACGTGCAAAATCTGCTGTACTATTGATAACGTTTGTCAAGCTAGTGCCAAGTGTTTTTGCACGAGTTCCAGCATCCTCCATAAATTGAGAATATCTGGCGCTCGTCTCATCCGTAACCTTCTTCAGCTCGGTCATGGCGCTGTCAATGTCCACAACATTCTGATACACCTGACGCAGTCCCTGCTGGAACGCATTGATCACCTGATTTGCCAGCTGGCTCTTGATGTTGACCTCAAACAGTTTCTTGAGCTTAACAGCTAAAGTGTCCGTTTCCAGCCCAGCATCCTGAATCTCTTTTTTCAGAGTAGACCATGCCTTGGACATTTCATTGGCGTTGTCTTTTGTAAACTCTTTAGACTCAATCTTTGGCTTCCACGAATTAAAGAAGTCCGTAAACTTAGCATAAGCTTCCACATTCTTGGAGATAGCACTATTATTATTAAAATAACGCTCTGCAGTATACATTGTATTCTGCATGCTCTTTCCCCAAGAGTTCTCGTTCAGCTTTGCCTGTTGTTCATCGTTGAACTCCTTAGCACTCTGCTTTGCCTGATTGATCCTGCGGCTTACCAATGCCATAAACTCGGCAAGATTCTTAGCTGCTGTACCGGATTCCGACAATTCATTAGCAAACTGCTGGAACACGCCAGTCAGCTGTGTATAATCTCCACTGTCAATGACATTTTTCAACGCATCACGGATACCAACATACCCAGTAGAACTATCACCGTTCATCAGGCGCATAAAGGCCGAATCATCAAAGCCTTTATCGCGTGCGTTACCAAGATTGTTTTTATAAGCATTCATCGCCTTATCAATCTCGGTGATTCTGGAGTTCACATTATTGTATTGGTTTCGTAAAGAATCATCCGCCTTATTCTTGGCACTGTCCATCTTTGATTCCAATTTGTTCATAGCTGTGGTCAACTGTACTATAACTGTATAGTATTCTTTTGCTACATTCACATTATTGGGATCAAACATTGCCTGCCCGCGCAGTTCTCTGGCTTTTCCTAACAGATCTTCAATAGACTTTGCAATATCTTGCATTTCTGCATTTGGCTGTATGTTTTTAGAAAATTCATCATATCGATTCAACAGGTCGTTTGCTGCTTTTCGCTTTTCTGTCGCATTGTTAATGTTTTCTTGCGCGTTTTCAAACTTCTCTGCTGCATACGATGCGTCAACAAACTCTTTTCTTACATATGTAATAATATCGGCTAGACTGTTCAAACCATATCCAGCAGCTGTTGCCTTTGTACGCATATCCGTGAACAACTTGCCAGACAAAAATTCTTCGACATCACGCTCAGAACTAATATTGCTTATAGCAGCAATGACTTCCTGAATATTCGTGACAAAATCCTTGCTGCTTTGCAATCCTGCACCAATACCAGTATTGTTGTTAAATCCAGCAAGCAAGCTCTGTAACGAACCAACAACTCGATCTTTATCTCCAAGCTGCGTTGCAAAGTCTTTTTGCAAACTATCACTTACAGAATACCCAGCCTTCTGTATTTTTGTTTCCAAAGCATCGACCGATTTTCCAAGCCTTTGGATTGCATTGTCGTATTCTTCAACAATAGCAACATTGCTGGAGTCAGCAATTACTTGTCCACGTAATTCGCGTGATTTTTCCAACAAATCAGATACAGAATTTGCAAGGGCTACAATTTCAGATTTTGCGGTGTTAGACGAAGCGTAACTATTGTATTTATCAAGTACATCGTTGGCCTTCTTTCTGGTTCCTGTTGCGCTTACCATTTTTTTATCAAAGGCAATAGATTCTTTTTGCGTACCAGTAACAGTCGCCACCCTGCGCGTAGCTGCCTTAGTAGGCTGACTGATCTTCCCAAGCTGCTCTGTGATTGCATCATTGATAACTTTTGCAAAGTCGGTCATGTTGACCTTGTCAGCAATACCCTGCAGCTTCAGCAAGCCTGCCATACTTGCCTGGATGCTATCAGCAGCAGCATTCAAAGAGTCAAAGACAGTGACAAGCTCGTTGAACGCATTGACAATCGTATCCTTATTACCCTGTACCGTATCAGATTTAGCCGTAATAGCGTCAACTTTTGCTTGCAACGCGCTCGTGTCCTCAAGCACCGCGACAACCTGCTTCAGCACATATTCAATCGAGGCTGCAAACTGCTGCGCTGCTTGGCTGACCTCCTTATTGACATCCTGCTGCGTCGGGATCTTGTTTTCTTCAACAGATTTTGTCTTGGAGGTCGTTTTCTTTTTGCCCTTATCGGTGCTCTTTTTGCCAGTTTCTATCTTAGCCTTGCTGGCATTCTCGACCTGATCAAGAGCCTTATCAAGAGTCTGTGCGCTTCCTGCTAACTGTGCGCCGGTAGCAGCCACACCCTGCAGCTTGGCTACGATCTGACCCAGTGTTTCATCAGTGGTATCCAGTGCCGCAATAATCTGCTCAGCAGCAGCCTGCGCATCTTTTACATAGCTCTTTGCTCTGGTGACAGGGTTCGTTGTTTTTGCCTTGTTCTTTTGCGTGTCCTTGTTAGATTTATCGCCCTGAACGATGGTTGTATCATTCAGAGTCTTACCAACAGCGCTAATGACTACAGCTTCCTCAGTGAAAAATTTCGTAAGACTGCTAATCGCATCTTTGTAAATATCGACGCCTGTTTTCAGCCCATCAAGTGCGTCCTTATACTGTTGCAGTGTGCCGCCGACATCTTTGAGCTTGGCATTATCCGATGTTAGTTTATTTACAAAGTTGGTAATCGTAGTCAACAGTGCTTTCAGCTTGGAGACTTCCATCTTGCTCATGGCATTGGCAAGTTCCTCTGCGTCGGATTTTGCGCTGTTTGTATTCGATTGAACACCCTGTTGCGCGGCCTCAAGCTGCTTGACAGACGACATGGCCTCTTTCACCATATCATCAAGGCGCGTTTTCTCATTTTTCGCGGTTGTAATAATCTCTTCTTCGACTTTAAGAGTACCACGTTTAGCCAATGTCAAACTGGTTTGCCGCTCGATGATCTGATTCATTAAAGTGAGCAGTGCATTGCCAGCTTCAATGTCCTGCGTAGTCAACTGACCAAAACTGATCTTTTCAAAGTTCTGCGAAGTCATATCACTGATGTCGGAAATGACCTGATCGATGCCAATAGATACATTTTTGATGTTGTCGATGAACTTAGAATAAATATCAGCATTCATCTTCTTGCTGACATTACCATCAATATCGTTCATCGTCTCATCAAGTTTCTGCATGACGTTCAGAACCGATTCAACGCGCTGACGTGTAGAATCGTCCAGCTTACTCGTGTCTATACCGGAGAACATAGACTTGATGCTTTTAGAAAATTCTTCGATCTTGCTCTTGTACGTACTCATGTACATCAAGAATCCGGTATCATAATCCGTCTCAGTTTTTGCCGGTGTAGAAATAGCTGTCTTTAAACCAGACTGAATCTCAGTGGCGATGCTGATGACACTATCCTTCATCTTTTCAGCGTCGTCTTCCACTTCTTTCTGAGTCTGTTTCAGCGTACCCTTCATAATACCGCTGGCAACTTCGCCAATTTGTTTGGCACTGCCCTCTACAGTTTCGCGGGCAATCTCACCGCCACGTTCGTACATGGTTGTCTGTATATTAGACAACACCTTGTCAAACTCAGCGCCGATATCCTTGGATCCACTGGTGAGAACAGTCATGATCAGGTTAAAGTCGTCAGAAATATTCTTAGCGTAGATCTTCAGCGCGTCTTCATCGTCGGTCTGGTTTACAAGTTCTACATTGGACCCAATGTCGCTATACAACTTTTGGATCGTATCTTTGATTAGCCTGCCGCCAATTTCATACTCTTTAGAAATGTCAGAAAAGACGTTCTTGTCTCCAAACTTGCTTGCGTACATTTTACGCAGAAAATCTGCAGCCTGATCGCTCTTTGCACCTTTACCGTTGTAATTTTCAAAAACATCAGCACCAATATCCCTGTCATACTGCTCGTAAAGGTCTTTCATCATATCTACAATGACCTGAGCATCACTGTCTTTGATCTTTTTAATGGTATTTTTGATTTCAGCACCGGATTTTGTTGCAGCAGAAGTAATTGCATTCGTAATATTAGAAAATGCTTCTTTTACCTGCGACTCGTCAAACGCCTGTGTGTAATCTCCTGCGCTTAAAGTGTTTAGAATATCTTTCTGAACCTCGGCAACAACGGCCTTATTATTTGCAGCGGCCTTTTTCAGTGCAGACAGATTTTTCTCTTGATCTCGTAGCGTGTTGTATATAGGGTCTTCACGTTGGGCAGTCTGCATGTTTTTATTCATCATGCTAAAGGTTCTGCTCAACGCCAGAGTCTGTGTCATGACACTATTGTACTTATCCAGCGATTTAGTGTAGTTTTCCTGTGTGATATTGCCGGTTTTCAGCATGGTCATCACATCTGCCATAGCACCCTGATACAGATCCATCGTGCCAATGACAGTCTTGATAGACCCCATAATGTCAGCAGCATATTTATTCACGCCGCCTGCAATGGCGTTATAAATCCGCTTGGTCTGCTTATCAATGTTCGTAATATCAAACTGCGGGTCAACCTTGATTTTCAGTTTTTCACTCTGCTCAAGCGCCCGAATTTTTGTACTGACCTCTGATGTGTCAGGCATTACCTTCAGTTTGATTCTTAAATCCTCCGCCATAGTAACTCCTCCTTCAAAGCAGTCGGTTTGGCCCCTTTCACCAACGCCCGATAATTCAGGCGCTCATGACAAGGGCCAAAGCCCTCGTCCGGTTGTCAGTTGTCAGGAAATTCATTCTTTATCGACTGCAGTATTGCTTCGTGTACTTTCGTTCCTTTTTGATGTACCTCTTTTTTCGCATGCAGCATATATCTTCGTCCTTCCAAGAACGGGGATCTGCCTTTTTTGCCAAAGAGCGGATACGCCCCCTGCTCAACAAGAGCTGTTAGCCCTTCAGATTGCGGAGAATACCCAGGAACAACGGGTGTATCAATCTCTGCTACGCTCCTAACTTCCAGCGTACAATCGCCATTTTCTGCTACAATTTCCGATTCATCAGTCAAACTGTAGCGTCTGTCATATTCGCGTGGCTGATAAGTTTTGTACACTTCCTTCTGGGCATGATCTGCAACACATTTTTTTACTTGCTTTGTGCATTTTCCCTGTAAAGCCTTATTGGTTCGCCGTCTCAGCTCTTTTTCCAAAGCAGCGAGGTTTGATATTTCAGTCGCCACCCGCAATCACTCCTTCTTCACAACATCCAGAACAACCGGCTCCTTGACCTTCTCCGGTTCTTTCCCCGTCAACCCCGCCTTCTTAGCAATCTCCACCAGCATATCCGGGTCGCTCAAGCTCTTGATGCCGCTGGCAATCTCCTCAAACGCCTCAGCCACACGGTCCAGCGGGTCAGGGTGGGCCACATTGCGGTAAACAACCATATACTCCTCGCGGCGGTTCTTAATCTCCTCCTGGCAAGCCTCATACAGGCCAGCGGTGACCTCGGCAATGTCCGGGTGCTCTACAATTTCAATGCCATCACGGCTGTACACAAAATCACAAATGTCATCCTGGTCATTGCCAATCTTCTCCCATGCCTCCGGTGCAAAATACTTTACAACGCCAGCACGCCATGCATAATCAAACAGTGCCGGAACATGGCGGTTCTCCACCTCGCAGCTGGCCACAACAAAATTCACAAAGTCCACGCGCTCCTGCACGGTGATATTCTTCTTGATTTCCATATAACAAACTCCCTTCAATCAGCACTCTTTCCAGTGCTTTCCGCTTTTTTTGACCCAGAGCAAATTCTCCTCCGGGTACTTATACAAAAACATCTTGCGCTTCAATTTGGCCTCCGGCGTTGCCATACCCTTCACATCAATCACTTCGCTGCGCCCATCCTTATAAATAAGGTAGAAATCGCACACATAAGTAATTGCACGCACAGCTTTTCCATCGTGCCGGAACCCTGGCTGCAACACAAACGACTTTTGCAGTTCATACTGTACTATCTCCCCCGCCGCAGCCAGCGGCAGCACAACTTCCCGGTAATACTCCATCTCCGCCTTAGAGTCAAACACGATACCATCGTAAGTTCGGTCCTCCCGGGCAGACACATGATACTTAGACCACACCGAGAATGACCTTCCCGTCAACGATCATGAAGTCGATAGGATCGCCGACATTGTAGTTCAGCCCCTCATCGGGGATCTGATAGCCTCTGCCTTCATACTCAAAACCAAGCGCTCCGGTATGCTCGTTGTGGTACACGACTACACCGCACTTCATTTCGGGCAGTCTCACAACCGGGGCGTTGACCGGTTCAGCATCAAAACTATCGACGGCAACAGGCTCAATCTTAGCCTTCTTGCTTTTGCGTTTGGGTACTGCCACAGCAGCAGCCTCAGCCGCCGCGGCCTCAACAAACTTTACTTCGTCCATTCTTCTCATCTCCAAATCTAAAAATAAACAAGGGAGCCTTTCAGCTCCCCTGCTTATATTCGGGTTTCTTAATCGGTCAAGGAATTACTCCTCGCCGGTGCCGTCCTCAAAGGTCATCTCGTAGATGTCGCCGTCCTGGTTGGCATAGCAGTCAAAGGTGATGGACACAGTGGTCGGATCGCCAGTGTTCTGGAACGCCAGGTTGAAGGTAGCCTGCGGCTGTGCCTTGTAGTAGGCCAGATCGCACATGACCTCCTCCTCGTCCTCGGTCTTGAAGGGCATCTCACCGCGGATCTCAAAAGCCTTCGGGAAGGTGTCAGCGTCGAACTTGATGCTCTGCACGCCCTTGGCCTTCTCCAGGTAGTAGTAAACAACATAGTTCTTGCTCTCGGTAATGCCGGTAGCAGTAACCTTCTTATCGGCAACATTGGTATCGGAGATCGGGGTGCCGCAATCGTCACCGGCAGCAAAGACCTGAACAGTGCCGGTCTTGGGGGTCTCGGACAGCGTAATGCCATCGGCAGTACCAGTCAGCTCCTCGCGCTTCAGCACGGTAGCAGTCTTGGCAATGTCCTTACCGGACAGCAGAGCAAACAGCTTGGCGGGCATGATCTGGGTATCGATCTGCAGCGTGCCGGTACGCTCGCCATCAAAGCCAACGCGATTCGGAGCACCCCAGCCACCCTTAGCATACACACGGTTTGCAGAGAAGTTGGTGGTAGAAACGTTGGCGAAGTCGATCTTCATGTAAGGAACCTTGGTCTTGTAGTCCAGCAGAACGAGGTTCATAACCTCACGGTTAGCCATATTAGGATTCATAGCCATAGTAGTAGCCTCCTGTTTAATTTGTTTGTTTTTACCCATCACGACATCTTCTTAAACCAGCTGTCTACCTGGTGGTCCTTCCCACCCCACACGCTGTAGTTAAAATCAGAGATGTCGTTGACTTGTTTGATTCGTTGACGGTTAAAAGTGTCATGCACCTGGTACACCGTCAAATCCCAGATGTTAGCCATATTCAAACTGTCGTGATACGTTGCCAAAGCCGAAATAATATTCGCAAGCTCATAGTCCGGGTCAGCTTTCTTGCCGCCGCGCTGGTTTTTTTCGTACTCCGCTTTCTTACGGTAGAACTCTTCAAATTTTTTGCGCGTTCTCTCGTCCTTGTACTTGTGTTCTTTCTTTTCTTTCGGCGGGTCTATGTAAGCACACTGCAAACAAACATCACATACCAGTGTCCAGTTTTTGGCGTTTATAACACCATCCACTGTAAAAGCCCCGGCTTCATCCTTTGCCGGATTAACAAGAAAACACTGGTGCGTTGGCTCATACTCCACTGGCTCTGAAATAAAAAAGCCCAGGGCCGAGATCACATCGGCTCTGGTTCCTTCTTCCAATGTCAGCAGGGTAAAAATGTCCAACTGGTCAATTTCTTCCGGCGTGATATTTGTCATTTCCTGCCCACCGTGTTTCAGCAGCAATTTCAAGCGCTCCACAAAATCCTTTGGCGTCATCAACAACAGCGATAATGCGTATTGGTAGGTGTTATACCCCTTTATGCAGATGTCTCTAAGGCGCGGGGAATGGATACGTCCAACTGTCTCCACTTGGAACCCGATTGGGTTCAAAAGCTCAAAGTAGGGTACTTTCATTTGCCATTCCTCCGGTTAAAATCCACAGCCTCATAGCAAATGCAGCGTCCGTAATATTTGTTGTTTGGTTTGTAAACATCATTACTGACAAGGTTCAGCTTACCAATGCCAAAATCTTTACTTCCGTTCAACAGCCTGTCCACGTCGGCAGCCAGTATATCCACTCTGGTGCCAACTTTCCCCTCTCGTTTATAGCTCTGCATAATTTTTTTGTGGCAATACGCAAATATGTACAGGTACACCCGGTATGCAGTTGTTGTAGGTACTTTTGCAACCACTGTTTCCATACACAGGTATGTATCTGTCGTTTCGTTCGTGTCGTCAACATACTCGTACTCAAAAATATGGCCGCAAGAGTCCGTGTCGTTGCCTAACAGCATTTCATCGGTATCCGCATCCTCATCCACAGGGCCAAGTAACACGTCGATAATATCGGGATCATTTGCAAAAACCGACGCTACTTTGTGCTTGTACGCACCAAGTTCGTTCAAATTCATGCATCCACCACCTTTATTACCACGCTGTCCTGGCTGTTTCCGTCAGGTGCTTGCACCGTAAGTGTAACCGTGTGCCCATTCAAAGTCTTATCATCAACAGCCGAAACGCGGCAGCTGTCTCCATCCACGCGGTCCCATATCGTCGAATTGGCAAAATATACCTTTTCATTCAACATGCTCTCGTCGGGCTGAATGGTCCAGACACATCCGGCATAAGGCTTTCCGTCGCGTGTCGCGTGGAACACCTTACCGCGCCCACAAATGCGCACTTTTGCATCCCCTGTGTATTTGATAGCCACATCGCCCGTGTCAGGTACTTTTTTCGGCTTATCATAGTCACAAAGCATCTTGTCGCCATTATCTGTGTCTGGGTTATACTGGTCTTGTTCAAGGTTCAGTACCAAGAAACCAGTCTGCTGGTTGTCGCGGTCATAGCGCTCTGTCATACCATCAACACAGGTAATACGGTATGTCTTTGGCTGACCGTTGATTTCTTCCAGCATAAGCCGCTTATCTACGTCCAAAAGTGCAGATTCCTCATCGTAGGGTATCTTCACCTGGAACTCACGGCTGGAAAGTGTCATCAGCTTATTCTCTGACAAGTTCGAGAAATACGGCTTATCCACAACGGCCCAGCGGGTCACGATCTCGCCGGTCTCTATGTCCTGCCACTGAATACTGCGGTTACACAGTTCAATTTTGCCGCGCACCGTAATCTCATCATCAGCATCACGCTCCGTAATCAGCCAATGGCTCTTACTCCACAGCATAATGTGCCCGATCTCAAAATCATCACCCGGCATGGTCCTAATGACCTTCTGGTTCGTTACCGTGCTGGAGATAATCTCCATATGGTGCTTGATTCCGTCGATCTCGACCTCTTTGTATGCTGGCGAGTCTGGCCCCATTTTGAGCGTGTCGTGCTTTGATTTTTGAATAATACGATCACGGCGGCTCGTACCGGGTCTGCCTAACATGGCGGCATACATGTCATATTTCATGTGTACCACCTCACTGTGTCAGTCCGGCAATCTCACCGTTTCTAAAGGAATACAAGTTGATCTCGCCGCGCAGGCGGTGCTCCGTCGTAGTCATCAAATCTGTCATTTTCTCCAGCAGGTTCGCCGGGCTGTATAAGCTGAAATCTTTGGTGTTTAAAGCATTCTGCAAGGCATCCGTGTTATACACAAACGGTTCCACGAAATGAAGTACCATTCCCAGCGCCAAAATATCTTTCTCACGATTGGTCAGCGCGATATTAAACGCCAGGATATCGTCTTCCCTATCCGTTAAGTCCTGCTTGCAAATTTCCTCAAAATCGCCAATCGCCAGCGTCAGCAAATCTTTCTGGTATTCCAACCGTGTGATTGCGTCAAAGTCCAAGAATTCGTAGTTGCGAACCCGGGCACGATAACGCTCAAAAATTTCCTCGTATTTGGTGCCCATAGGTCACACCTCCGTTACTTGATCGTTTCGACTACAACAGATGCTTTCTTCACAGGCTTCTTGGTATCCAGCTGCAGCTCTTCCTCCAGGTCGCAATGCAGGACTTCGTTCAGCGCCTTGATCACGCTGCGGCTGTCCAGCCCGTCCGCCTTCATAAGCTCTTTGGCACGCATACGGATAGAATCATGCATGCCCTCGCTCATCTTCGGCACGTCGCTGCGAATCTTGTCAGCGCTCCAATGGAACACCTCATCAAAATTCTCCGTTGTCAGCGCATTGCGGTAATACTGGCTCACACCAAGCTGCTTCAGCACCTCAGCATCTTCGATCAGGATCCAGTTATCCCGGAAAAAACGCGGCTGAGAGCCACGCATGGCAACCAGTTCGCCATATTCGATCTCCTGAATGTCACCAAAATCCTCCCACTCCACCGTATAACCGGCAGTGCGGCTGGAGATATAGATCAGCGGACCATGTACACCGTTTTTGCATTCAACAATCGTATTGCTGGTAATTTTCTTAACTGCCAAAATAGTACCCTCCAAACATAATCAAATAAAAAAGCCCGGTCAGTCACCCAACCGGGGTATTATAGTAAGTTGTCAATATCAGACGTTAGAGAATTTGTAAGCGCCATAGTCGCGATCCATGATAACGCCGATGCCGGTACGCTTCAGCATCAGGAATTCCTGGCTCATATCCTGGTTACCCATCAGGTCGCCCTGCAGCATGGTGACAGAACCCTCGGTGACGCGCTTGATGGGCTTCGTGCCACCAGCAACAACGTACAGCGTGTCGTCAGGCAGGATAAACTTGGTGCCGCCGATCTCATGGCGCTGCTTCATAGCGATCAGGGGAACACCGGCCAGCTTGCCAGCATAGCCCATAGAATAGATGCTTTCCTTGCGGGAGTCAGAGCCGTCAATATCAGGGATCTTGCGCAGAGCCTTACGGGTGCCAATGATGGTGGCAGACTCACCGGTAGATGCCTCAACATGCTCGACCAGATCCAGCAGCTTGTCAGCATCCAGAGTACCGGTCTGCATATAAGGAGCCTGCAGACCGTTGATCATGCCACCAAAAGCAGCATAAGCGGAATCCAGGTCGTAACGGGTAAAGGCGGTAGAAGCAGCCTTGATCAGGTCGTTGAAATCAACACGGCCAGCCAGCACACGGTTCAGCTCCTCGTAAACCTTGATGGCGCGGAGCTGGGTGTTGATGGTGATGTCCTGACCGGACTCGAAGCGCTGACGGCGGATGCCCTGCGTACCCTCGGCAACGTCGGCAACAGTCAGCAGAACGTCCTTCTTGGTGTGGAAAATATTGGTGTCGCCCAGCGCCAGATTGCGATCCTCGATGAACTGGGTGAAGAACTCGTCGCCCTTCAGACCTTCCTCACTGATCTTCTCAATGGCAACCTCGATGATGCTGAACAGGCCGTTGCACTTACCATCACGGATGGCTTTCAGATCAACAGTGGTCTTGCCGCCATTGGCCTCGATCAGGGCCTCGCGCAGAACTTTCTGACTGTCAGCGACGCTGTACTCCTTGCCCAGTCGGCCAAAGTAGCTATCGACTGCAAGGTTAATAAGCTTGTTATCAATTTCCATGGTAAACCTCCCAAATAGAAAAACACCACCCGTTCCCAGGCGGTGCAATTATCTCAAATGTAATTAGTTATATCTAACCCTGCATTACAGCGAAACGCGGATCTCGAAATACTCGTAAGCGCCATCGCCCCAGCCGGTCTTCTCAACACTCTCGATCTTGCCAAAGGTCTTGTCGTCGGCAGCAGCTTGGACAGCAATCTTGGTAGAATCAGCAGCAAAGCCAACATACTTGCCCTTCGCAGGCTCGCCGTCAAAAGCTTCCTTGGTAGCGCTGAAATCGTCGCCGTTATGCAGCACATAGCCGCGGCAGGGAGAACCAGCCTCATTGACCCACTCAGTCAGATAGTGGGTACGGGTCTCATCATAGAACAGCTCCTCGCTGGCAATCAGAACCAGATCCTTGGGCTTGGACTCAGCGGTAGGCGCAGTGGCCTTATAGATCTCACGACCCTCACGCTCACCAAGAACAACCAGCTGTGCATTATCGATCGCAACGGCTGCATCGCTCTTATAAACCTTGACACTCTTCAGCAGAGAGCCATCCTTCGTGCCGGACATATTATCCAGACGCACAACAGCATGCTTTTCAATAGCCATAGTAAAAATCCTCCATTTATCGTAATTTATCGAACGGAATAGCGTTCAAACAGGTCACCGTATCTGCCCTCGCCGGACTGCATCTGGACCCCGTCCACGCCAAAGCGTGCTTTTTCGATCTCGCCCTTCTTCTCTTTGGGCGCGACATAACTGAACTCGGCAGAAGTCTTTTTACCCAGCAGCTTATAGCATTCATCCTGCAGGACGGTGAACTCCATGTCCTCGTTCTCCTTCAGCGCGGCATAGTCTGCCACACCATTCAGCTGCTTGTCCATGATCGCAAACAGCTTCTCGCGCTTCTCAGCATCCTCGGCCTTCTTAGCCTCAGCCTCGGCAGCAACATAAGCATCAAATTTCGGCTGCATCTCGTCAAACTGAGCTTTGACCTCGGTGTACTGATCCGCGTTCTTCTTTGCCTCTTCCTTAGCGGCATCGACTTTTTCGCACAGTGCCTCATACAGAACAGGCAGATCGGATTCCGCAGAACCTTCCTCCCAGTCCTCGTACACGACCTTCACGCGCTTCTTGCCCTCAAAGTCAACCTTGACATTGTCTCCTTCCATAGCAAACGGCAGTGCGTAGGTTTTCCAGTCCTGCGTATCAATCACGATCGCACGATTCTCCTGCACGTCCTGCAGCCAGTAGCGTCTGCACTCATCGCCCCAGCGGTCAATGTACTTCTCGCCGGAAACAGCGTCGCTAATTTCCTGCATGCGCTGGTTGTCCGTCAGGGTATACTGTTCCGCAGGCTCATCGGCAGGTTTTGCAGCGGATTCCGCCTCAGACTGAATTGCCATAGCAGCCATCTCCTTGCACTTGGCTTCCAGCTCCTCTTCGCTCACTTCCTCCAAAGAGAAATCCAGCGTAGAAGCGTCGATGCCGTAGGATGCAAGAATTTCATTTTTCTTCTCCAAAACATCTTCTCCTTTCGCAAAATTATCTATCTCAGCCTCCTTGGAGGATTGAGAACTCTGTAATGCTGTGTATTCATCCAACATGTCTTTGATCTGGCTTGCGGTCGTAGCGGCACTGAAATTTGCCACTACATCACTGCCAACCATGGCCGGTTTGATGCGCGGGTTGGTCGTGGAAAGAATGCAGCAGCCGTCAAAGGTGAAATCGCTGACCACGTAATATCCTCTGTCATCCACTTCTCCGCGCAGGTTGGTGATCTCCATACTTTGCGCTTTAACTCCATCGCGCTCAAAAATTTCACAGGAATCGTCGAATTTGGTCCACAGCAGACCATCTACACGCAGGTAATCCCGCATGTTTCCTGTTCCGTCATCCCGGTTCACCCACCGGGGATTGCAGCTCTCCGGTATCACACCGTAGGCGCTGCCCGCATATACGTATTCGATCCCATCGTCATCAACTTTCAGCTCATGCTCGTGTCCCTTAAAATCCAGGTCACCGGCTTTGCTTTTTTCAATGTAGCCAAGGATCGGCGTGTTTTTGATACTCTCCAGCTCGCTGTCCACCACCTCTTTTGAGAAAGTGGAACCGTTCAGGTTGTCGCCGGTATGCAGCACATCTATCGTCACGTTGATAAATCTTGTGTCTTTACCGTCGATTTCCCCTGTTTTCTCAAAGGTGACAGGCAGGCGATTCAATCGGTTTCCCATCTCGCTCACCCCGCAAATTAAAAGAGCCACCGGCAGGAACCCCGCCAGTGGTCAATAGTAGTTTCGTTTCTGTTTGTTGCTTACATATTCTTGCAGCTCTTTGATCTGGTCATCGTCCAAGGCATATACATATATAATGTGTCCGCCATGGTCCTTCTCTTTACGCAAAAGAGTCACGCCCATCATGCTCAGATGAACAGCCAGCTCGCGCCCTCGGATCTTAACCTCTTTCATGGCTTATCGCCCCTCAGAGTTTGCATTGCTGTCATTTTCCTGTGTAACAGCCCCCGCGTCGCTCAGGTCTTTTCCCTTGCTTGCATTGGTAGGCCGCCCACCATCATCCGTCGCGGCGTCACTGTCCGCGCTCTGGGTGTTGGAGCTGGTCAGCGGAACTTCCAGTTCTTTCAAACCCAGGACCTCATTTTCCAGATACAACATGTTCTCCATGTCGCTCGGGCTGTAACCAGCTGTCGCCATAATAGCACTGCGCACAGGCAGACCATACTGACCGTCCTTTACATACTGGTCATGCATCTCCTGCCGGTTAAAATATGTAACATCCAAAATATTCACTTTGAACTTATATGCCGTCGAAACACTCTTTAATTTGCGGTTGATCCAGCGCTCAATTTGGCGCATCACCGTAAATACAATCATCTGGTCGTTGATAGTTGACCATTTGACAGATGTAGCCGAGTCTTTATCACCGCCGCCAAACAAAATACTGTTGACACCGGCCTGTGTCCACATGGACGCCTCAGCCTTTTCTACATCATCGCTGCCACTCACAGCGCCGCTCTTTTCAAAATTCCAGCTGGAAACCTTCATGGGTGACATAAACGCACCAATGTTTTCCGGCAGAACATTACACAGCATGTCGTAGAAGTCCCTGCACAGGTCATAATCGATCAGGAATGTGCCATCATCGCCGGTTGGTATCTCCAAAGCCAGAGCCTTGTAATTGTTGACCTCGCTTGCATTTTTGCTGATAGCGCGGTAGTCCTCAATATCTGCCAATGCGCTGAACAGGCTTACAAACGGCGGAATCGGAATATGCGTCTGCTCGTTAATTTTGATACAAACGGTGTTGTCGCTGCTCAATTCCTGCCATTTCAAGTTGGAATCTTTTGCGTATGCATTGTACATCGTCGTGAATTCCGGCGGGAAATTCGGCAGCCGTTCACTGTTCGCATCAAAATAACTAAAGTTAAAAGCAAAATTATACACGCCGTCCTCAACGCTGGAAATCTTGCAGTAGTCCGGGTCCAGCTGCTGGAATGTATAGCTGTCATTCGTTTCCCACGCATAACCGTAGTACACATCATCACGGAATGCCACCGTCAGCGCTCGCGTAAACTCGTGCCGGATATTCATTTTTTCCAGCTGATTGATGACTGCATAGTACCCCTTCTTGAACTTGTTCAGGTTCACGCTCTTGGTTCTGTCAATGCCATACGGCACCACAATATAGCTGAACGTGGACATACTCGCAAAATACTGGATCAGTCTGCGGTAATAGTTCGATATATTATAAAGGTACTGGCTCATCTGGCGCAGCTGTGTCTCGTAGTTCGCCGGGTTGCCAAGATAGGTCACGATCTGGGATTTTGTGTACTTACGGTACGTAGGTGCGTAGTCCTTATTGTTTTCAAGGTCTCGGACTTTGATTTGTGAAATATTTGCATAGCGGAGCTTGTCCATAAACTCCGTCATAGATACATAGTCGCGCTTGCCATCCGGGGTCATCACGGCCACTTTTTTCTGCGTTGAATCAATAGTCAAATGTACCCCTCCTTCTGGCAGGTGCCCTAAAGTTTATTTCGATTTTCTTTGTCTTAGCGTAATTCTTTGCCATGCTGCGCTCAACCTGCATTGCTATGTAGTAGTTGTAACTAACCGAGCTGTAACGGTCCTTGCGTGCGCCGGGCTTTTCATGTACACGGATCAAATTGTTTGTCGCCTCATAATCAAGGTTGACCAACTCATTGACCATCAGCCCTGTATTGATAAACGGCAGCTGTAAAGCAGTGCGCTCTGTCGGCGTCATCTTGTCATAGCCCTTGAACTGCGCACGCAGCAGCTCCTCGCAATCGTACTCGGAATCAAGGAACCGGATACGTCCCTGCTGAATACCGCTTCGCAGTGCAATCGTCACATCATTGTTGAACTGTGCGCTGCCCATAATGGCCCAAATTACCTTGGGCGCGGTCTTATCTGGGCATCTGTCCTGGAAATCAGCGTTATTGCAGCAGTTCAGCGGTGGGAATATCTCTCCGCTCTCCGGGTCATAACACTCGTGCATCAACAGGTCCATGATCGGGGCACCAAGGCCCTTGGCGTCAATACCGATGTAGTCGCAGTCAAACCATTTAAAATAACGGCGCAGTTTTAACACAAGGTCCTGCGTGATGATACCTTCGCAGTTTTCCGTATATACCATGTTACTGGTATATCGTCCACTGCTGCTCGGGGTCATATTGTTCAAGAAAATGCTCGTTGCGTCGTTATCGCTATGCTTAGAACTCATCAAAGCAATATCGACCGTCAAAATACGCTTCTCCCCTGGCTTTTTCTTGGGCGGTTCAATAGATCTGCCTGCCAAAATAGTGCCAGGCGCATAAAATGCCTGCTTCAGATTGCGCACCTTGTTTATATCTTCAAAGCTGAACAGCCCGCCATCGGTCACGCCGATAAACATGGCTTCCATCTCCATACGGAACTTAATGTCGCTGAACGAAGATTCGGACATCTCATCCTCAACCTGCTCCAGTGACAACATACCCTCTTTTACAGGCATCTGATACGGGAACCGGAAGCAGAAATATTTTTTGTCTGTGGCGTACATATTATAGAAATAGTCCTGGCACAACTGCCACGACCAGTGAGATTGAAACCATGCTGAACTCAAGTACATTTCAATAGGTCGTTCCAGCAAATGTTTGTACTGCTTCTTCCGTAAATAACCAGGCTGGCGTGCAACCGTCAGGAAACGACGCAGGACCAGATCAATGACATCCTTGTCGATCATACGGAACTCGTCGCAGACCAGAATCGTAGCACGATGTCCGCGGGAGGTATCGCTCGCTGTAACAACTTCGATAAAGCTGCCATTACGGAATGTAATCTCAGCCTTACTTTGATTGATGACAACATCTTTTATCTCACTGCGCAATAGCGGCGACATTGGCATAAGTTCCTTGGTTATCTTTTCAAGAACCTGCGCACCCTGACTTCGAACCTTTGCGCAAACTACTATTTCGCTGTGCGGATAAAGAATCGCCTTATAAACGATGAATACTGCTGTCAGGAAAGTCTTTCCTAGCACATTGTTATCCTACCGGCTTTTTATCCGGCAGTTCTTATGGTTTCCCATAAGGTCAGCATACATTTTCATCCATGTAGGATGTCGGACACTCGTGGGCAGATTATATTCTATCTATGATAGGGTCACTGCCTATGCGTTACAATACTGCACTTTATTAAAGGTACAGTTATCTCGGTATCAGCATTATCAGCCTTTACCGATTTTGCCCGATGCACTCAAGCAGATTTCTCCGCCTGTGGGCCTAAATTAGAAATATAGATATTGTATTTACGTAATAATTTTGGTGCATTATCATCTGCATACATAAGTTCACATAATCTTCTCATGTCATTTGTTTTAGTAACAACAACACGGTTTTTCATATCGTTTACCTTATATACACTACTGCTGACACCATAAAGCTCTAGTAATTTCTTTTGACAAAATAGCGCAAATTCGTGATTTGGCGTTGTTATATTGATTTGAACTCTATTTTTCCCTTTTGCTGTATAGTTATAAATACATCCATTTCCATCAAAATATCCTCTATAGAAATCAATGAATAAGTCATCGCTAACAATAGGGTGCTCATTTTTGTATGTTTTATTTTGAACAACACCATTCGACACTAGGTCCTCTGCCATTGCTCTGCTGTACATACGAAGCACAGATGAATGAGTGTTACAATAACTTTGAATTATAAAAACGTGTTCTTTGTCAATATCTTTTATCTGAAAAACGCCGCCGAATACATTATTTAAGCGCTCCAGCATATATTTATCGTTACGTTGTAATTCTATACTTATCTCGTAATTTGATCTGTTTTTGTCGCAAATTACCCAGCCATCAGCGTAAAGCAATCCAAGCCAATATGCTTTTTCTTTGGTATCAATATCTTTAAAATATCTATTATCAAATACTCTTTTTTTACGCATACCGAGTCTCAATGCCCTAGCCTGTATTTGCTTGGCTCCATAGCCTAATATCTCGCCAATCTCGCCGCTTGTTTTTGTCATATAGTTATCCAGTATGTATAAATCTTCTTCTTTTGTAAACATTGCTGGACGACCAGTAGGCTTAACTTTACTCATACAATATCTCTCCTTATTTTTAAAATAATAAAGAGAGGGCGGGTGTCTATCCCGCAAAATCTCTAATTTTGTTGACCACGACTTCCAATGAAGCAGAAATTCGTCGCCAGATTCATCATAAAAAGCAAGACGACCTGGAACGGATGCAGCTCTAAGTTTAAATAGTCCTTGCAAAATCGGTGCGGGTTTGCCCTGTAAAAAGAGCACCACTTCGCCACCGCGTTCATGATTTGCGTAGCCTTGTCATTTGCAACTTCTTCTGCAGTTCTTTTCTGAGCCATGACCTACCACCTCACTTTGCAGCTTCGGCGGCCTCATCAGGCTCATCGTCATTCATGTAATATTCCGGCTTGTGCGCGGTATAACGTTCCATTTCAGCGTCATATTCCTCTTTATAAGGGTTCTTCAGCTTAAACAGTTCGCACAAGGCGCTAAGCACCCATACACGGAAATAGTGGCCAATACCATCTACATCCTTCCACGCCGGGTCAGGCTCAGGGATCGGGTCGCTCCGCTCCCATTTTTCAATCAGCGTGCCAAAGGTGTTTGCCTCGGCAAGCGCATTGTCGTTTGTCTGGTTAGGCTTAATGTTAGCAGACCCAAGCAAGCTCTGCAGGTTGTCATTGGCCGTTTTAATGTCCTTGACATCGCCACTCTTGGCCGCACGCTCACAGGCAAGCTCACCAATGCAGATATTCTTGAACAATACCTCCTGCGCTTTTGTCTTGCACTCGTACCGCGTTGTCCAGTCTTTGTACTCTCTATCCAGGAACAGATACTCCTGATCCTTCATGGATGTTCCCCAAAAATCAAGCATACGCTGGCTGACACGCCCCTTGGCATCTACGGCTTGGGAGTTATCATCAACCTCATTGATGATGCGGCCATTAACTTCTTCCAGGTAATCGTCAAAGGTTTTGTTGCGGTACTGTACAATGTTCAGCTGCTTGACCCATGCAGCCATGCGGGTAAGATTCGCTGCACGATTTGCCGTAGATCTGAAAATTTTGTCGTTGTAATACATATCAAACCGCATACAAACGCGCTTTGCAGCATCCTCTTCGTTGCCAAGCGTCTTGCAATAATGGTCGTACAACTTGTCAACACAACTCTTGCAACTCGGCATAAAGTGGTTGTTTCCTGCCCACAGCTGACTTTGGCTCGGATAAAAGTTATCCTTTTGGCGTGTAAATTTCTTATGACATGTCACACAGAAAAACACTTCCGGCTGGTCCTCCTCCGCCATAATGCGCTGGATTCGCGCCTGTGCCTCTGCGTGCTCTCGTAAAATCGTCGCTTTGTTTTTAGCGCCTTTGGGTCGTCCCATTACGGATCACCCACCTTGTTTTTTGTTGGGTTACCGTCCTCGTCAAAATCAGCAAACTGATTACGACCGCCGTTACTCCAATAGTTCACAATCGCCAGCAGCTTTGGTGTTCGCTTAAACACACAAAACGGTGCGCCGGTAATATCGTTCACCTCGCGCTTCTCGTAGCTAAGTCCATACGCCTTCAAAAAGTTTGTCAGGCGGCTGGAATAGCTGCAAAAAAACTCGGGCTGCTTCTTAACGTTCTCCTCCAAAAACTCACTTCCCTTCCCTTAAAAAATGCCGCTGTGTTAGTCCAGCTTTACATCATAGGCGCAATCCAGCCCTAGGTCATTGACGACCAAAACTGTCTGCTCTGGTTTATTCTTCAATCGCTTATCCATACAATAATTGTCGGGGCCATCCACGCAGCCGCTCTCGTAGACCTTCGTGTCATACACGGTGGTCAGGCCATTGGTATGTCGGTGCCCCATCAAAACAATATCGGGCTTTACACCCGTCATCATCGTGATATTGTTGACTACTCCCGTGGGAGTATCCTTGTCACCATGCACAGCAAATACATCCAGCGTGCGCACTGCAAATCTAACCATTGAGCCGTCATAATCTACATCACATACGTGTACGTTGTTAATCTGCGCACATTTTGCCTGTACGTAGTAGCTCACAAGCCTGTCCAGATACTCTCCGTGCTGATTGTCTTCTTTATTAGGGAATACGCGGCTGTGGTTGCCAGGTACGCTGTATACCTCAACGTCGAGGAACAGCTTCGCCATCTCTGCCACAAACCAGCTTACAGCCTCGCTGGCAGAAATCACCTGGTCAATCACATTCTCATTGTTTTCCAGGCGGCTGTTTACGTGGATCGCTCCATTGACCATATCGCCTCCCAGCACCACATAGCACTTCTTGGCGTTGTGCCGCCGCCAGATCTCTGTAACTTTGCCAGCATATTTGCGCAGACGGTACATCATAATCTGCTGATTATACTGGTTGCAGTAGTTGGAAATCTTGATCCCGGCGTGCAGATCAGTCAAATGAACGATCAGGTCACAATCGCCCTGTCCTACACACTGCAGCACATCCAGACGCTCATACTCAGCTGGGTCATAGGCATCAACGCGACGCTCGATCAGCTCACGCATACTCTCACCACGCGCTTTTGCACGAAGCAGCCGACTAACCTCGTTACGCTCATCACGCATCTTGACCCGCGCCTTCTCCAGCTCACGCCGCTCCTCGCGGATGCTTTCCAGCAGCTCTTCCGTTCTGGCTGTATCGACCTCGCTCACCTGCTGCAGATCCTGGTATGCTTTCCATGTCTTTCGGTAAGCGCACTCGCCCTTATCCCAGCCAAGCGTTGTATTGATGACATTTGCAACGTCAGTCCATGTACCAATTTCATCCTTGTTGCGGCAGACGCGATACACATACTGCGCGTCCGTCTCACCGCTCAATTTCGGCCAATCATTCATGCAACCACCTCGTCACCCAAAGTACGGGCGGTACGGCGGCGTTCATCCCGCTCCATCTCCTCCAGTGCCTGCTGTGCATCAACATTATTAACAAGCGCATTCAGCACATCTCTGGTCTCGTCAACCATGGTCTTATGCACAGTCGTAACCATGTGCGCACGGGGGAACTTCTCACGGATCATCTTGGCCTCTGCCTTAGAAATAGTAATCATACAAACATCGCTCCTTATAAAACCTTTTAAAATCGGACAAAACAAAAGCCCGCCCAAAGCCGAAGCCCTGGACGGGATAAAGTCATCAGTCCTTAATCGTTGTAAACCGCCTTATTTTAAAAGCGTTACATCGTAGAATGCCGCTGTCTGTATTTGCGTACTCTTTCTCTTGTCTGTTCTCTTTTTATGATCTTGGCACAATCATCACAATATTTTGTCATGTTCCCTCTTGCCGTAAACGCACAGCCGCAGCTCACGCAGAACCGTATGTTTTTCAACCCCACCGTTTGATACAAAGCATACAGGTTCAGCCGATTTGTGTCAGGCGTAACAACCATCTCGTATACAACTTCATTATTCTTCAAATCATAATTCTCGTAGGTATAATAACAGCCAACCTTCTTTGCGGTATGTTCGCTGTCCGTCCGCAGCAGGATGCCGTACTCATCGCTCACCGTCTCCATCCCTATCGGCGCGTGATAAGTCTCGTACCACTTTCCCTTTCTGATGGTAACATCATGCAGGTGCGATTCAAAACAGCCGCAAAACCGCTTGATCTTAAACTCTGTCGTCAAATCTATCGTGTCCATATGTAAAATCCTACACATCATCACAACGCCAAACAGGCAAAGTTGCTCTTTCTGCTTCAGATTGTGTGTCTCAATTTGTGTCATGATCCATTCAAGGTCTTGTTTATATACTTTTATACTGTCAATCTGTAATAACTCACATGTCTTCGTTCCGCAGGTCTCAAAATGTCTTACAAGGTCATATCTGTCGTAGTTCAAATTCAAACTGTTGTCAAACATCGTAAGGTACATATCAGCACATTTGTCAGGCGTCATTCCGCTGCGTCCAATCACGCGCTTCAACGCACGGTTTCCCAAATCGTTCTTCTTGTAATGATCAAGCAGCATCTTCTCGTTGCAGTAAAAATCATAAAACATCGCAGTCACCTCCCGGTACAAGCTCTGCATCGATATACTCTACCGGGATGTCGCTTTCCACAGGGGCCAGCGTATAACGCTTTCCAAGGTACTCGTACTCGCCGTCATCGCACTCCTGCGGTAGGCAGATGTTTACCTGTTTGATGTTCTCTACTACACCCTTACCGGCCATCTGCCACATGAACTTTTTGTTGCGGCTCTTATACTTGTCATAGCACAATACCACACAAATGTTTGCAAGCTCACGCACATCCGGCACGATCTGCTGGCACCGGCTGCGGTAAATGTTGTAGTAATACTGCCAGTTTACCTCAAAATTCGTAGCGATCTCTTTCGTAATGTTCTGTTCTCTTAAAATATCTTTGTACGTTTCGTAGTGTCTGCACTGGTGATTCAGCTCCGCCAAATCCCTGCACAGCTTGTAAAATTCGCAAAATATCAACTCAATAGCGTCAAAGTGTTCCTGGGCATACCCAATCTCTTCATCAAACATGATCCTCCAGTCGAACTTTTTCATGCGCCGTTTTCGGATCGTGTTTTCCCAGCGCTCAAGCTCAAAGCACAGCATGTTCATGTTGGAGTGGGCACAACTCAGCTTTTTCATCCGCTTGTAGTACGGGCTTGCGTACTTCATAAAATACGGCAGCGGACGACCGTATTTCGCAATGTTGCGGGGCACTGGGTAAAGCACTCCCGTCTTGGCAAAATCGCATTTCTGCTTTTGGACTATATCATCATCTCACATCTGTTGGACTATGAGAGGCTGGCACTTCCACGCCGGATTTTCACCAGAACGTGTACTCCCTTGCGGGATAGTCTCTTAACCTTCCCCTGTTATGGGGCTTGGCACAGGATTATTCATTTGACCTTCCCTGTCAGCCTGTTATCTTACCACCATTTCCTGCGGCTCCTAAGCGTATAACAGACACCCTGCTCTTGCAGGTTCACCAGCTTTTACACTGAACGTCACCGTACAGCGCCACCGATTTTGATGGCTTTCGTTACTACTCTATGTTACCATAGGGACTAGACTATCTCTTCCGCATTTCTGCGGCCGTGCGCTTCGACCGGGCTACCAACTCCGGCCTACATAGCTACATTCATCACTATTAGTCGTTACGCCTTCCTCTTGCGAGGCTTGGCACGGTATTGTCTCCTACCCAAGAGAGTTTCACCGTTAGCCGCCATAAAGACGACACCGCTGGTAAGGCGTTCACACAGTTTTACAACGGCAAGGCTGTTTACCGTTGACCACAGACAGCAGATCAACATATCCCTCATATCGCTTTTTCTGCTCCTGTGTTTTTGGCGCTTTATTGTGATATGCACTCGCATAGTTGCTTATCTCTCCAATGGAGCTGCGCAAGCTGCGAATAATACAGTTTGTTCTGTTCTGGATGCTGTATTCTTCCTTCAATGCAGTGACCTTATCCTCAACATCAATGACCACAGAAGCGTTGCGATCAACACCGCTCATAATTATAGGGTCATTAACAATCAACGTGAGATCACCGTCATACGTACCTACGATATATTTTGCGTAGGTGCTGACTATATCTTCTGCCGTTTTCGGCAGCGGTGCGCTCCCAGTCGCGTATCAATAGCGGCCGTACTCCGGTACACTCATCCCGGATAGTCGATGCACTCCTTGCGAAGCACAGGATTCTCCCCTGCGGGCATTCCCTGTTAGCAGCCGTTAGGCCACACCCCTGATGAAGGGTTCACACCGTTCCAAATGCTGTGTTACCACAGCCCCGAACCATGACTGATCCGCGCCATTTAATCGCTGCGGCGTGATACTTTTGCAGTTTACAATCGCCGTGTTGACCAAATGTCCACAATACTTCTCCAGAAGTTCGTTCGTTGTTCCTTTTAAAATAACATGTTCACTCTTGCAAATATGTGGGTTCCGCTCTAACAATCGCTCACCAAGCATGGTTCCTGTTCTGTCAAAGCAAAAGAATTCATCCGCCTCCAGCGATCCCTTTAAGGGCAACCCGCCGATGTGTTCCATCAGCATAATCAAATCAGGAGTTAATGTTTTGAAAGTTGATTTAGTCCAGAGCTTTCCACACTTCATATCATCGCGGTACTTCCCAAGCAAGTTCACAATGTAATTCCGCACGCCGTCCTCGTTCATCATCTCCGGGTTTTTGAGAATGGCTGCGCAGTAGTCGTTCAACGCCTTATGCTTATCAGCGTACATGCCAAGAAAGCAGTATGTATAAATCGGGTCGCCGTCTGTGATCTTTTCAAACCAGTTGATGCTGTCATCTGCGATAGAGCGGAACTTGTCATACGGCAAGTCCAAATCCTGCAAAATCTGGTAGTTTGCCCGCGTCATAAGCGGCTCCGTATCGGCATCGAAGTTCCACTTGGCAATACCAAAACAATGGTTGTACTTCTTGAACTGATACCAATACTCCTCCCAGTCCGCAATCGTGCCGGTTTTGTTGAAGTAGGAGTATCCCTTGTACTGTCCCTCCGTCAAAATCATCAGCGGTTCTGCGCCCGGGCTTACATCGTGCTGCACACCCCAGATATCTGTAATGAACCGCACGCCGCGCTCTGCAAAAAAAGTCTCATAGTCAACACTATGAACCACGCCCTTCATCAGAGGGAGCCTGATCACCGCGCTCGTAATCGGCGTATCACTGCCAATCCTACGGCGAACTTCCTCCATGATCTTCGGATGTGCAATGCCGCAGCCGTCAAATGCGTTGATGGTAATGTCGCGGACGCCTTCCGTGATGTCCTTCTGTGTCCAATCACGCTCTGCACCGGTGTTCTTATCCTTGAACTTGATCTTTCTATCATACACATACTTGATGTGCTGGTCCTTAATGGTCAAAAAACAGTCCGGAACAACGACAATATTCGGCACCCAGCCCTCAATGCAGTGGCAACTGGAGAAGCACAACCCCCGATAACCAGAATACTTCGATATAACACACTTTTCAAAAGTTATTCCCATCGTGATACGCTTATCCAGCTCCTTGGCGATTCGTCTGTCAACAAAACTCAGGATGCCCTGCCGTACCATGCTGGCACTGCGCTCGCTCACCACAAATTCCTGCTTGCCAACCTTGAACCCGTGGTGGATCAGCCGCGTCATCTCTTTCTTTTTGTTCTGCCCGCCCACGCAGTTCACAAACACCACAAAGCGGTTGAATTTATCGGTCTCATATGTAATCAGCCGTACCTGCCGGAAAAGCATGTTGTCTCCCTGTTTTACCTGAAAGCGCTTTTCTTCATCCGGGTCAAGCTGGATGTTAAAGTTGTTGCTTATAATAAAGGAAAGCGGGAACTTCCTTACGATATACAGCGGCGGTGAAAACATTATTCGTCCCCCTTTCCGTCTGCGTCTTCGTCTGGGTCTACCTGCTCCAGCTTCATAGCCCCCGTGTCAAAGCACCAGCGGTATATAACAGCCCAGACCAGGCCAACGACCACCGGCACACCGACAAATAGCGCCAGCGCGAACAGCCAATTCACCCCCAATCCAACCGCAACGACCACTGCAATCGCACATATAACCCACACGATCGTCTTGAACATACCCCACGCATCAAGCGCGGCCTGCATCAAAATCAGTTTCGTCTCTGCACGCTTAATATCCAAACAGCGTACCTCCTTTGTTTTATACATTTTGTAATAGTGCTCATACGGTGCGCACCATCTCATGCCAGCACGGCAGCTGCCTTACCCAAGGCCGTCCGATTGCACATAGCCGTCCAAAATATTCTTCGTCGCTAAAACTGTCCCTCTCTGGATACTGATGCGTAAAAAGATACACTTTCGCTTCCAGAACGTTGTAAAAAGCGTGTCTGGCAAAAATATATCCATTATACATTCTGTATTTATGGCGAAGGACTTCACTATTACTGGCATTGCATTTATCTGGAGTGCCCCACTTTAAGACCGTCTTCCCTGTCTTTGTGTCAACAAGCTCAATTTCCATACAACATCACCTGCCTTTCCTGCCCACCGCAGCGGTTCTGTTTATATCATCGCCCCGTTGGGCGTTAGTTCGTTAGAAAATGTCGTTACTTGCGAAAACTATCTGGTCATCGGGGACTATATCAAGAACCTGATCCATATTACGTTCATGGTTTGTCCTTATTGCTTTTGCCACAGTCGGCGTCCATCCGGGCTTGTACCACGATTTTCCAGGGTCTTCATCCTCAAGAATTAACTCAACTTGCTCTGTCAACTCTTCTGCTTTTATATTTGTACAAAGTATAGGAAAAACAATTATTGCAGTGACGAAATTTTTCCTTTTATCGTCGTTTTCCATGCGTTTGCAATATGTGGTAACAACCAAACCTAAAGATCTAAGTTCTTTTATACTTTCTTTCATGGTTGTTCTCGACACGTTCAACAAATTCATAACAGTCCCGTAATATCCAACAAACACTGGTGCTTTGACATCTTTGTGAACATTACCCCAAAAGCCAGCATACATTTTTAATGCGATATAAATACGCAATATCGTCGATCTCGAATATCCTTTGCCACCAGATGAACATAACAAGTCCCATAGGATTTTAAATTCATTAAGCTCAATGCATGCTAACATATTTTTGCCGTTTACCGCATGTTCTTTTGCTTTCGCAACAATATCATTAGTAAAATCAAATCCAAAAATCATTTTTGGGTCGTCTGATCTTCCATAAAATTTTACATATCCGTATTCCTCTAAGCTGTCAAGCGCCCTGTTGACAGCCGTATAATGTCTTGCTCTTAAATCGTTGTTGTTAAAAAATGCAGCATTCTTACACAAATCAATTACAGATGTCTTTCTCCGCATCCACTCCAACCCGTTCATATCGGCCATCATATATAGGGCAAGATACACAGAGACAAGACATGGCGATGATTCCTGTAATAAATGAGCTGGAATAAAAATCTTAATTTTGTCTGAGTAATTTTTTTGTAGATACATCAATACCTCCGTTTTTTTTACGGCATCACACTTCTGTTGACCTGACGCCAATGTTCAATACAAAATGCGCCTAAAAAATCATCGTCGGTTTTTTGCTGAATACGGCACATAATCTGCCATAATCATCGTCGGGTTTTGGTAGAATATACCCCTGTTTTCAGCAAAAACCCGCTCACTTATATTTCATAGTGCCATCTTTATCGGACTCGGTTTTTGTCCAGTCCCCTCCGCGTTCTGGGCCCGTGTCAGTATAGGTCCCAGAAGCTCCGGGTCCTGTCCAAAAACCTCGTCCTCAGCGGCGTTCTCACGCCTTGTTGCGCTGGGCTTGTGTTGCGTGTAACCCTTGACTTTGTTGTTGGCATTTACTCCTCAAGGTCTTTCTGTACAGTGCGTATCGTGCGTAAGGGCTTTTGTGTGCGCATTGACCTTATTGACTTCTTACGCCATTACCCCCCTGCCCCTTGTTCGGTCCTGCGCATCGTTCTCTTTGGTCACGATGCTTGTCCCGGCGTCGTCCTTGTGCTTTATAAATTGTGGCACAAGTACTCCGCACACAGGTGATCTTGTCAGGGCTGGAATGTTGGACTTGTTCCCGCCTTTGCATGGATTGTTGCCGTGCCCTTAATACACAATGACTACATCGGTCATGCCTCTTCTAAAGCGCCCTATCTGTGCCCCTGGAACCTGTGTTGTCCAAATATCTGCGGCTTCTACGGTGTCATGGTTCTTGTCATACACGCACATAATGTCGTCCTTGTGCTCGTCTGGCACAATCTCATAGAATTCTCGAATCGTCATGTTGTCACCTCCTTGCCACGCATATTCTCAGCCATTGATACAGCCCATCTGCTGCGTTCTTATAGAACCATCCACAAAGTTATCGTACCGTCCACAAACAGGCTCTGGCTGTACTCCTCGCCGTCTAAGACGATGTACTTCTTCCCGTCAATATCCTTGTGCGACCCAAGGCATGGAACAACACGCCTGTCCAACTCCTCAATACTCGGCGCTGACACGATCACATTGTCCCCGTGTAACCCACAAAGCTCGGTCTCTGTAAGCTCGTGCAGCTGGAATGACATGCATGGAATAGCGTTGATCGCATCAATCATGTGTTTCCAATCGTTGTGCTCCTGTACCTGTGCTGGGTCGTTTTCGCACCACACCATAGGCTCCTCTCCAAGCGCCTCCAGAGCGTCTTTGCGGCGAATAATTTCATCACTCGACATCGTTATCACATCTCCTTAAAAAGATTTACAGGCGGCTCTACGGGTGTGCTGTGGCGTATAAGCATATTGATATTAAGACAAAAATCCAACAGTTCATCATATGTATCACAAGGCCAGCACCCACGGTGGGCAAGTCTGTCTTTCTTCATGCGGTCGCTCATGGGCTGAGCATATTTACTCTCACCAAACCCTGCTATGGTTTCCGCCTCGTTCCGGCTCCACCCAGCTGCCATCATCAACTTGATATATCTCTTGCGTGTCATCATTATCCTCTCTTTAAAAATCGTCTCTAACGCCCTCTCCGGGCTTGTCACTTGGGTACAACTCTCGGAGACGCATCATGTTATCATACGCTTCTACATATGTACTATATGGCCAGCAACCACGATGCGACACAATATTCTTCCAGCGCCGCTTATCAAACGTCTTACTCGACCTGTTTGGTTTGCATTCATCAATCCCAAGCCCGGCGGTATTTTCAGCGTTGTTCCGGCTCCAACTGTTTGCCATCAACAGTTTAATATATCTCTTCCGCGTCATCGTTATCTCTCCTTATTACAGTTTGTATTTTTCCTGCTGCTCTTTTTGCCACGCCTTGATCTCGGAAATTTCTTTGTCAAGAATAGCTTCGGTCTCAGCTTCTTCAAAAAAGAACGGGTCACGGTCCAGTGGGATGCTCTGCAGTAGCTGCCAGAAGCGGTAGTCCGGTTTCAACTCCCACAGCTCCGCCAGCTTGCTCAAAAATGGCCAAATTCTCTTAGGATCACGCATTGTTGTCAACTTCCTCTCCTTTTGCAATTTTGTTCAGTGAATAATATCCAGGTCTAAAAATGTCTGGAAAAAAGATACCTGGAATAGCATGAAAATTTTCATACGTATTTTTAGAAGTCTTCTTACATATCAACATTTTTCCAACCTCGTAATAGACCGTATCAACGTCGTATTTCATTAGCATCTTAGCCATTTCGGTTTCATTTTTTGTCCAGACAACCTCGCCGATTTCCCAATCATCTGGTGTTGAAAATGACGTAATACAATCTCCGCCAATATAGAGATCGCACTCCTCACATCCATGTTCCCGTTCTTCACAATACCGTTTGATTGTTCTGATCGCATCGATAGCATCGACTTTCTTGATTCTTTCAGTCATAACTCACACTCCATAGTTCAAAATGTATCGTCCGTATGTCATCCCATGGCTTCTCGCCGCACGGTTTAGGTCAGTAATACTTGGACCAACCGCTTGCTTTGTAATCGCTCGTGCCGGTCCATACATCGGATGTCTCTCACGATACCAACGCGCCTGCGCTTCCTTATGAGCTGGAATCTTGCAATCTTCGCAGTAACGTTGGCTTGTGTTTCCGCGCTCAAAAAGAACACCGCAGCGCTTACATTCAATCATCATGTGCTATATTCTCCAGCGCATTAGCATATGTCTCAACCGCGCAGTTTATAGGATTGTAAATATGACGCAGATACTTTTTTATTTTAAGTACGGCATAATCGCAATTCCCGTCTTTGTCTGCATCAACGCAGCACTCAGAGATGACCTTTATAAGCCCGTCCTCTTCTTTGATGATATCTATGAGCTTATCTTTCGGGAAGTCCTTCAGCTTCTCATATTCAGCTCTTGTCATCTTCACACGCCTCCAGCCATCCATCGATCTCGCTGCGCAGGTTCTTCATGCAGGCAACGACCGCCTCATGTACGCGGGCACAGCTGGCGTATTGCAGCCCTGCATCAATGGCATCCTCACCGGTCAGCTCAAGTGATCCGATTATGGCCGTTGCAAGGTAGTCGTAAAAATCAACACATGCAAGACAATTCTTGTCATAAGCTTCATCGGCGATTGGTTTGCTCCCCGGCAGAAACGCCGACGCCATGTCCATGAAGGAATTTGCAAATTCATATGCGCGGAGCCGCCGCTCTGTAGGAATCAGCATAAAGTATGGCCGCGTATCGATTCTATCGTTCATGATAATCTCCTTACTGTTTACTTATTAGTGACAAAGTGCCACAGTTTGTTTATGATAGTGGACATTAGGCGTTGCTGGTTATTCGCCAACAAAAATGTACTGATTAACATAATCCCGATTTTCACCTTTCAAGATTGGCATTTCAGTATCAAGTACCCACTGCCCATCCTTATTGATACAGGCTGTACCACGTTTGCATGTGGTAGGATAATTATTCCAGTTGACGTCAAATTGCCACATAAGCATGTCCTGAATGTCGTTGCATTTCTTCCCCTCCAGCTGTTTGTATGAGAAATATGCTTGCCCCACCATCTGGATGGAATTGCGTGTCGCATCGAGCTGACGCCAATAGATAAGGTTACAAACTTCTTCCTTTGGGATATTGAAGCAGCGGGCGTCGAACATAGCGCCTTTATTGGCGGCAGTCGTCATCTTTGCAACATACTCGTTATGAGCAATTTGTACATCTATAGATTGTGGCGTAAGACTACTTTTCCATGCAGAATCTTCGTTCCAGATAGACATTCTGAAGAATTTATTGAACGCCATCGTTGCCATACTGGCGGACACACTACATAGCTTCTGAACTTCGTAATCGAACCAAGCATCCGTGGTAAGTGTCTGGTAGTCAATCAGGATCAGTGTGATTTCATCGGACTGTGTATAACCAAACACGCAGCCTTGGATATTCTTGCACAGGTACATCATGGTTTCCTGCATAGATTTCATCAGGATCATGTCAAAAGGCTTCTGAAAGCCACGAGTAAAGGTGTGGAAGCTTTTGCCGTCAATTCTCAGTGCAACCGGCGTTCGGCGCATTAACTTTGTTTTAGGAACTGCCTCGTAATACTCTTTCATACGGGTGCCCATGGAATCATTAAAGCTCATAATATTCTCCTTGTCTGTTTACTTATTAGAGATATATTGCGTTGCTTGTGCCAACATTAGAATTGCGCACTTGCAGCTGCTCTTATCGTACCAAGCGCACCTTTTATCACATTCGTAGTCTGTTGATGCTTTAACAGCTGCTTTTAATGGGCATCTTTTCTCTTCATAATACATTTGGTTTCTCTGGCTCCTTCCCTACTCTGGCGCAGAAATCGAGATAATCATCGATTGCATCCCGCGCCACTTTGTCAATATTTATAAACTTCTTCGTATGAAAGTTTACAAGGTCGCTGATGTCGTCAATTTTTCCGTACCAAATGCGGTCCTTCGGATCATACTTGACAGTGCAACCGTATCCCTTATAGATGTAAAAATATTGGCTATGCCAATCCCATAGGTCTTTGTAGCTTGTAAAGAGTGCTCCGTCAATCATGTATCTGCGCCTGGAGAACATTTCGCCACAAATTTCGTATGTAACAATTTTGTTGAAGGCATTGCGTTTATAACCAATGCTCATCATAAGCTTCTTGTATCGTTTACGGGTCATATACATCACTCCTTAGTTGGTGGCGCTGGCAGTTCTGTCCATGCGAGGACTTTTGCGCTAGTTCCATGTGTAGGTTCACCGCTCCATTGGCCATTGAAAAAATATCCACGATCCACTGTGCGGTACATGCAGTTGTAGTTACCATAGCGGAAGTATTCGTAGTAGCACAGATATTCTCCGTTTTCTGTTGGCGGGTCATTCTGTGCATCGTGCCAGATGGTTCCTTTGGCCTCCTCGATGGCATCCAGCTTTTCTAACGCATCCCGGATCACCTTGACGGTGTTCTGGTAGCAGTCGCATTCATGGCAGTGTCTCTTATCCCACACCAATCTGCAATCACTGCAAAATCCGTATTTTATGGCGATGTTAAAGGCTCGTTCGTATGCTTTGTTAGTCATTGTGTGCCTCCTTTGGCGGTTTTGGCAGCGGCATCCAGTGGGTGACAAAATCATCAACTTGGAGATTTCTTGTATCATCGTCGTTATAGTGTCTTTCCTCCCACCAGCCTTCGGGGATGATGTAATCGTCGGTTTCTTCGTCGTAAGTACCCCAATAATTTATATCGTCCCAATTCCAGATACTTTCTTCTGTATGGATAGTTCCATCCTCGTATATAGCGGTAGTGGTAACATGGCCTATAACCTTGTCATCTCTGCGCACCTCTGCATAAATAAAAACTTCTGTTTCCGGCTCCGGCGGTCTGTCTTTAACGCTTATCCATTCAGTCATCTGCGCTCACCTCCGTGGGTTCTTTCTTTTCCTTTCTTCGCTCGTAGTTCCGGCAATACTCAGGCGAGTTGTAAAAACTCACGGGTTCAAATGCGCATTTGTATTTTCTCAGTTCTATGTCTCCACCCTTGTGTATAAGGTGCTCGCAGGTGTCGCATAGCGTTTCTTTCTTTGGCTCTTGCGGTATCTTCTGCGTTATGGCCTTTATTACGCGAAAAACTAAATATACTGCACAGGTCAGCAAAATAAAAATTTCAAAAAATGCAACGATTTTAGTCATCTGCGTTCACCATCCTTTTGCCACAGTGGGGGCAATATTTGTACTGTGATGCTGCCCATCTGGATTCCCATGCACAGCAAGAGCAAGCTTCCCAACTTCCGTCTGCACCTTCATCCGGTGCTTCAATCCATTCTGCCGTAGGTCGTAGGCTTTCCTCGTCAACAGTTGGTGCAGTGTTGACTAGATCGCGTACATACCTCATACAACTATTGTATGCTTGAAATTCGCCGCCGTCGTATGCGCAGTCGTCTGAGTTTAAATATTTCAAAAGCTCATCTGCATCAATCAGTCGCATCGTTATGCCTCTCTTTCTCAAAATAGAATTTGATCGCTTTCGGATTTTCCAGCACATTTTCGTACACCACGCCGATCTTGTAGATGTAGTTCTCTTGCAGTTTTCGCGGAATCTCCGCAATGTACCGTCTGAATGTTTCAAGGTCGTGGGCGCGTTTGTAATGGTTGCACATACGGCAGGACGGCATAAGGTTTTCAATGTCGTCCGTGCCGGAATCCTCGGGGTTCCACGCCTTCTGCGGCTTGAAATGGTCTACCTGCATATCATTGTAAGCAATGTGGCGGTCACAGTAAGCGCAATGACCATCGTATTTTTTATACACCGCAATGCGGGTCTTTTTGCTGATTGCCATTTATTCATCCTCGCTGTACTTATAATCGTAAAAAGTTCCGTCAGGTTCAACGAAAAATTCTTCTTCCTCCCATCGCGCATCACAGGTTTTATAATTTTCGCAAGAAGCAAGGCTCACGTCCATGAAACCATCATCGCCGCGCTTATACCGTTTGCCAATTTTGCCATCATTGCGCATTGTATAATCCAGCGAATATTGATACAGATTGCTTACAACAATGCGTCCACCGCAGAGCGGGCAGCATTTTATAACTGTTCCAATGTTCATTCTATGCCCTCCGTATCCGCCGGGGATTGTGTAGCAGGCTCTTTCTGCTGCCAGTAACAGCAGCCGTCATCGCCGTCCGTGGAGTCTGCACAATAGGGGTTTGCGCCGCAAAAGCATACGCCGCTATCGCTTATCCAATGCGCCGCAGGCCGTACCGCGTCCGGGTTATTTGCCAATTTTTGCAGTTCGTTCAGGTCTTCAAGTACACATGTAATGCCGCATGTGCCGCACTCTCTTGTTGTATCAGTACACATGCCACAGGCGTCACTGTATTTTGTGATTTTATCACGGATTGCTTCTTGAATTGTGTTCATTGGTATACTCTCTTTCCATTTTTAACGCTTCTTCGCGCAATTCACCAAACCCATATTCATCACCCCATCTCATGCGGGAAACAATCGTGTCGCAAGTCTCGCACAAATAATAAGACTCGGCAGTTCCGCCGTCTGCGTAGGCCATCGATGCCATTCTTGCAGGTGATAAAATGTTTCTACCACAGCCAAAACGGATGTGCGGTTTTCTGGTCGTTACATATTTATGTCTTAAAATGGTGCCCATTCTGATACCTCCCTCTAGTTGCTTGTCCTCAGATTTTTCAGCATAGTATCGGTCAAGTACAAGGCCGCTCCGGCATATCTGTCATAGTATGTTCCGTCATCGTAGATTCTTCGCTCATAATAGTATTCTATATAACTATGGTCTTTTTCTGATTTTCGCATCGTTACACAATCCATACGGTCTTCTTTATCGAGGATGTTGTCTCCGTCTTGAACTCCGTAGCATATATAATCTCGGTGGCCATGTACACCACCATAGCCGTTTGTAAGCATTTCAGTAGTAACATAGGCATACACGATTTCTTGCTGGATAGAGACTGTCTTTGTTTCTATGACAGGGTTTTCTTTGAATGGGAACATCAGGATAATTAGAACGAACAGAGCGGTTATACAAAATGTTGCCAATAGTGCTTTCTTCATTCTGATACCTTCTCTACAAATGCCATTCTCTGGCGCAGATTTAGAAATTCTGGATTGAGAATACAAGCCGGAGTAACATCATTGACGTAGCGTGCATCGTCGTCGCCCAACTGACCATTCGCGTTCACAGTGCGGACGACGTTCGCACGGTCCGCGTCAGAATCCTTATCACCGCAGTACCACGGTGTAGCAGTCCACACCCAACTGTCGTAGTGTGGAATGAACTCACGGTACTCGCGGTATTCATCACACGTGAGAATGAAAACAAAGTCATGTACAGTTCCATAGGCGCGGTCACCGTTGTCGGCAACAAGGTCAACGGTATGCGGCAGTAGACTCTTTTTCCCAAAAACAGCATTTGCCATATCAGATAAAATCCCCCGCACATTACTGGTGCGGTAGTTATTCCAGTTGCCATTCTCATCGGCGAATTTATCACTTGGGCAGAACTTTATATCTTTTAACCACGGTTCAGCCATAATAGCCAGTACGCCGCCGTCAGGGTGGTTAGGGTCAAGGCATACCCATTCAAAACCTTTAAACATGAAGTGTTCGCCGGGACGCAAAGTTGTTATGTTAGTCATTGTCGTTTACCTCCGCAAGCCAGTAAGTCCTTTTGCATTCGCCACAATTCCTATCACCGCAGCATTTTTTCATTTCTTTTTCGATGCTGCATGGCGATATATCTATAACATCTTGACAAAGGTCGGCATTAGGGAACATCCTCAAAAACTTATTTTGGCGGGTATTGACGGGATGCTCTTTTTCCCATTTCTCTACTTTTGAAATCGTTTTTTCAATGTTCCTAATTGAAGTATCATCGAACCCAATCATGCAACGCCCTTTTTCATTAACAGGACATCCATTGCAGTGTCGATTTTTGCATAACCTGTTTACCGTCTTACAAAATTCAACAGCGTCCATCACTCATCAACCTCCTCTAGCCAATATTCCTTGCGGCAAGCACAGCAATCGTTGTTGTGTTTCTTACATCGTGCGCTTGAAAATCCATAAGTCGGATAGTCAGGGCATTGCTCAATAACGCCGTTTTTATCAAGCGGGGCGTATGGAAACTGTTCAAGCATTCTGTCCTGACGAACAACCTTGCGCGGAAGCGGGTTATCTTTACCCCACCGTTCGACTTTATCAATCAGTCGATCAATATCCGTAATTGCACCAGGATAACACCCGTCTTCAATCATCACACAGTCATCACACGATGTATTATTACAATATCGTATAAAACACTTCAAAAATTCTTTAGCGTCCATGGTCTTCCTCCCAATACTTGTCCCAGTATGCTGGCCCATGTGGCTCTTCTGACCAGTATTCGTGCTTACAGATTGCGCAATCGTCCCCATATTTATCGCAGATCCGCGTTTCGGTGTCGCAATAACTATCTTCCAGGTAATACTCCGGGCAGAGGTCAACGTCTCCGTTTTCGTTGATTTTTCCGTTTGTCAATAGATTGGGAAAGCACCGTAGTAGGCGATCTTTGCGGGTCTCTTTGGCTGGATGATCCTTATTGTATTGTTCAACTGTGGAAATAATCTTAGATAAGGTTGTGTCTGGACAGTAACATAAAAAATCATTACACAAATCATGCAGGCAACAATTCGTGCAGGTTAAGTTTTTATCACATCCTGCATTGCATATTTGCTTTGCTGTTTTTAAGAACTTCAGGGCGTCCATCAATCGTGTGTCTCCTCTGTATAATACTTTCTTTCTTCTTCAAGTTCATCCGGTGTGGTAATATACTCGCAGTATCCCGGAAAGATCTGGTCATCTCTGTAATACCTGCAATCGAATAAGGCATAAAACGGGCAATCCCAGCAGCCAATAGGACGCTCGTCTAATACAATTCGTGCCATCAGTGTGCCTCCTTTAGCAACCTGTTGGCTATCTCGTTGATGTTATCTGTAGATGTCTTGATTTTGTCATAGGCATCGGTCTTTTGCTTTTCTATGGCGGTAAGGTCGCGGGCTAGGTCATCGCGCATCATGGCGTACAGCTTTGACTGTTCTTCATATTTTTTGACCCGCTTGGCCCTTTCGCGTGCCAAGTCCTTTTCTGTTATATGCTCATCGACCAAGCTTAGTGCTCGTACAAAGTCCAGAAAGTTTAGAGAAAACCTCTTACCGCGATATTCAAAACTGTAAAAAGTAATGTCATTCTGTGGATTGATGAACTGAAAATTCTCAGGGTGCAGCTTGTACATCTTTTTAAAGGTACTGTATGGAATGCGTGGGGTGTTGTCGAAAACGCCGTCTACTTGTTTGTAACAGGCAAGTAGCTCTACGAGCGGGAAATTGTTGTAGTAAGATACGAAGTTGCAAATAGTTAAGAAACAAATAACAAAGCATACGATAAGTCCAAAAGAAAACACCGCATAGTTTGCTTTGCCCTCGCTCGCAAAGAGTTCCGCAGCCATGCGATACTCGGTATATGTACAAGCAATAGAGCTTATATCAGTAAAAATGAACAAAGCCACAGACAGTATTGATGGCATTAGAAGTCCGGGCAGCTTATAAATCTCATGTATCCGGTCTGATGTCCGCACAAACACTATGGTTGCGATAAAAAATATCAGGATATTGGTCAGTATGGTTGTCACTTCTTTAGCCTCGCTTTCCAGTCTGCGCATGTGCAGTCACCATCTACAAAATCCGCGGCGTATGGGCTGTCGGCACCGCAGCACGCTCCGGTGAACGGCTCCCAGTGTTTGCAGGTGGAACAGATGCGACGCTCTGTGTGTCTGTCAAGAAAATTAAGGTAATCATGGACAATACCGTAGAACAGGCTCGGTTCGTTTACCTTAGCCCACTCTATAGCATCATCAACGACTGATTTGTATTCTGCAGCTTCTTCAGGCCGCATAGTATTGACAAAGTTATGGGCAAATTGGCGTGTGATTTTTCTTGCGCGTGTGATGGTCATGTCAGTCACCCCAGTCGATAGGCCAGCCGCAGTTGCCACAGAACTTGTTGTTGCCACCTTCCATATTTAACACTCCGTTAATAGAACCACAGTGTCTGCAGCAGTTATAACTTCCGTTTGTGCTGATTGTAGCCGGGGCTGGTCCCGGCATTCTATCGGCCACATAGTCTATTACTTCACATGCGACGAAATATGTATCGTTGTCTTTGGGGCTGCTGCGTCTTAGGTCTTCAGCAATGTGGTGCAGATCGCTTCGTGAGATAAAATCAGTCATTGGTTGAGGCCTCCTTTGGCTTAGTGGCAAGAATTTCATCAATGTCAAACATTCCAATACTCGGCAACCCTTTAAATAGATAGTCTGGAAGTTCAAACTTTGAATTTTGAGTAACAGCACTAACCTTGTGGAATGTGTCGATCTTGATCATCTCGTACCCAAGTGCCTTACAGAACTCTGCTGCCTGATAGTCAAGTGCTGTATAGTGAAAGTTGAGGTTATACCAATCAGTCGGCGGGTAGGCTAAGATACCGCATCCGCCACAATCATCACAATCATAAAAGATACATTTATCACAACTCTGTTGTCTGTCGCAGTGGTCGCGTAATATTTTGATGGCTCTGTTTAGTTTTTTTATATCAAGCATCATTGCCACGCTCCTCTCCTGCGATGTCCTCCAGCCTGATGGCCTCGCCATATTTAAGCGCCTGGAAAGAATCTCGCGTGATTTCGTCAACGTATGGTGTACTTCCGTCATCATTGATCTTTATCACTGTGATTGCTGTGTGTCCGTCAGGCCGTATCGTTTTTGTCGCGGTAACGTATCCCATCATGATAAGAGCCTTAGCGAGTGTGATGTCAGCGGCGGTCCAGCGTTGTGTAGAAAAGTGCGGCCACACCGCCGGATGTGAATAAGTTATTAAAAAACACGTACCATTACTTTTATCACGAAAAAAGCACTGTTTGCATTCTGTCTCGTGGCAATAGTCTCTGATTTTATTCGCGGCATCGCAGATTTCCTGCTGGCTATATGTATTACTCACAGCGGCATGTCCCCCTTGTCAAAGTCTCGCTGGATTGCGTGTCCAGTTTCAGGCGGAACAGGCCGGTACTTATTCATGTCAGCATAGCCAGTGATCATGCGTAGGCTCTGGCTGACCTCCAGCATCGTCTGTTCGCGGTCTACGAAATGCCGGTCTGAGAAGTTTACGATGTCCTCGATGAAGTCTGCGATCATGTGTCGCATCTCCTCGCGGTAGTATGCAGTGTTGCGGTTGATAAAATCAGTGTAGCGGTCAGAATCGTTCATAGCGGTATTCTCCTTGTATGTAAATTATTTAATTTTTTGCCCCTACATGCGCCACTGGGCCATCGGGGTCATACTTCTCTAAGCTGTAGTCGGCGGCAATCTTGCTAAACACATCAGCAAAGCTTTCTAGAGCAGAGTCGCGGTCTTTGTCGTGGGCGTCTGCAATCAGAACGATCTGCCGTATCGTGTCTGCGGTAAGCTGTGCCATTGTCAGGGTGTACGGGCTGTATTCTTCGTAGTTCATGCGGCGGTCTCTCCTACTTCATCAAATAGTAAACTTGCGGTCTATGTAATCGCTCATAGCGGCCTTGAGGACTGGCGTATCAAAAAACGCGAAGCAGTTCTTGTCAGGTCGCTTTTTGTTTTGCTCAATCCGGATCAAGTAGAAGCCCCGCATCATCAGGTAGCCCGCCATGCGCGGTGAGTAGATCATAATCACATCGCGCTTGGCGCTGTCAGCTGCGTGGGCGGTCATAGTGGGTGTCTTGTCCATGGGTAAACTCCTTAATGCTTAATGCTATATATATAAAGGTATGTGGGTTGGCGGGCGGCGCTCAACAGAACTCGCCACGCTGGAAACGATAACCATCTGGGTCGGCGTATTCCCCTTCCCAATGTCGGCAATGGGTATTGTCGTTATCGGCCTCGCATCGCCAGTTGCCAGTGTAGTGCCCTGTGGCGGGGTCAAAGACTTTGGGCGTCTCAAAGTTGATAACGCGGCGCTTGAACTCAGGCCAAGTATATTCGTTCCCATATTCATCAAAAATGGCGATGTCAGACATGTGCTCGTAGTAGAACTTGTCAAGGTCACGAACGCTGTGGATTTGTGGGTGCTCCTCAAAGATAGGTTTCCACCCACAGCTGGTCTTGGCGATGTGCAGCTCCCAGGCGTCTTTGTGCCGGTCTATCGGTTCCGCACGTGGCCCCATCATCCTGGCCACGGCCTTGTTGCGTGTATAGAAGTAAAAATTAGTTCCCATTGGTGTTCTCCTTATAGCTTGAAATATGTGTTTTGAAACTGTAAAAAAGTTTTCCCGGGCGGTGTCCGTTTGGATTGCCGGACTTAGCTAATAGCGGCGTCAACGCACAGTGCGGCTGCATCAATCTGATCTTGCTGTAGGCCAAGGTAATGCATGGTGGTTGTCTGGCTATCATGGTGGTACTTAGCCTGCATAATCTCCATGACTTGGTTCGTTGGCAGACCGGATTCAATCAATGCCTTGTTCGCCATGTAACCGTAGGTCTTACGCATGGTATGTGTACTGATGTTGCCCTGAACTCCGCAGGCTTTTGCTGCCTCTGTGAGCATACGATATACCTGAGTTTTGGTCAGGTGATTTGTCATACCGCCAGCTCTTACCCACTTCTGTGTCTGGAACAACGGCCACTCTGGGTCAAGTACGCCAGACTGCTGGGCACGGATCACGTTGACAAGGTCATCGATCGCCTGCGCTGCATGCGGCGTGATAAGGTCAGTGGTGTTTTTCAGTGTTTTCTCGTTGACAACATTGGCGTGCTTGCGGACAGCGCCGGTGGTCACATCATATACATCGCCAATTTTTAGCTTGACGATATCGCCCACACGAAGGCCCAGTGTAATGCCACATATATATAAGGTATAGTTACGCTGGCGGTTGCGGATGTTGCCATGTGTCAAGAGATAGTCTCCGATAGCGTGGATGTCATCGACACTGCGGAGTGGATCAGCGGCTGTTGGCTTGGGGCGACCATCACTGGTAAGTTTGGATGTGTCAGCATAGCAGTTATGTTTCTTGTGGGGCTTTGGGGTTGCAGGAACTGCTGGGACTACCTGATAGCCTGTTGCCTGGGCGAGGGCCTCCATGATGGGGTTAGTGCCGTCCGCGGCTTTGGCATTGACGATTGCCTTGGCGAGGGCTGTTACGAGGGCATCCTGCGGGTTGGTGGTCGTGAGGGTAGTGTTTTGGCGTTTCATGGTGGTGTCTCCTTTGGATGATGGGTGATTTTGGTGTCTGAGTGGTTCTTTACTAGTATTATAACACTTCACACCACATAATTCAAGCGGTTAATGACAAAAAAATGCCCGATCGCCTATAAAAATGACGGTCAGTAGCTAAAATGCGGATGTTTCGGCGTGTGTGTGGTGAAATTGCTTGAAATTAAACGATAATTCGATGTTTTTGAACGGAATTGAGCGAAAATAAGACGTTTTGCGGTGCTAAAGTGACAATATTGGCATAAAATAGCACGATATTGATGTGCTGCGAGAGTGCGGAAAACGGCGCAGGTATGCGGTTTGCTCGAAGTGGTAGTCCGATGGCTGGATAGGGGTTAGGAGACGGAGGGGAATGGAGAATTGTTGCGAATGTGATGGTGGAAGGTAGGTTGTGGATTGGTGGGGTATGGGCCGAGAGTGTGAATGGATGACTGTGGGAAAAAGCGGCGTAGAATCGCCATATTCTTTTTTTATCCAGCCCCCACTATGTAACCTTTTCCGGGAAGGTTGCATGATCAAAAAATACACGTTGTCACGTGCAAAACAGTCATGCCGGACGTCGTTTGGACGCCAAAAAATGTGTGTACGTAGCAACGTCATTTTTTTATTGCAAAAAATTTCTCAAAAATCCTGTTTTTCAACGTTACAGCGTTATAAACACAATATATGGTAAAATTTCCCTTCCTTATATAGCACGCAAGGCAAGTTTATAAATTTGTGCTTTTTCGTTCTATGTGGTTTTATAGGTTTGCAATCAGTTAGTGATTGCCGCGGCGACGAACGCAAAAAATCCCTTGCAAAATGTAGATAGAAAAACAACATACGCAAAACGGTTATTGCAATACGCTGATAGTTAGTTGTTATTTTATCGAATGTTACAACGTGTTAGAAACGTGCACTAACTGAAAAAGCACGGGGCGCAAGTCTTGCAAACTTGCCCGATACTTTGACAATAGCATATTGAACTACACAATTTTCTGTAGAATACGCGGGGCGCGGTAACACGTGCAACGCAGTGGCAAACTACAAAAGCAACATGGGGCGGATAAAACCACAACATATTGTAACAAAAAAATGTGCAAGCATTATGCAATTATAACGCGCACGGGGCTGTATATCCCGCCCCGATTGTATCGCAATAGCGGTTTAAAGCGTAAAGTCTATAAAACATTATCCCAAAAATGACAGATTATAGACTAGAAAAGTAAAGCCCTAACACTGTAAAGGGCAGATTACACGTTTATAGCGTGTTTCTCTTGCTGGTTAGACAGTTGGCAACAGAAGGGATAAAAACTATAACTAGAATTGCAAGCTCGTTTACATTTGACGAGTGGCGTAAACTGTGTAAAAACGTTTACTAAGACACACACAAAAGACTTTCATTAGGTTGCGCGTGGCAGCAGAAACGGTACTACATAGGCTCGCACTAGCGCAACGTATACGGCGAACGTATACGGCGGTACAAGTCACTTTTACATAGAAAATCAGCCCCTGACCGTCAAAAGTCGGGGGTTGTTTTGTGTGCAAAAGTTGTACACACAAAAACCACAACATAGGGCAAAAAGCCCGCAAAAGAAAGGAAACTACTATGACTACCATTATTCTGACCGCTATTGCCACTGCCGCCGTCAATGCCAGCAAGGAAGGCAAAAATTCCGCCAAAACTATCTGCCGTTTTGTCCGTAAAGACACCGGCCTGACTGCCAAGCCCAAAGCCCCTGAAGGTGTCGATATTCCAAACACTGACTATGTCAACTTCTGCAATGCCGTCAAGTTCACCTATAACGCGGCTTGCAACCTGAACGCCAACACCAACCCGAAGGCCGCCCAAGCCCTGACTTCCGCCCTGTATACCTGCGTGGGCGACTTGCTGAAACTGATCGACCCGTCTATTAAGCTCAATGAGCTTCCGGTCTCTGTCCGTGCCGACGGTTCTACCGCTGTCCAGTTGGTAGAGGACATCCGTGCAAACGCCAAACGTGTAAAGTTCTATAAGATCGGCGAAGAACGTTACCGCGAAGAGAACAAGACCCTCAGCCAGTTTGCCCACTACATCGAAGGCCAGCTGTACACTATCGCCCTGCATACTACCTTTGCCGCTGATTATGAGCGCGAGTACAACCGTGCCAAGGCCAGTCTGCCCGCTCGTATTGCCAAGGCCGAAGAGACTGGCAAGACCCTTGCCAAGACCCTTGCTGACGCCGAGACCAAACTGAACGCCGCCAAGTCCAAGGGCTTCAAGTCTGCCATTGCCAAGGCCGAGAAGGCGTATGCTGCCGCCAAAACCGACGCCGACGCCAACGCTGACCGCGTACAGTCTCTGAAGGATAAGCTGTCCAAGGCAGAGAAGGCATACGCCGATGCCAAGGCTGCCGCCGAGTCCGTCCCCGCTGTCAAGGCCGACGAGAGCAAGGCCGAGAACGCCGCCGCCTAATAGCAGACTATGCCCGGAGTTGGTAGGCCGGGGGAAGGAAGTATCCTACCACCATAACCGAAAAATCACCAAACCAAGAAAGGAAGTACAACCATGACTAACAACACCCTCCGCCTTTTCCCCGTCCGTTTCCAGCTCTCCGACGGCACCATCTACCGCACGACTGTCCCCGCCTACTCCAACGGCGGTGCCGAAAACAAGATCCTGGACCTTCTGCCCGGCAAGTGTGTCCGCTGCCTGGCTTTTGATTCTACCGGCAAGGATGAATCCGTTGCCGACTCCCTCTATCCGAACCCCTTCAGCATCGACTGCATGGAGGTCTACCGCCTTGCCCAGTGACCGCCAAGTCTGACATAGAAAACGAGCCGTTGACCTGATTCGTTGACGGCTTTTTTGTGTGCCAAACCGGCATGATTTCAATCGGCATAGTCACCGCTGTGCCCATCCAAGAAAGGAAGTTCACCATGTTTCAAATCACCATTGGCTACAACCGTGCCCACATCATGCACCTCGAACCCATCCGCACCGTTGCCCTCCAGGACGAAGCGAACGAATTTGCCCGCCACTTGGCAAGCAATATGATCTACGCCCTGACCACTGATCGTTTCTGTGACGGCTTTTCCGACGCCGACCCCTTTACCGCATCCCTGACCGACTACGAAAAGAGTGTCCTCTACTCGGTGTTCCTTGCCAAGCCGGATGATTTCTGGTTCCATGTCATCGACGACCAGACCGGCGAGCTTGTCAATATCGACGACGACGAGTACCCCAACGAACCCATCGAGCCGTGTCCGATTGAAACCGACGACCCGGATGACCAGCCCCGGAACGAAATCACCGAGTTTATCTGCGAGTTTCCGAACCGGCATGACCTCGTTTCCAAGCTGGCCGTATGGTGCTTTGAGCAGAATATCACCTGCACCCAGGAATACTACCGCGTCCATGTCTGGACCGAAAACGAAACCGAGCGGCAGGCCGTCATGGACTGGATGAACGAGCATCGCGACGACCCATTGCCGCGTGAATTCTCTATCCACTTTGGAGAAGGTGAAGCCGAGTACAACCGGATGCTGACCTTCTCCGACTGCTTCGACAGCCGCGGCCTGAAGTGCCGCATCCGCCGTCACAACATGTATGTCACCGTGACTAACGACGAAGATATCCAGTTCATCATCCGTTTCCTGAACAAAGTAAATTGATTTTGATTTCAAAAAAGGAAGCACCACCATGAAAAAGACCATCATCCGCACCATCGCCACCATCACCATCGTCACTGCCACCGTTCTCGCCACCACCTACCGCACCACGATGCAGAACATTCAGGTGGAAGTTGCCCGCGATACCGTTTACCTCACCGTGTTCGGCCAGACCGACGAATATGTGATTGGAGAGTGAACTGCCATGAATGAGTTTGAGGACGTCCTCATCACCATCCAGGTGAAAAACGATTTCGAAACCGCCGAGACCTGCTTCACCACCACGATGACCGACACAAAAGCCTACGCCCTGCTCAATGAACTCCGCGGCTGGCATACGGACACCGGGGGAGATATCCTGACAACGATCCGGCACATCGCAGAGGGGCAAGCCTACCTCATGGGCTACCACCTGACCAATGTCGCCAGCGCTGAAATCCTGCATTGATTCCGAATCAGCTTGAAAACGAAAGGCACAGTGATTGTAATGACATACGACGAATACCTCAATGCCTGTCTCAAGTTTGCCAAGGATACCGAAAACTGGTCATGGCTCGATAGAAGCCGCTGGTTCACCACGAATGGCGACAGTGACTATGAGGAGTCCTGCGACAATGCAAACGGCGGAATCGACGTTGCCTGGGCTTATAAAATGGATCCTGATAAAGTCCGTAAGTACGCCCCGCAGGAATTCATGGACCGCTGTGTTGAGTTCCTCGACATGGCACTGAACGATCCCAGCGCCGCAAATGATTTCGTCAAGATGGCCTACGACCTGTTCAGCTAACATCAACTCAATATGACCCACTCCGCATCCAGCGCCTCATCGCGTCGGGTGCTTTTTTGTTTGCCAATACAATCAAAATATTATTAACGAGGTGCTTTAAAATGAAATTCGTTTCCCATGTGCTGTCCGTTTTCCTGTACACAATCCCGATCCTCTTATTCCTTGCCGCAGTGGCCGGTGTACTCTACGCTTCCGAACATCTGCCCGGTTGGTGCATCCTTCCCCTGTTCGCCCTCGACGCTTATATCATGTGGAAGGAGCTGAAATAAATGCCAACCGCACCGTTTAGCAAGCAGATCGTCCTCTGGGGCGATTCCCGCATCACCGCAAATATCACCGAGGCCGAAGCCTTCCACACCTGGGCCGAGAACGAAGGCATTTCCCATCGCTTTGATGTGGATATGGATAAACTCTGGCTCACCGTTTACGCCACCAGCACCGCGCAAATCGACACCTGCAATGACTGGCTGTCCGCCCACCGCACCGGCTGCTACACCGCTTAGAAAGGAACATGAGTATGAAATTCAATACCGTTACCAAGACCCTGCTGCATGAGAATCCCAAGGCCCTGCAATTCCTGCACTATGCCTCCGGGTTTGATTTTAATTCCCCATTCCATGTCTCCAGTGGAACGGGACGATTCACTTTCAATAGGGTCATGGCCCAGGTGTCCTCCGTCATCAAAGGCCCTGTCAATGTAGCGCTGTTCGTCAAAGTGAACAACCGCTATCTGCCGCAGTTGTATTATGTTCCTGTTGGAAACTCCGGCTTCAAACCTACAAAGTCCGGTCTGCGGAACACCTACTACTACAACGTAAATGAATTCAATACGCAGCGCAGCTTTGAGGAAGTCCGTAAGAACGAAACTGACCACTATTACATCGTGACCCAGTCAAAATCCTACAGCAAACCGTGGCATGAAAAGCAGTTTGATTACAATGCCCGCTATGAAGTTCTTAAAACTTATCCGGGCAGTATCAACGGCACGTATTATATCTACGATCTCGATATCATTGACAAAGGCACTATGCCCCGCTATGTCAGTATCACACCGAATAAATTTCTTTACCCTCGTGAGCTGGAAGCCGCCGGAACCGATGTTCACAACTACATTGACAAATCCGGTTACTATATCAGCTACTTCCGCCATGAGCTACATGAGCGTCTGCGTGACTATAAAAAGAACAATGCTCGCCAGCTTGTCTTGCAATTCGACTTCACGGCCATACTGCACGACCTTGATTCCAAAACGAAAGAAATCAAGCAAGCACTTGTCGCCGCAGCCGATGCCATGCAGACCTATGAGGATTGCCGCAAAGTGGAACGAACCGCCTACAACCTTGGCTGTATGTTCCACGGTGCTAATTCCATTCGCCGCAAGATCGACGAAAAAGCGTACTGGTCTTTGGACAGCGTTCAGTATGACCTTGAATATTTCACCACGCACTATAAGGATGCCTTGAAAGAACTTGAGAAGGGAGCATGACCCATGACAACCACACAACCCCGCAAAATGACCATCACTGACTACGAAACCCTCAAGGCCAAGAAAAACAAGACCGACCAGGATTATATGCGCCTCAACTTTTTCGAGGAAAAATTTTACAACAAATCCGGCGAGCTTGCGAATGAATTCCGTTCCTTTCAGCTCCCAAAACTCCTGGATAAATACGCTGATTATATCGAATCCCCTGACGCCGTCCGCGCCATTTATGCGAGGATAAACAAACTCGACTATCACAAAGGTGAACTCGTCATGACTGATAAATGGCCGCATCGCAACCATACCGTCACGGTAAACGGAATCGATTTTGAATTCCATACCGGAATTGCTCTTGATTACAGCCGCGCCGAGTGCATCTTCAATACGATCGACAGCGTCCTGCATGACTGCATGGATGCCGAAAACTACACGCTCGAAGAATTTCTTGAGGAGTTCGGCTATGTCGGCTATGTCGGCACCGGCGAAACCGCGCTTAAAGGCATCGGCGCTTACCATGCCATAAAAGAAGAGCGCAAGAAAGCACTGCAAATCTGGAAGCAGGACGAAATCGCAGACTATTGTGCAAATGTCAATTTGTAAAGGGGAACCATACCATGACTTATACCGTAAACAAATCTCTGTCCGAATTTCACTTTTGGTCCGGTGCGTGCTACCGTGCCGACAAGCTCACTGTCGAACAGCTTGAGCGTCTTGACGACATCATCCCGGAATGGATGGAGTGGGGTGAATACAGTCCGGATGGCCACATTCCCAGCGATGACGAAATCAATAACCTGTTCTGGTTTGATGAAGAACTGATTGCCCGGTTGCTCGGCTTCAAAAACTGGAAAGCCCTTGAGCGCCACAACGCCGGTGAAGATGAGGAGGATGAAACCGATGAAGATGAAGCTTGACCCAATCTACCATCAACCTCGTAGAGGCAACCGCCCTGCACTGCCGAAATGACTTCTATTTCATCAAGGCCCAGCACGAATTCATCCGGCAAGACGCCAAAGACTACATCAGCCAGCTCTCCGACACCCTGCAAAGCATCGAAATTTGAGCGCAATATATGTGCTGTTACGAATCGAGGTCTTACCATGAACTACTATGAACCTTCCTACGAGGACGCTATTCTCAGCGCACACGAAAGCGAAGCTGATTGCTGCCGCGACTGTATGTATAAAGGCACTGCCTGCTGCAACCAGTGTATGCAGGTACATACTATCCACAATCCCAACCTGAAATGAAAGGAGCGACCAATGGCACTTCGCAAGCCTATCGTATTTGTCACATACAATCGTGATAAAGACTGGTATGAAATTCAGAACCGCGACCGCGAACTCATCGTTGCCTATCCGTTCAAACGCTGTGAAGCCGACATCTCCCCTGCCAAACAGTACATCCACTACGCAATCATCACAAAGCTGGCCGAACTGCAACGTCAGGGCTACGACATCAAGTTTGACCTGTAAACAATAAGGAGTCAATATGAATTATAATGACAGCAGCTAGACAGTACATATATTGTCATAACGATTTCACCCTATTGACAGAACCATGGTGACGCAGTACAATCATAACAACGTTCACAACACACATTTCAAGGCGTGAACGGCGCTTTAAACCTTTTCCACAACACATAATTCAAGTTAATACAAAGGAGTGGTTCCTATCTTCCACTTAAAACACATCGGCGGCGAAAGCGGCCACTACGAAATCTACTACGGCAATACTTTCCTCTGCTCTGCCGACACCCTCGGCGAAGCGTGGAATGAGCTGCTCTCCATCCGTGACGAATTGGTTTAGTCAGTCATAACCGCTCCGGGATATTGCCGGGCGTTCTGGTTTCTTCCTTTCTTGCCGGTTCGTCCGACCACCGGGCATGGTTTGTGGTGATTCCATGTCCATCTGGTCATTATCTTCCTTTCTCCGGCGCTCTGGGTCATCCGCTCAGAGCGTCCGGCAATGTCCCGGAACCCATTTGAAATGAGGTACATACCATGAAAACCTATTCCGAATCCGATATCAAAGCAGCCATCACCGATCTTCTCTCCGAAAATGAAACACAGTACGGTTCCCGCACAGACACCTACGGTATTGGCTTTTACAACGGCTCGACCGAATCTCTCTATGATGTCCTTGACCGCCTCAATATCAAGGAAGACCATGAATACTTCAACGATTGATTGAAAGGAGACCCTAAGGAGGACTGACAATGAAAACGATGACTTACACCCTCGCCTTTATTGACGGCAAGGTTTGCTATGAGTGTTTGCCCGATACGAAGGGCGCTTTCCTTTTCCATGGCGGCTGGTTCTACCCCTTCTGTTCTGAGGACGAATTCTTTCAGAACAACACGAAAGGAGTCTCCGCATGAAGCAGTTTGAACTCGGCACGCTCGTAACCACACGGGGTGTGCATGACGAAATGACACGGGACAGCCAGTTTGCAGAGTTCGTTCTCACCTGCATTGCCCGCCACAAAACCTGTGATTGGGGCGACCTTTGCGACAGTGATAAGCGTCAGAATGATGAAGCTGTCCGCACCGGTGATGACCGTATCTTTTCCGCTTACGAACCGGCCGACCACCCCGGCTGGCACATCTGGATCATCACAGAATGGGATCGCTCCGCGACGACTGTTCTCTTCCCCGACGAATACTGACATTCAATCAAGAAAGGAAATGATTTAAAATGACTACTGCTCTTACACTCGCCACTCAGAAACCCTTCGGCAGCCTGACCTGCGACTTTTACAAGAACGATTCTAATGAGTTCTATATGACCCGTGAACAGGTTGGCCAGGCATTGGAATACAAAGAACCCGCAAAGTCAATCGCAAAGATTCATGAAAGAAATCCTGATCGCTTGAATCCTTTGTCAGGGGTCGTCAGTTTGACGACCCCCGGGGGACAACAGAACATCTTTGTCTACAATTTGCGCGGTACAATGGAAATCTGCCGTCTCAGCCGCCAGCCAAAGGCCGACAAGTTCATGGACTTCGTCTGGGATGTCATGGAGTCTCTGTACGCCGGACGCAATGTCCTTGCCACGCCTGATCAGCAGACCGCCATCGCCCCACAGACCATGCAGTTCATGATGGATTCCTTTTTGAAATCGCAGACCACCATGGCCCAGTATATCAACAGCACATCCTCCAACATGACAAAGCTGACCGAGACGATCTCTGCTCTTGCCAACCACGTTCTCACAATGCAGACCCAGCCCGTCGCCGTCTCCGCCCCGGTGGAACTCAAAACGAATCCCACTGCACAGGCTGATATGATTCCTGAAACCACCCGTAAGCCCGCCTCTACTCCCCAGCCCAAACCCGTTAAGCACCACGGCGTCACCAGTACATGGCGGCGCAATGTCTATGACACGGTCGATAAGATCAGAACGAATCAGCCCGACAAATACCAGAAGAACACCACCGTCCTCAACGCTATCTATGAAAAGATGCGCACGGACTACGGCTTTGTCATCGATCAGGAAAAGCGCGAATACATCCGCCGCCATCCCCGCCAGACCAGCCCGGCTGTCATCACCATCATTGAGGACAACACCACCTGGCGTGAAATCTTCGACAGTATCCTCAACGATATCTACAACAGCTCCATCGTGAACTGTGTCCGCAAGAACGATACCGCAAATGAGCCGGGCGTTGTTGTCAAGAATGGCCTTGTCGAGTTCAAAGCTCCGCATCCTCAGCAGGATTCCATCACCGACAACAGCGCTGCCATCCTGGATGCTGTCAACCGTCTGGCTGAGGCCAAGGGCGATAAGTCTCCCAAACACGCCGTCGTCTACCGCATGATTTTCTCCCGCATGTCCTTTGACTGGAATAATGCCAAGGAAAAATACCGCGCAAAGTTTGGTGTCTACCCAATCAACAAGACCGAAATGGTTCGCCGGTCTGATATGATCTGCGCCAAGTTCGTAGACACCGCAGATACCCTTATTCAGAGAATGGAGAATGAGAAATGAAAACCAAAACGGAAACGATTTTAAAATATCTGCCGCAGTATGACGAAATCATGCAGGAGACAAACGCTCCGTCGAATCAGGCCACCACCTACACAACCTACTGCGTCGGCTGGCTTTCCGGTGCCAAGGCCGCGATTGATGCCATCCTGGATGATTCGAGTATCGGTCTTATGGTCTATAACGCCATTCAGGAACAGCTCCGAGCCGAGGATGTCAAAGAACATCTTGTTAGCTTCTATTCCTATGAACTCTGTCTGAAAGAGGAAGAGGTTGAGAAAAAGCTGGAAACAGCTGCTCAGGATGGAACCATCGATGCCATTACATGCGATTTCCTCGATCACTATAACGCTGATATTCCTGAGTATGACCAGATCGATACCGCTATCGAAAACTACTACGCTGGCAAAGAGGTGTGACCTATGTCTACATTAACATTGAGAGAAACCCGCATTGTTGAAACCGACTTCGATGGAATTTATGTCACAGACGGCAAAGAGCTTTATTTCATGACCGCAGAACAGGACGATATGCCTCTCAATCCCCGCGAGGATTGCAACTACTGCACCATCTGCTATGTCCACAACCGCTACCTCGGCAGCTCCAAGTATGATAACGATATGGATTTTGCCGATAGCGACGACCTCGATGATTACCTTGCCGGACTTAAAGACCGCGGAACTGAATTTGTTTCCGTTCCGCTTTACGCCTATGTTCACAGCGGCATTACGATTAGCACCGGTTCTTTTGGTGATCCATGGGACAGCGGCTGCTTCGGCGTCGCCATCTGCACTAAAGAACAGGTCGTTGAGGCATTTGGCAATGACACTGATTGGCAGCAGCACGCCGAGGATATCATCGAAGGCGAAATTGAAACCTACGACAAGTTCCTCACCGGCGAGACTTATATCTACTCTAGCTACTTATACGATAAAGCCACCAAAGAGTGGACGCTGGATGATACCTGCGGCGGCTTCTACTCCAATGACGAGGATGAAATGTTCTCGTCTTATTTCGGCAATAACTATCGCATCATCGACGAAAGCGAGGCTGAACAATATTTATGAGCGACGATTACAAAGTGAACGGCAAAGAATACAGCCTGATGTCCCCTGCCAACAACCGTATCCTGAACAAACTTGTCGATAACGAGGTTTACTGCAATATGACGCAGGAAATCGAATTCATTATCGCCGCTCTGATCGATGGCGCAGACAACAGCCTTGCTCCCTTTGATGTGGATGACTACGATGCTGCCATCGAGAACGGTATGGAACATGTCTGTGAGGACTGCGGTGCCTGCGATGATTTTGAGGACTATGACCCCCTGACCGCCGATGAAACCGATTTCCATGGCGTTGACTGGGATCCAGAGGAGCCTGTGTATACCTGCCCTGTCTGCGGTCTCGATCACAAAACCCTGCAGGAAGCCCGTGAATGCTGCAGCTACGAGGATTGCAAACGCTGTAACAACTGCGGCCGTATCTACGGCGAATATGATTTCGGGGAGGCGGACAAAGCACAGCCGGAAATCTATGAATGGTATGCCGTCTCCGACTGGCTTGGTAAAAAACTCGGCCAGTACGGCGAGGTCGTGATCGATGCCTACGGCAAGCGCTATTGGGGTCGCCAAGGCACAGGCCAGAGCATCATCCTAGACAGCGTCATCGAACAGATCGCCTATGATCTCGAAATCCTCGAAGGTCAGCCGAACAGCTGGGAAGGACGAATCGCATGAAATTCCTTGTCGTACACACCTATCTTGAAGAGGGTTATAATCCCAAAGTCGTAGAAACTCGTTGCCTTGGGAGTTACAAACAGGCAGAACTTGCTGTAAGGAAAATGGTAAACGATGAAAAAGAAACGCAGCTTTATGATCAACACAGGGAAACTTTCGCAAGTGAGGATGAAAGCGACTTTTATCTTACGCCGATTGGTAACGAATATTGTTACTACGATTGGTGGCACATCCACTTTATCGAGGAGTAAATGGCTATGAATAATGACATCTGGTATGTCCTTGTCCAGCATTGGGACGAAGATTGCTGCGATTACAGTGAAGTTGATTTTTTTACATCCGCAAAAGTTGCCGTTGATTATGCTACGAAGCTTTCTAATGAATTCCGTTCCAGCTATGAAGCAGACCGCTATGAAATTAAAGAAACATCTGGTGGTGGTTGTGGCTGGCGTTTGGAAACCTATACAGAGATCAAGGCCACTTATCCTAACAGTGAGGATTGTGTCGCTTGTGAGTTATACAAAATTGGGAAAGTAGAATTGACCCGGGAAGGAGAATGAACTATGACAAGACAAGATTTGGAAAATCTGCGCAACAAGCACAAATTGGAGGCTTATGATGACTGTTCGTTCAGTGACTACAACTATGAAATGGGTTATGTCGGCGTTCTCAACCATATACTGGAGCATTTCGATGAGCTTTATCTTGGCCAACGCCGTCAAAGTCTCGTCGAGGATGCAGAAGACCACATCTATTCTTACTTTGAAAGCCGTTATGACGGTGATGACAGCGATGAACTCCCGGAAACGCTTGAAGAACGCTATCAACGTGCCCTGGATGCAGGCGACGCGGAAAGGCTGGCTGAAATTTTCCAGAACAAGTACGATTGCAATATTTCCGAAGATTTCCAATGGGATACGATTGTGGAGGATTTCTATGACTTCTATGATGAATGAAATCAAAATCGTATCAGCGTCGGAACTGTCAAACATCATTGATAAACAGCACGACAGCATCGGCCTTTACCTGTCGCTGGAATCTAATGGAACCGATATCGTCCTCGTTGCCTGCGACAACAGCACCGGCAACGCCTGGGTGGAAGAGTTCTACAGCACAAAAGACGCCGTGAGATGGCTGGAAAGAGCGTAAAAGAATCATTTTAAGAAAGGACAACAACGATGGAATTACAAGCACCTGTTTATGGATATAAAATTTTCAACCCTGACTGGACCTGCTGCGATAAGCAGTACACTTGCCCCGGCGAGTTCAAAGAAGATGTCGAGCCTATGCTTTGCAGCGCCGGTATGGACTTCTGTCCTGACCTGAAGGATTGCTTTGAATATTATCCGAACGATTCGAACAACCACTGTGCTGAAGTCGTCGCCCTTGATGAAATTGTGCAGGATGGCGACAAATGTGTAACCAATCACCTTCAGATTATCCGTGAAATTCCTTGGAATGAAGTTCTGAAACGTGTCAATCAGGGAAATGGTTGTACGGGTATCTGTAACACCGGTAACCGTAACACAGGTGACTGGAACACTGGTAACCGCAACACCGGCAACTTCAACACTGGCGACCGCAACACCGGCGACCGCAACACTGGTATCTACAACACAGGTGACTGGAACACTGGCGACCGCAACACCGGAGACTGTAACACTGGTATCTACAATACCGGTAACCATAACACCGGTAACCGTAACACAGGTGACTGGAACACTGGCAACCGCAACACCGGCAACTTCAACACTGGCGACTGCAACATCGGTAACCGCAACATTGGTATCTACAACATAGGTGACTGGAACACTGGTAATAGCAACACTGGAGACTTCAACACCGGCAACCGCAACACAGGCGACTGTAACACTGGCGACTGGAACATGGTTTCTTTTTCCAGCGGTGTGTTCTGCACGGAAGAACCAGATGCCTTAATTTTCAATAAACCTTCCGGCATGACCCTCAGACAATGGCGCGATAGTGAAGCTTGCCATTTGCTGAATCAGATTCAATTCATACCGCATGTTTGGGTATGGGATGATGACATGACCGATGAAGAGAAGAAAGCTCATCCTGAATATAAGACCACGGGTGGTTTCTTAAAAGTTCTGGATATTTCTGACTGCTGTATCCGTTGGTGGGAAAACCTTGATGAATCTGACCGGGATGTCATCCGTTCTATTCCAAATTTTGATGCAGCCATTTTCAAACAGATTACAGGTATCGATGCAGCAAAAGAGTGATTTTATGAAGGGTTCGGCTTATGAATTGGTATAACGTATCTGGCGTAATGAAGGATGGATCACGAAATTACTCCGAGAAAGTAATTGTTGCAGCTGACACTCCTTCTGAAGCAATCGAAAAAGCCAATAAGATTCTCTGCCACTGTATCGATAATGTGTACCGGATTAGAGAAGTTTCACTACTTGACACAAACTATGGTTATGTCATTTACCGTAACAGAATTATTCCCATTAGATAAAAAGAGTAATTCGACGAAATAGGAGCGATAACAATGACAAAAGATGATTTGGAGTTTGTACGCGACAATCACGAATTGAACAAGAAGTCTTATGACAATCATGCAACCTGCGGCTACAATTACGAAGATGGCTATGTGGATGCACTAAACTTTGTGCTGGAACATCTTGATGATCTCTGTGAGGAAATCCATGAAGACAAACTCATGCAGCGTGCTACTGAAGAAGCAAAGTATTACATCCGTGAATACTTCCAAGATAAATACGGTTACGATGATAAATGGTCCAAAGATGAAATCGAAGATCGTATCCAGCGTGCCATTGATGAGGGCGACGTAGAGACGCTTGCAAACTCTTTCATCGACAGCGCCGATGACGGCATCCCGAATGATGAATGGTGCGAAACTATCGTGAGAGATTTTTATGACTAAGAGGTGATTGCTGATGTACAAAATCGAACTTGATGGATTCCAACTTCAAAGAGTAACAATAGCGCTCAACATGGCAAGGCAATACTTTGTCGATGCCGCTAATGACGAACTCAATCCCGTTCAGTCTGATAAATACATGTTTGTTGCTGGCGAGTATTACGATGTGTTTGATGACATCGTAAAACAAAAAGCAGTTCAAGACAATAACGATACTACGACGATTACAAATCCATAAAATTTATGTTTTTTCATTGACTGGTGAAATATTGTAAAAGTTTGACAGGAGCACAAATCATGGAATGGCTTGTTTATATTGACGTCCTTGGCACTGCCAGATGCGGTTACTGTTGTTGTCCACTTTACTGCGATAAAAACGGTTACAGACCTATAAGGTGCCCACGTTGCGGCGCTGAACTTGATTATAGGCATTTACCAACATTGTACAAAATGGATGAAAATGATACCGGGATGTATCAGATTTACTGATTAATGGAAAGGAATCAACTATGGGAATGAGTTATAGATATGCAGGCAGCGCCAGCTATCCGCGCTTTGATGAGGAAGTTTGCGCCGTCGCAGCTGTCTTTGGCGGTGTCAAAACCGAGGAATTAAAAAAGCGCGAAAAGTCTATGCGTAAAGACACCTTTGACTACTGGTTTGGCTCTTACATTTCCGGTAACGAACACGAACAATGCTTTGCATTTCCAGAAGATGCGAACGAAGTCGTTGCCAAGTGGCTCAATAACATTTATGAGCCGCGCACCGCTGCGGAGACAAAAGAAATCTGGTGCCAGGTTCGTGAGCATCATGAAATCAAGGACATTTCCAGCCAGATTTGGAATGAGCTTAGAGAGTGTTATCTGCGTGATGAAAGCTGGGAGATTTGCCAGTGATGGAGGTATAATGTGACTTTTCAAACCTTGCAACGAATCCACAAGGCTCTTTCTGATGAGCAGGAACGCGCAAATGAAACATTGCGATATACAGAAGAAGCAATCGCAAGATGCAATAGGACGGGCATGGTTATCACGTCTGCTTTATTGGACAACCAAAAACGTTCTTCAAACGATTGTGATGAACTTTCCCGTGCAATCGAAGATTTTGAATCTTACGACTGGCATTGACGGAGGTGCAACATGACAGACCATTCCTATGAGGACGCAATTCTCGAAGCCCAAGACGGCATATTTGATAAATGCCACTATTGCGAATTTAAAGGCAGCGCCTGCCACAATCAGTGCATGGAGCTGGAACCTATCTACAATCCGAACTTGAGGTGAAAACAGTATGAGACACCTGTATAATTGCTGTGTTTATAATACCAAACGCAAATTCGCTGATACCTACCTTGTTACGGCGGAAGATAAAAACGATGCGATGAAGGAGCTGATTTGCCGACTTGATGATGAAACCGACGACGGCTCCGCTGCGTATGATCTGCTTGAAATGGCAGAAGTCGAATAAAACGGAGGTTTTGCAAAATGGTCACTCTTAAAAAAACATCTATTGAAGAAACCAAACAGCGTGTGCGGTATCTTGTCGATGGCAGTTTTTTCAAATTTCAAGGCAACATTTACCAACGCTTATTCTTTGAAGTTGACGCCTCTTACAAGTGTTTTAAAATCCCGGATATGAAAATCGTTGAATTTAATAGAGACGAATTTGTTTGTCCGGTCGATGTGCAGATTGTCGTCAAAGGCTACACAAATCAAGGCTGACAATGAAATACTTTATAGGTTCATCACCGAAATCAGCGTAGAAAAGTAACGGAGGTTCTTACTAAATGAAATCAAAATCTATTTTATGCATCCTGCTTACCATCATCCTCGCGCTTTCCCTATGCTCCTGCGCCGAATTTGAAAGCGATTTTAACGACCTTAACGGAAGTATCACAGGCAACACCTACAATTGCGAGTTTTACTCCAATGACGGTGAAAAGTTCATGACCGTCACTGGTTCCAAAATCGACATGAATTCCAATGTGGTTAGAGAATATACGTACAACGAAACATCCGGATGGGGTTACACGAAAACGCTGTCCTCTGTTGTCACAATCACAGTTGACGGTTATCAAATCAGCAATTGCGGCTCCACCGTCATCTTCTCAGAAGAAGGTCTCGCCCCTGATGTTGATTTCCAGATGCAGGATATTCACAGCGAAACCGATGGCAGTCTCGGCGATAACACCATCATCGCGAACGTTGTGAACCAGTATAAAAATTCCTTTGGCAAGCCTGTTGTCGTTGTCATTCAGTCTCAGCTCGGTGATCCCATCTGCGCTTACAGCGGCGATGAAGTCTACTGGACGGTCTGTGAAGACCTTCCCAAAACAACCAAACTCATGATTGACGGTCGTGCGCTCTATATCCACCGTGCCAACTTTCAAATCATCGATAAGGACTTACTTAACTAATCAGGAGATTAGTATATGACAAACAGTGACAAGCTCGAATTTATCGGCCAGATCATTGACATCTTTGAGGATTTTCTCGACGAAAAGGGTGTCAAGATCGACAATCCCGACAGCGACAGGGATGCCATCGGGGGTGCATCCTGCGACAATGTGAATATCTACGGCTGCGATTACGGCTACCTTTCCGACCGCATCGAATCGACCATGACCAACTGGGGCTTTTTCAAGGAGGAATCGTAATGGATGATATGTTTTTATTAAAATCATCGCGTCACCCGGAAGGCTTTATGAATGAAGCCGACCCCGCACTGGACGGCTTTACGATCCGGCAGGTAATCGACGCCTTACATAATGAACCCGGCACGCTGACTACTCAAAAACTCCATAGTGTTGTGCAGGATGTTCTTAATTCCCAACTGCAGGATCTTTGGGCCATCATCGATGAAAACGATGAAGAAATCATCGCCGCTGCATACAAAGGTAGGTCGGATGACCCGTATAAAGCACCGAGTTTTGATATGGATTGGGCAAACCGCGCCGAAGCACTCGCCCATGACATTTATACATGGTGCATCGAGAATGATTGCTGGCAGGATGTCTGTATCTATTATAACGGCAAGCGGATGAGTACGAGGAGTATGGATAAAACCGGCAAAATCGTGTATCGCTACGGCGGCACTCCCCTCATCGAAGGCGATATGGATCCGCGTGACTACTTTGAATATGTCCGTGAGCCAAATATCTTGAGCATGAGTTTCGAGGGCACTCTGTATGACATCCTTAACAATCATGACATGTTTGCCTTTCAAGATTTGTTCAGCAAATATGGCCTCTATTACGAGCTTGGTAATGCGTGGAATCTGAGCGCATATCCAATCAATGAATAACCTATCTGCTGTAATACCAGCCGCCAAGGGTGAGATATAAAAACTGAATATTGTATCCGCTCTTGTGCTCTGCCAAGAAAGGATACATAACATGAAAAACGATTGTGTCATAGAACAAATTTTTATCTCTCACCCGCAAGGCAAAATGAACGGCATTCCGACCATCACAACCAGTATGCTCTGCAACCCCATTTGTGAACAGCGTGCCAAGGATGAAACCAGCGTATGCGCACACTGTTATGCCAAGCGTGGTCTGGCCATCTATCCCGCCGCACGAAATCGCTATGCAGAAAACACCAAGATCCTTTCCAGTCATGACCTTGAAGTTTACGAACTTCCTGTTTTAAATAGCCGCATTGCCCGGTTTGAAAGCCACGGCGACCTTGTCAATGTGACCCACGCTAAGAACTATATCCGCATCGCCAGAGCGAATCCGTGGTGTACGATTGCTCTCTGGACAAAGAACGCTGCATTCATGGATAAGGCCATTCAGGAGCTTGGCAAGCCGGACAATCTGATTTGCGTATACAGTTCCGACCACCTCAATCAGGTCTCGCAGGATTTCTCCAACTACAGTTGGATCGATAAGGTGTTCACCGTTTACGATAAGGCGTACAGCAAGCAGCACAATGTCGAAATCAACTGCGGTGCCCGCAACTGCTTGACATGTCATAAATGCTACGAACACAACGATATCTTTTTCGTAAACGAAACACTTAAATAAGGAGGCTCTACACCATGTCAAAGAATTACGACCAATATGAAGTCAAGATCACCCCTTTTATGCAGACATCTTTTGAAGATGACACCTGGTTCTATGTTGTCGATATCTACTATCATGAAATCCGCCAGTCATTTGTTGGTTATAATGACCCTGACAAAATCAAACATCTGTTTAAACTTCGCATGATTGCTTCTAGTATGAAAGAATGCGCTGAATATGCTGAAAACATCATCCAGCAGTATGAGAACGGCAACAACTTTCTTCCCAGACTATCTGATCTCAACTTCTATCTGGCTTGTTGGCTTGAAAATTGTTGGCAAAGCGAAAACGATATGTGGTTCGTCGAACAAGACGACAGTGATATCCCCAATATGACCACGCAGGACTGGGATGAAATCGAGGAACAGGTCAATAAATGGTTCAAGCCTAGTGTCATCGAAGTCATTCGCCCGGAAGAGGTAAATGAAATGACGGACTATCTCGTCTGTTGCTACGGTTCCTGCATCAATTTCGTCAACTGGCTCTAAAAAAGGAGAATCGCAATGAATGTACATGATCTTCCCAGCAATGTTGGTAGCTGGTTTCTGACAGATTCCGACTGCGCCCAGTATTGCCGTAAGCTCTCCCCTACCAGATATGAATTCACCCAGATCGTCTGGCTGGACACCACAGAAGACACGGATAAAACCTATTGCGTCACGCAATCCATTGAAGATGTCGGCGACATGACTCTTGATGAAATCTCAGGCCATATCAGCAGCTACTATCAAACGCTGTCTAAAATGGTGGAAAGCTACGGCGGCTTTCATGACACCGACAAGAATGCGCTCACGGTCGCAGACTATTGCCAGCTCATTGCCGAATGTGCCTTTGAAAATGAAGTTTGCGATAATTCCATCTCTGAAGTCATGGACTGGAATCACTGCGTAGACTTTCAGCGCGGCTATATGCTTTCGCAGTAAGGAGGATGTTTGATCATGGATACACCTACCATGAAAATTATCGATATGTACACGCTTGATCATACGAATTTCTATTATTGGACAAACGCTATCGGTGAATTGAATATCCCTGATGACACCCAGTCTGCACCTAGCGCTGTGAAAAATGTTCCTGTTTATGTACAGAATGTCATTGACATAACTGAGTTTGACCAGCACCCCGTCAGGGAGTACGTTGTCACACTAAATGGCATCACCGGCATTCTGTTCAATATGCTGTACGATGAATCCTACGTGCAGGATGTTTCCGGTGTCTGCGATAAAGACATCATTCCGTTTATGCACCGTTTCGGCGATTATCTCAAATTCTATGCCGGAACGATTTGCCAAAATGTCAAACACATCAACTATAACACCGAGACGATTCTTGGTCTTTATTCTGACCCGGACGGTCACGAGCTGGCTGTGTTCTTCCCCATTTACGATGGCGCAGAGCTGATCAACAACACCTGCGGCCAAAATATCCGGGACATACGCAGCTACCTGAACGAAAGATATACAAGCCCAGATCTGGAAACCGCCATCCGTTTCCTCAAAAAGGAATTTGATGATGCCAAGCTCACTGAGGATGCGGCGGAGCAGTCGAACCAGCAGAAAATTGAAAAATCCAAAACAAGCCCTGTTTTCACTACCCAAGCCCTCAACCAAATCATCAACGGCCTTCCCGACAAAAAGAACCTGCCGCTTCTCATCAATAATAAACCTGTTGCTGAAATTCAAATCAGGATCGTGAATGACGCAGAAAACAAGTTTATTTTGAACCTGATTTCATTAGAAGAGGAGTTTTAACTATGTTTTATCAACACAGCCTTCGCGTCTATAACGACGACACACTTGCCCCATTCTATATGGATAAGGAAACTGTCGAGCAGGTCACCCGCTATCTGTACGACAACGAAATTATTGGTAATGTATATGATGGTATCTCCTGCTATCCATTGTGCGGCAAACTCGCTGTCGATACTCCGTTCTATGCCACGCCAAGCCTTTCCTTTGACACTGGCGAGGATGTCGAGTTCTCTCTTGAAAACGATATCCGCGAAGCCTCCTACGACTTCCCCACCGTGATTTTCGAGCTGACCATCCGCTGCTGCGACACCAACGAATACACCCGGTACTATTTCAGGAATGGCAGCGTGAAACGTTCTCCCGGCGAGGTTACCGTTTCCTATCCGCCTTTTGACTCTATTGAATGGGTAAAGCCGGAAAAACCACATAAAATGAAATCACTCGCTCTGACTCCCTGGCAGGAACGTATCTGTGAAGACTTCGGCTGGAAGCTTTCCCGCGAAGGTGCTTCCGTCATGGTACTGGAAAAATACACACCTGCCAATGAATGCTATACCTTCTGCACTCGTATCGCACATTTCGCCCATGACGTTCGCTACGAGGCAGACCATTTTGATCCCGATGTACATGCCGCCAGTTTTCTGGATGTCCGCGGTCAGGATGGCGTACCAAATACTTTGCAGGAGCTTCTGGATGACGCCAATTTCATCAAAAAGGAACTTCTCAAACTTTCTGAAAGACTGAACCAATTAAAGGAGTGAACCACTATGATTTCTCAGAAAATGCTGGATGCTCTGGCTGACAATAATTGGAAGCCTTATATCGACACCGACAATAATTCCATCGAGCTTGAATGGTATTCCGACGCCGGTGAAGATTTTACCCTGTCGTTCGATGTAGAAGACGACGATGATTTTCTCTCCCAGCTTTATGATGCCTACATAGACTTCGACCCAGAACAGCATGCCATCGAAAACTACGGTATGCGCGGTGCTCCCGGCTTGCGTGCCCTGCTTTCTGACGCCGATGCTATCGAAGATGAACTCAAACGACTTTGGTGCGCACTCAGCAAAGTAAAAGAGACGGCATGACCAGCGTCCTTATTATGAAGGAGTGATTTTATGAATACCATTAACGACAAATTCATCCTCACCTGTCCCAACTGCGGCGCAAAACAAATCTATGTCGGCACCGGCCTTACCTATCAGCCCATCTGCTATCGCTGCGCCGCAGACCTCGAACCTTGCACGGACCAGACTACCGCAGAGAAAATCAAAACGATTTACAGCAGCCTTGACCTGCGTGATGAGTTCGGCGGTTCCATCAATCGGACGCTTGAAGACATCTGCACAGCCGATGACGACCTTGCCGCCTTTGTGTGTGAAGCGTATAAACGCAATAACATTTCTGAAATGTTCAGTGCTCTTGTCGGCCGCGACCTTGACGACATCATAGACCGCATGAATACTATCCCGGTTGAAACAGAGAAGGAGATAGAAGAATGAACCGCGTTGTCATCGGTGCATACCAGATCTGCAATACCGCAAGTCTGAACATTTACGAGATTGATCACACCAACGATCGCGTTCTCGCTGGCATCAATAACAATCGACCTTATTGGTACAAAATCCGTGAGGTATACTCTCTGAACACCGGTGAAACAGATTTCGGCTTCAACTTTGGCGGCGATTTCATCTCGTTTTCGTCGGTGCTGCGCAGATAATTTCTGGTAATATTTACCGCTTGTTTTCCCGCACAAAAGGAGTATTTTTAAATAAGGAGGTCATCCAAATCTTGCCAAATTCAAAAGATGCTGATTTGCGCAATCTCTATCGCCGTAAAAACTACCGCCAGACTTCTGGCTACCCATACCGCTCCTGGACACAGCATGAAATCGATCTGGTTCTTGCACACAATATGCCTGATCGGAAGTTATCCGCGCAAATCCAACGCAGCGTAATGTCCATCCAGCTCATGCGCTGCCGCGCCAAGAAAGGATCTTCACTATGATTTTATTACAGCTTCTCTTTTGTGCCGCGTTCGTATTTATCATCGCTGCTGTAGTTGGCGGTGCGTGTCTCGGTCTCGGCTGTATGATCTTGCCACCTATTGAAAAGGCCATTGATGACACAGCCGAGAAAATCGCCCCCACGCCAGACCGCTACAAAAAACAGCAGGAGGTTTGGGATTCCTATCAATACATAAAGTTCCACCGCAAAAATCTGCGCGGTACGACCACCGAAGAAATGTGCAAGCGTGAAAATTGTACCGAAAAAGAGGCCCAGATGTATATGATTTTCGAGGACTGTCAGGATATGGGCATCAAAATGAACATTGCCTACGCTGACCGCCTGACCGGTGCCAGCGATGAGCGAGAGCAGATGGCCAGACTTGAAAAGCAATTCCCCACGCAGCAGGCCACCTATCAGACCGAAACGCTTCCAGGTCACACCCGTCTCACCCGTGAAGAAGTTGCCGCTAAATACGCGGCTCAAAAATAAGGAGGAATTTATCATGCGTAACAACAACAACAGCGATCTCGGCATCATTCTTCAGGTAATCTTTTGGGGTTTACTTATTCTTCAGGTTTATACCGCCTTCTTCTGCAACTATTGATTGGAAGGAACCGTGCTATGTTGGGTCTTTTATTTCTCAGCGCATTGATTGTCGCTGTCTGTTTAGCACCGTTCTTCTGGTTCTGTTACAAGTTCGGTCCCGGCATCCAAAAAGGGTATGATGATGCCGTTGACAGTCTAGCCGAGAAAATCGCCCAGCCACCTGCCAATGCACGCAAGCAGCAGGAGGTTTACGATTTCTACATGAACATACTTTGTACCGGTCAGAATACCCGCGGTGAATATACCTTTCTTGTGCAGCAAAAAATAAAATGCACTCGCCCTATGGCACTTATATATATGCTGGAGCACGATTGTCAGCACGCCGGTATTGAGATGAATCGTGCTTACGCAATGGATCTCTGTGACTTGTATTGATAAAGGAAAATTTTACAGTGGATAAGGATTTTCTGATGAAGTTTTTCTGAATCACTTGGATCAATTTAATGATTTTGCAAGGATATGTCAAGCTCGCAGGGTATTGAATCTTATAACGAAACACCATTTCAAGTAAAGGAGCAATTTATGATCCAATCCCGTTACGCTATTACCGATTTCCCTGATGGTACACATTTCATCAAGTTCGATATGCATGACAAACAGCACACAGCACCAAATGCAATCACATGGCTGTATGAATCCATGTCTGAATTTGCAGACATCGCCATGATCGCCTCCAATATTTCTGAGAATAGTGGCAAGTCTCCTATGCTTACTATGCCATACATTCCCAACGCCCGTATGGACAGGACAAAAAATGGAGAGGTTTTTACCCTCAAGTATTTCTGCCAAATGCTGAACGCCATGAATTTTTCCGAGGTTAATGTTTTCGACCCGCATTCCGATGTATCTGTTGCGCTGCTTAACCATGTCTGTGTAATGCGCCCGCAGCTAAAACAAGTTATTTACAAGGCTATATATCAGTTTAAGCCTGATATGCTCTATTTCCCCGATGTCGGCGCACTCAAGCGCTACGCTGATTTTGTGCCAAAGGATACTCCCGTTCTCTACGGTAACAAGCTCCGCGACTGGAATACCGGCACGATTCTCGGTCTGGATGTGGTTGGCGATGTTAAGCCAAACGCACGCATCCTCATGATCGATGACATCTGTTCCTACGGCGGTACGATGTACTACTCCGCCAAAAAGCTGAAGGAGCTTGGCGCAGGCAATACTGCGATGTATGTTTCCCACTGCGAGAACTCTATCCTTGACCCGGAGCGCGGCAAAATCTTCTCAGAACCCGGACTTATCTCTAAGGTCTATACTACCAATAGTATCTTCACCGGCCATGATGACCGTATTGAAATCATCTATGAATTTTAAAGGAGACTATAAATGAGCATCAATCCTATGCTTCTCTGTGACTTCTACAAAACCACACATTCCCGCCAATTTCCCAAGGGCACGACCGAGCTGACCAGCTACTTTACCCCGCGCATGTCCCGCTTGACCGATATCAACAGCATTGTCGTCTTCGGCGTCCAAGCATTTTGTCAGGAGTATCTGATCGACTATTTCGACGAGCATTTCTTCCAGCGCAATTTGGCTGATGTTACAGATGAAATCGAAACCGTCCTCGATAATACGATCGGAAAAAAGAACTACGACAGTACAAGGTTTGTTGACCTGTACCACCTCGGCTACCTGCCAGTTGAGATCAACGCCCTGCCGGAAGGCACACTTTGTCCCATCCATGTTCCCTTCCTCGAAATGAAAAACACCCACCCGGATTTTGCGTGGGTACCGCAGTTTCTGGAATCTCTTATCAGCGCCGAGCTTTGGCATCCCATGATCTCCGCCACGGTCGGACATCTCTACCGTCAAATCGTGGATGAATATTATGACAAAACCTGCGATGATTCCACTCCACGCGGCAAAGCGCTCGGCGATTTCTCCTTCCGTGGACAGGAATGTCTGCAATCCGCTGTCAAGTCCAGCGCCGGTTGGTGTCTGTCTTTCCTTAACACTGCTACCGTGCCCGCTATTCCCTACCTTGAAAAAAACTACTACTGTGACGCAAGCCTTGAGCCGGTTGCTTACGGCTCTGTCTCGACCGAGCACAGCGTCATGTGTTCCAACTTCGCCGTCGATGGCGATGAAATCACAATGCTTCGCCGCCTGTTGACCGAGCTGTATCCACATTCCAGCTTCTCTGTCGTCTCGGATTCCTACGACTACTGGAATCTTGTCGACAATATTCTACCGCAGCTCCACGATGAAATCATGGCACATGACGGCTGCCTACTCATTCGCGGTGACTCCGGCAACCCGGTTGAAATTGTAACCCAGACCGTTTACCATCTGTGGGAGCAGTTCGGCGGCACGGTCAACTCCAAGGGCTATAAGGTACTTGATCCGCACGTCAAGGCTATCTATGGCGACTCTATCACGATCCAGCGGTGCGAGGCCATCTATAAGGAGCTGGAGGCACACGGCTTTGCCGCTTGCAATGTGGCACTCGGCGTCGGTAGCTTTTCCATGCAATGCATCGAACAGGATGGTATTTTGAAACCGTTTACCCGCGACACCTTTGGTATGGCCGTCAAGGCAACGCATGGTGTTATCGACGGCAAGGAGGTTAATATCTTCAAAGATCCTAAAACCGACACAGACCATTTCAAGAAGAGCCTCAAGGGTCTGTGTGTTGTCTTTGACGACCAGCAGGACGGCCGTATTCGCGTACAGGATGAAATGGATCAGAAAACGAAGAACTTCTATCGTAGCGTCGATATGCTGCAGCCCGTGTTCCGTAACGGCAAGATGATGCGCCGCCAGACACTTTCTGACATCCGCAATCGCCTGAATCTGGAGGGAATCTGATATGTCTATCAAAATTATTGATGGAAATCTCTTTGATTCTAAGGCTAAGATCATCGCCCATCAGGTCAACTGCCAAGGCAAAATGAATTCTGGTGTCGCCAAGGAGGTGCGCCAACGTTATCCACATGTGTATAGAGACTATGCGCTCCTCTGCGAATCTTTATCGGATCATACCGAAAAACTTCTCGGTACCATACAGCTGATTCACATGGATGAAAACGAAACTCATAGCAAGTATCTTCCATATCAGGGCAGGTACATTGCAAATCTATACGCCCAGAATCGCTATGGTTATGATGGCGTACAGTACACAAATATAAAAGCTCTCGCTACCTGCTTTGAACGTCTCGCACAGGTCGCATGTGATCTCAACTGCTCGGTTGCCATGCCCTACAAGATTGGCTGTGTGCGCGGTGGTGCCAACTGGGATGAAGTCTATTCCATGATTGAAAAAGCATTCAAGAATACGGACGTCGAACTCTGGCGTCTCGATAAAGGCTAAGGAGGCCATTATGAATCAGAAAAATCTTAACGCTGTAAATTCCAAACCCTACACCTTCGACGCCGTCAAAGTCAAAAACGAAATCGTCGGCTGGATCCGTGAGTATTTCCGCCAGAATGGCTCCGATTGCAAAGCCATCATCGGCATCTCCGGCGGCAAGGATTCCAGCGTCGTCGCTGCGCTCTGTGTCGAAGCGCTCGGTGAGGATCGCGTCATTGGTGTTCTCATGCCGGACGGGTATCAGAAGGATATTGGAGATGCCGAACAGCTGTGTGAACACCTTGGTATTAAAAGCTATGAAATCAATATCGGCAATGCGACTGAGGCAATCAGGGTCGCTATGATTGCCTGCGGCTTGGTTCCTTCTGTCCAGACCAAAACGAATCTGCCTCCCCGCATCCGCATGGCAACTCTTTTTGCGGTAGCGCAGACATGCAACGGAAGAGTCGCTAATACCTGCAATTTTTCGGAGGATTTTTTGGGTTGGAATACCCTGTTCGGTGACAGCGCCGGTCAGTTCGCCCCTCTCGCTAAACTCACCGCTACCGAGGTTATCAAGATTGCGGAAGTCTTAAACCTGCCTGAAAATCTCGTTCATAAGGCTCCCGCAGATGGCCTGACCGATAAGAGTGATGAGGATAATTTCGGTTTTACCTATGATTTCCTTGATATCTATATCCGCACCGGCTACTATGGTGTCGACACCGCCACTGCCGCAAAGATCGATTCTATGCATAATCGCAACAAATTTAAGCTTGCTCCCATGCCGCACTTTGATTATTACCCGGAAGACCCTTACCGCTTTTAAGGAGGCTTTATGACCCAAAACGAACTCTGTGTCCTTATCAACACAAAACCCTATGAATTTCTTTATACAGACCCGCATCTCGGCGAGCGCATCATTTTCCTCACTCTTGGCGGTTCCCACGCTTACGGCACGAACATCGAAGGCTCGGATGTAGACATTCGTGGCTGCGCCCTGAACTCCCCCAATGAAATTCTTGGCCTTTCCAACTTCGAGCAGCGCGTCGATGAAGCAACAGATACCACGGTCTATAGTTTTAACAAATTGATTTCGCTCCTCATCGGCTGCAACCCAAACACGATTGAGCTGCTTGGTTGTAAGCCGGAACACTATTTTTACATCAATGCCGTCGGTCAGCGTTTGATTGACAATAAAAATCTTTTCCTATCTCAGCGTGCCGTTCACGCTTTCGGCGGCTATGCCAATCAACAGCTTCGCCGCCTACAAAATGCGTTGACACACGATCACTATCAGCAGGATGAAAAGGAAAAGCATATTCTCGGCACCTGCAAATCTGTTTTCGAGGATTTCCGCCTTCAGCACAAGGATATTCCGGGCGATGCAGTCCACTTGTATATCGACAAAGGTGTTACAGATGGCATGAATACTGAAATTTTCATCGACTGCGATCTCAAGCATTATCCACTGCGCAGCTTCAAGCAGATGAATTCTGATCTCGGCACGGTCATCGGTCAGTACGCAAAGCTTGGCAAGCGCAACTCCAAAAAGGACGATATGCATCTCAATAAACATGCTATGCATCTCGTCCGGCTCTACCTCATGTGCTTTGACATCCTCGAAAAGGGTGAAATCAATACCTACCGTGAGGACGACCGTGACTTTTTGTTGGAGATTCGTGGCGGTAAATTCCAAAAGCCGGACGGCACATATTATCATGAGTTTTTCGACCTCATCAACGACTATGAAAAGCGGCTTGAATATGATAAGAAAAACACTTCCCTGCCGCCCAACCCGGACTATAAGCGCATCGAAGAATTTGTCATGGAGGTGAATACCGATGCCTGCTATCTTGTCCCGCATCACTCTGCCGCCTGACCTCATCGTTCTTATGGACGTTCTCAATGCACGCGGCTATGAATCCTATTTGGTTGGTGGCTGCGTGCGCGACATCCTTCTTGGCAAAACGCCGCACGATTACGATGTCACCACGCAAGCAACACCGAAGCAAGTTAAGGAGCTTTTTCCTAAGACCATAGACACCGGCATCCAGCACGGTACAGTCACGGTCGTTATGTCCAGCAGTCAGTATGAAGTCACGACGATGCGTACAGACGGTACATACTCCGACAGCCGCCACCCAGACTCCGTAGTCTTCACCTCTGACATTGAAAAGGATCTCTCCCGCCGCGACTTCACCATGAATGCCATCGCCGCTAAGGTTGGTTCCGGCGACAAGGATGCTGTCAACCTGTCCTTGGTCGACCCCTTCAACGGTCGCCGCGACATCAAGCGCAAGGCTATTGTTTGCGTCGGAGATGCCAAAACCCGCTTTCAAGAAGACCCTCTTCGCCTGCTCCGCGCAATCCGCTTCAGTGTCCAGTTGAAATTCCATGTTGGCATTGAAACCGAAACGCTTATTAACCAGATGGCTCCATCGCTTGTCAATATCTCAGCCGAGCGCATTCAGGATGAACTCCGCAAGATATTTCTTGCCGGTGAAAGTAACCTACACATGTTGTACTGTACACTTCATGCATATCGCCCAGTGTTCTGTCAAATCATCCCGGAGCTGAAATCTTGCATTGATTTCAACCAGCACTCATCCTATCACGCCTATACAGTTTGCGACCATATCTTCAAAGCTGTTGGCAAACTTTGTAACGCAGCTTCGTATGAATCTGAATTTGCCGCAATTGCACATGCCCACTGGTTTGAACTCTGCATGACGATGCTTCTACACGACATTGGCAAACCGCAGTGCTTCACACAGGATGAAAATGGCATCGGTCATTTCTACGGTCACGCCAAGGTTAGCGCCGATATGGCCGACAGTATTCTCCGCCGTCTCAAGTTTTCCAATGCGGAGCGGGAGCGCATTGTAACCCTGATCGAGTATCACGATTACCAGTTTGAACCAAGCGCTCGCTGCGCCAATCGTCTGATTGCCAAACTCGGCGCAGAAAACGCCCAACTGCTTATGATCGTCTGCTTTGCCGATCTCTACGCCCATGGTGTAAACTATGCGAACTTCGGTGAAATGAACCCGCTTCGCAAAGCACAAATCACATACCTGTATCTTGCCACCGCTGTATTTGAAAAGCGAAAGTTTTCTCTCAAAGACCTTGCCATCAGCGGTGTAGATTTGATCCACTGTGGTTATACGCCTGGGCCAGATTTCAAGCGCTGTCTGAATTATCTCCTCGATGAAGTCGTCAACGGAAATCTTACCAATACGCGCACCACACTTATCTCTGCAGCTAAAGATTATATGGAGGAATACCATGCATAAAATTCTCGTCGTTGTCGATATGCAAAACGACTTCATCACCGGCTCTCTTGGCACTAAGGAAGCACAAGCCATCGTGCCAAATGTCGTCGCTAAGATTAAACAAGAAGCTGAAGCTGGTACATTTATCGCTTGCACACAGGATACCCACCATAATGATTATATCAACACCAATGAAGGCAGACACCTTCCTGTTTATCACTGCCTTCGTGGCGAACCGGGATGGCAAATTGAATCCTTTGTTTGGGAAGCAATTTGTAAAGTATGGGATAAATATGACTCAGCTGATGTTTTCCCTATTGAAAAAGCCACCTTTGGGGATGATGTTGTAACAGAGCGACTTGCTCAATATATTCTGCGATATGCAGATAATATTACTGACTATATGTACGATACAGGCGATAATATCGAGATCGAATTTATCGGCCTCTGTACCGGCATCTGCGTCCTCTCCAACGCTATTCTCGCCAAAGCTCGCTTCCCGGAAGCTACAATCTCCGTTGACGCTTCCTGCTGTGCCTGCGTTACCCCGCAGTCCCATGACACCGCGCTTGCCGCTATGCAGCTCTGCCAGATCGAAATCAAAAATCAAGGCAAGGAACCGTGGCGTAAATAACCACACTATATAATAAGGTAGAAATTCATAAAAAACAAAGGAGAAATCATCATGAACAACGCCCGTCGTAAAGCCATCAACACCATCATCCACAGCATCAATGACCTAAATGAAAAGTTCTTCGCCAGCGTGGACGAGCTGCACAATGAAATCGAAGCGGTGCAGGACGACGAACAGGAAGCTCTCGACAACATGCCTGAAAGCATGGAAGGCTCTGAGCGTTACTCAACTATGGAATCTGCAATCGAATCCCTGCAATCCGCCATGGACTCGCTGGATTATGCCCTCGCAGACTTGGATGAATCCGTGTCGGAAGCCGTCTCCGCCCTTGAGGAAGCAAGCGCCTGACCGATGATTTGTGTGTCCGTCAGTCCCAACAGCCAGTCGGCTGACACATTCATCGCCCGGCACAATTCCGCTAACGCCTCACATCCAGGTGACCGTTTACCTGTCTCCCAGCACTGTAAGGTGTTACGCGGGCAGCCAATTCTATCGGCAAGCTGCTGTTGGGTTACATAATGATCATAGCGCCACTGTTTTATGCGTTTGATTAAAATATCCATGTGAAACCGCTCCTATGGTGACATTTGTAGACTTGAATACAACCCTACGGTGTCATATAATTATTTCAACAACATAAAGGCGTGTGTGCTTTCTGGGTCTGTACTTCTATTGTAACATAAGATATGTCCTATAATTTGGACTTTGAACCCAAAAGGAGAAAAAATGGCAAACGATATTTCTAAAACGATTTCTTTGCAAGAGCTGTATGCAATGATGCAGCCATATAAAGAAGCCTTTATCTCTTTGTTCTCCGGGGATGAATCAACCGGTCTCTGCGCCACCATCCCCGTTAAAGCAATTAACCTTTTTAATAACGGCACAAAGGCCCCTTTTTTGCTGTGCTCAGGCGGTTCCGGCTTTGTCCTACAGGCAGCATCCGTCAAGGTTTCTGCACCAGCCTTTTCCAGGGATTCCTGCTCTTTTACCCTGTCAAGCGCCGGTTTTCAGTATAAAATCGTTCTTTGTGAATAAATTATTAACATTTCGGTTTTGCTCTTGAAATGTGTGTTTCGATGTGGTATAGTATAGTCACAGCAAAAGATTACCGAGAAACAACACGACTGCTGAATATCTAAAAAGGAGTTGAACCCACACCATGTTTACACCCAGTAAAACCACTCCCAAATTCGGGGAGATCCGCTGGGGGTATTTTACGACCGATACCGTCTTCCCCAGCGACGTTCACAAGTATGTCGGTGTCCATCCGTATCTCATCATCAGCAATGACCGTTATAATCAAGTCAGCGGCCAATGCGAAGCGATTGCCTTCACCACAAAACGATTTGAAAAACACAATCCGGTTCACGTTGATTTTCAAATCGGCGAGATCGAAGGTTTGAATATGCCGTCTACTCTTGCAGTCGAAAGCCGCATCACAGCCCGCAATATTCATTTTTCTGATCCCATCGGTACTTTTACCACAGAAAACTGGCAAAAGGCTGTCCCGGCTATTCTCCGTCAAAATCCCATTTTGCGCTATATGCAGCCGATCAATATGAAACCGGAACAAGTTTTGGCGTAAGGGCTTGCAAAAGCCTGTCTACATAGTGTACAATAAAACCACTAGAAAGGCAGGCTTACTATGTCTCACTCTTATGTCGCCGAATATAAATCCACCCTGAAATCCTCATCCGCAATGTTCACAGTCCAGCAGCTAGAGCAGGAAACTGGGGTCAGCTTTCAGGATTGGAAAGTCGATACAGTCAATGATCTTGTAAAACGTCTTCAGGCCGATAATTACTATCTCAACCGCGGTAAACTTACCGAGATCAAAGGTTATCTTGATTATCTTTTAAAGAAAAATGTCATCACGCCGCAGCAGCACGCGACCCACCCCTTCTTCTTTGTTGTCTGCAACGATGATAAAGAAATCAAGCGAACCTACGCAGAAGTATCAGATGACAAAATTCTTCGCAAGTTCTTTTTCTCTGAACAGGAATTTGCCGATTATCTGGATGCACTCTGTCCCGGTGTCTCCTACACGATGAGCCGCGCCATTATGATTTTAGCCTGGGTCGGGTTGGATAAAGGTCAGATCCTCAATGTAAAAAAGAAGGATTACCACCAAAGCAGTGACCATTCTTCCGCTTATGTTGAGTTCCTTGCCAAGGACGGCATGAAACAACTTCTTATCCCAAAACGATTTATACCAGATATCGAACGAGCTGCAAAGAGCGATCAAGAAACCGTGTACAATGGCGCTTGTGACGGACTCAGACAATTAAATTATAATCCAGAGGACGATGATTTCCTGATCCGTGCCACTGTTACAGGTGCTCGTGTCACTAAGAAACGGTTTGACCCTGTAACAGGTGATCGCATCTATTGTTCCTCTGTTCAGAATATATCTAGGTTTATTACCAACCAATGCAAAAAACTCACTTACGATAATCCCTTTAAGCAAAAAGACCTCGTGACCCTTCGTTCTATCGCAAACTCGAATGAATTTATCAATAATTCGCAGGGCACAGGTGCAAAAATATTGACCAATGCCTATCGTCATCCTGTCTATCAACAATGGCTCCAAGTAAAAGAGCTTGTACTGGCAGAGTGATTTGGTTTTCCGATTCCCCGGGGGTGTAGCCGCCCCCCATTTCCTAAAGGTTCTCACAACACACATTTCAAGTTTTAAATTTTAAGGAGGAATTTCCCATGACTCATGAAAGCATGACCATCCACCGCGCTATGGTGGAGCTTAAAACCATCGACAAGCGCATCGCCAAGGAGATCGATGGCGCGGCCTTCTGCACCAGCGCAAAGGTCAATATGAAAAAGCTGTTCGGCCAGCCAGCCGAGGAGTTCTATCGTCAGGCACAGAGTGATTTCGATTCCATCACGGGTCTTATCAACCGTGCAGCAGCCATCAAGGCGGCGATCCCCGTCAGCAACGCCAAGACTAAAATCAAGGTAAACGAGCAGGAGATGACCGTGGCCGAAGCCATCAGCCTCAAGCAGAACCTGATCCCGCTGCGTCAGAAGCTGCTTAACGCGCTCAACATCCAGTATTCCGAGGCCATCCATGAGGTCGAGGATAAAAACGCCACGCTTGAAAAGCGCACGGACGCCTACATCGCCAGCATCTACGGCTCCAACGCTGCGGCTAAGGCAGCAGATGCCGAGGAAGTCAATAAAGCACGTGAGGCTTACGCCAACGCACAGACCTTTGAGCTGGTTGACGGTCTCAAGACAAACAAGGAGGGCACGGCTGATATTATCAAGGCTATGCAGGACGATATCGTCAAGTTCCAGAACGATCTCGATGCCGCTCTCTCGGTCAGCAACGCGACCACTGTCATCGAAATCGACTACTGATATTTCCTGAGTTTTAAACTCTTTTGAATAAATCTTGCCCATACACTGAAAGCGATCAACCATCGACCGTTCTGTCTTCTTCGGCGGTATCATGACAGAACTAAAACCATAAACAGGAATCCGCCTCATTATAAAATTATGAAGATAGGTTTGATCTTTATATACGCGGACGCAAAGATGATTTGTCTGCTGTTTACAAAGATATTCGGGTAGAGACCCAAAGCCGAAAAGCTGAATGCTCAACGCTCAAATCTCAAGTCTAAAGCTTCAAAGTTTATATTGATCAAAGTTTATCGCTCAAGGTTCAAAGCGCAAATCTTCTTACAAATCCTTGGCGCAAGGTCATACGCATGGTCATGTCGGCGTTTCGCTCACCGCAAGGCTGGTGTATGGGCAACGTGCGAAGGCGGTAGCACGTAAATACAATCCGCCCTATTACGGAGTGTTCGTATACTGGCAGTACCTCTGTCTTCCAAGCAGATAGCGCCGGATCGGTACCGGCACACTCCTCCAGCTCCACTTCTTCGGCAGTGACCTGATCAGTCGTGAGCCAAGTGTGTGGAGTAACGGAACAACAGCTGTCACGGATGAAGCACTTTTTGGGTCCACCTTCATGGTGTATTCAGCGAAGAGAAATCCGCATGAATTCATGTTCCGTTTTCGGGGCTGGCAGCAAGAGCCAGGTCCCGCCAAAAGGATGGGGATAGTGCCCCGCCCGGAGTCTACATAAACTCCGTCATCAAATATGCCGTCAGCGGCTGCGGTTATGGCCGTGAAAAATAGCTCGTCTGCCATGTGCAGAAAGAGTTTCTGGAGTCGTCTTGCAAAAAGATTCCCGTCAAGATTGAAAGCGTGTGCCTGCAGATAACCGGCAGGTGCCAAAGGTTTCGCCACTCGATCGTGGTCTGCTATAGAGTTTGTATACATCGGCAGATAAACCAACACCTGCGATAGTTCGCTACTATCGGAATCCTGGCTATATAAACGGGAGCCAAGAAGAAAACACTTTCAATCTTTTCTATCGAGCAGTAGTTCAGTTGGAAGAACGCCGCGTTTTGGACGCGGAGGCCGTGTGTTCAAGTCACATCTACTCGACCAGCGGGATGCCCCCTTCATCCCGGATATAAGAAAAAATTTCACTCTATCTGCTTCCGAAACCGTCAAGGATAAAGACGGAACGATTTTATAAGGGCTTTTAGTTCAGCTGGTTAGAACCCTCTCCTCATAAGAGAGTAGTCGGGGATTCAAATTCCTCAAGGCCCATCCGGGTTTCCGAAACGGCATACCGTCGTAGCAGATATTCCTTTACCAAAGGCGGCCTTTATGGCGTAAGACACAAAACGAGCAAACGATTTTTGCGGCACAGGAAACTCATTATTATGGCGTAGTGGCAGAGTGGTTGAATGCAGCGGTCTTGAAAACCGTAGGCAACGTAATGTTGTCCCTGGGTCCGAATCCCAGTTTCGCCGCCAAGGGTTTTCCGAAACACTATACCGTCGCAATAAACATCCTTTTACTGAAGGCGGCTTTTATAGTGTGTACCGCAAAACGAGCAAAAAATTTTGCGGTACAGAAAACTCATTTCAATAATAAAATATATAAATAATGGAGACCATAACATTGAGGATTGTTAATACTTACCGTACTTCTAATGATAGACTCGTTGCATATTGCAGGGATGACAATAATAAAAAACATTTAATGTCTTATCCGAGAGCCTTAATGGAAATAGAATTGGGAAGACCATTGGAGCCTTATGAAGACGTTCATCATATTGACGGGAATAAATTCAATAACGATATAACTAATTTAATGATTTTAAATCACGGAGAGCATCAGCGGTTACATAAAGAACACGAATATCAAGAATACGCCGATAAAACCATGATTTGTGATGTGTGTGGTAAGCCGTTTGTATGGACACGTAAAAGACAGTCTATGTACTACAACGACATAAAACGTGGTAAACACAGAATTATTTCGTGTTCTAAAAGTTGTTCTTCTTATTACGGAAGAATGAAACAACTTAAAAATAAATAATGTGATTATATATTAGCCCTGGTGAAAATCTCGGCTACTTATATGCTGGATTAGTTCATTTGGCAGAACCCCGGTTTTGTACTCCGGCAAGGCGGGATCGTAGCCTGCATCCAGCACCATTTTTTGTACCCAAAATCAAATCAAACCAGAAAGGACTGACGCAACCCTTGGACGACCCAAATATGAAATTCATCTCCGGCACCCTCTCACTCATGCAAACGCTGGAAACTCGCTATCAGGCAAACTTTTCCGGCGTACATGAGCAAGACCTCATCACCCAGGACCTTCTACATAAATTAGAGCTTGAGCAAAACAACGCTGTCCAGCTTGTCCAACTTGCCAAGCAGCTCAAAGAATGCCGTCAGACCCGCCGCCTGATGAAGGACGAAATCGAACTCATGCAGCCTCTCATGGACTTCATGCAGGACGGCCAAAATAAACGCTGTGTTCACCAGCTGCAAGAAGTCCTCGGTAAAATGCGCGATGTATCAAAACGCCATGAAAACCGCCGCTATTATCCAAGAGTATTGTGAGGTATCAAAATGACTTTTACTTTCCCCCACGACCCCCACGGCGATCACATCACCCTTTTCAGAAATACCAAGCTGACCCTCAACACCGGCATCACGATCCTGGTAGGCTGTAACGGCTCCGGCAAAACGACACTGCTGCGGCTCATCAAAAAGGAATGTGAGCAGAACGAAATTCCCTATCTGAGCTTTGACAATAAAATTGAGGGCGGCGCTCATGCTATGTCTCAGGCAGAGTTCTACGGCAATATCGATAGTCTTCTTCGCCTTGCCTGGCGTTCTGAGGGCGAACAGATCAACGAGTGTCTGGGCCAGATGGCTATTAAACTCGGCAATAAAGTCAAATCCATGCACAGCGGTGATACCTTGTTTGTCCTGCTGGATGCCTGTGACAGCGGTTATTCTATCGATAACTTGCTCGGAATGAAAGACTTTCTCCACATTGTCCGGGATGATGCCGCCAAAAGAGGTATCAACGCCTATATCATCGTCTCCACAAATTCCTATGAGCTTGTCCGGAATGAAACCGCTCTGAATGTCAGCACCTTCACCACCCGCAGGTTTAAAAGCTACGAAGCCTACTACAACTTCATTTTAAAATCTCGTAAATATAAAGATTCCCACTACGCAAAATAATTTTTTAAAAAGGAGACCGTTTATGACTATCATGCCATTCCATGACTTTTACAAAAAGTTCCTGGCTCATTTCAACTCTATGACCAAGGACGCCATCGCACTTTACCGTGTCAATTTCGACCCGGATGAACTCTGGAACCTTTACCTCGATTCCTTCCCTGCTGGTACAAACCCAGTTTATCGTGTCCGGCGCGAATTTGACTGCTCCTGTTGCCGCCATTTTATCAAAACGTTGGGCGGTGTGGTCGCCATTAACGGCAACGAAATCGAAACCATCTGGGACTTTGACACTACCTCGCCGGAATGTTATCAGCCTGTTGTCGATGCCCTTTCCGCCTATGTCAAGTCTAAGCCTATCAAGGATGTTTTCCTGACTCATGAGCCTACCGTCGGCACCGCCCGCAGCTATGAGCGGGATGAAAACGGCAACAAGGTTCTGACATGGAACCACTTCTTCGTCAACACCCCGCGCTGCGCTTACACCACCGGCGACATCAACGTGGAGACCGCCCGTATCCGGGATGACCGCAATGTGTTCCTGCGCTCCATGAGTGAGCTTACCGTCGAGGCCACCGAGACCGTCCTTGAACTGATCGCGCAAAACAGCCTCTACCGCGGTGCCGAGTGGAAGTCCCAGCTGGAACAGCTTGCAGCCTCCCAGACAAAATACAACGCTATGACAGCAGAACAGAAAGAGCTGCAGTCGTGGGTCGATGTCATCAATATGAATTCTGCTCTCGCCCGCATCCGCAACACCAGCATCGGCACACTGCTGATCGACCTGTCCGAAGGCCGCGACCTTGATTCCGCCGTCACCGCCTACGAGCGTGTCGTCGCCCCAGCCAACTATAAGCGTCCCAGGGCTATCTTCACAAAACGAATGCTGGACGATGCCAAAAAGACCGTCACCGAACTTGGCTATCTGGATTCCCTGCCCCGCCGCTTTGCCCGTCTCGATGATATCAGCGTCAACAATATCCTCTTTGCCAATCGTGACGCCGTATCCCGCATGAACGGTGCAGCTGCAGACCCCTTCACCGCTATGGAACAGCAGGTTGCCATTGATCCAAAACGATTCTCCCATGTCGAGGAGATTGGTATCGATAAATTCATCTCGGATGTCCTGCCCATCACTAAGGAGCTGGAGTTGTTCATGGAAAACCGCTTTTCCAAGAACATGGTCTCGCTGACAGCCCCTGTTAATCCCGACGCCAAAACGATGTTCAAATGGGATAACGCTTTCGCATGGGCCTACACGGGCAATCTGGCTGATTCCGATATCCGCGAGAACGTCAAGCATGCAGGCGGCAAGGTCGATGGTATTCTCCGCTTTTCCATCCAGTGGAACGATGAACCCGGCAAATGGGACAGGTCTGACGAGGACGCGCACTGCAAAGGGCCTTGCGGTCATATTTGGTTCAGTAAAAAGCGTGGCTTTGCAGACGGCGGCAACCTGGATGTTGATATTACGGGTCCCAGCGAGAATGTTCCTGCCGTTGAAAATATCACTTGGCCCATGCTGCAGAAGATGGTCGATGGTGAGTATAAGTTCTATGTCCGCTGCTTTTCCAGCCGCGCCGGAAATAACGGCTTTATCGCTGAGATCGAAGCCAACGGCGAGGTCCATCAGTATGAATACCGCCACCCGATTTCTACCGACACGAATGTCCCTGTGGCCACCGTCACTCTCAAGGACGGCAAGTTCACTATCAAGGATGAACTCAAGTCCGCCATCTCCAGCCGCAACATTTGGAACATCAGCACGAATCAGTTTGTCCCAGTCGGCGTTGCCATGTACTCCCCCAACTATTGGGACGAACAGACCGGTATCGGTAACCGCCACTACTTCTTCATGCTCAAGGGCTGCCAGAACCCTGACAAGCTCAACGGCTTCTACAATGAATTTATCAAGCAGGAGCTGCTGACCCACAAGCGCGTCTTTGAAGCCCTCGGCTCTCAGATGTCCGTACAGCCTGTCGAAGACCAACTCTCCGGCGTCGGCTTCTCCGCCACCCGCCACGATTCCTTTATCGTCAAGGTCAAAGGCCAGACCGAGCGCGTGCTCAAAGTCGTAATTTAAACATAGAAATGAGGTAACCACTATGGAACTGTTTGAAATCGCAACCCGCTATAAGTATCGTTTCCCCTTCAAGGGCTGGATCAGCACCGAGGATCTTTGGGATCTGAGCGTTCAGAACCTTGACAGCATCTTCAAGACCCTCAATAAAGAATTCAAGACCACTGGCGAGGAATCCCTGCTGGGCACCAAGACCACCGAGCAGAATGAACTCTCCAACAAGATCGAGATCGTCAAGCATATCGTCTCTGTCAAACTGGCGGATAAGGCTAAAGCGCAGACCGCCCGTGAGAATGCCGAGCGCCGCCAGCAGTTGCTCGAAGTCCTCGCCAAGAAACAGAATCAGGCACTCTATGATATGTCGGAGGCAGAGATTCAGGCCCAGCTCGCCGCTCTGGATGCTGAATGAGCCGCCTGCACGCCAACTATTACTCCTGCGGCAAGTACCGGTTTACAACACCAGCACCTACGGACGAATCCTTTTTGTACAGCGATGGCCGCTACAAGACCAAGATGACAGCACATGATATGCCGCCGTGGTATATGCGCGGCCTCTACTACGGCTACGCACAGGGCTTTCTTAACACAAAAGGCGTTTCTAAGCTGGTGTATAAGCCAAACTTGTGCTTCAACCACATGTTCAAGGATGACTTTTTATACATTTCGTATAATTCACCGTCAAAACGCCGAAAGATATTCAACGCAGAGGAACCTTACGATGAATATGTCTGGGGTTTCAACATCCCAAAATTCCTGTACATGGTACAGCGGTACAGCGGCTATGATACCGCCCCTATCTGGCAGCAGATCGAAGAAAAGCGCCTCTGGTTCCAACACACACACCCGAATGACTACAAACGCGAGGTCGGCGATATAACAGACTATCGCGCTTATACAGAATCGCTTTACGAAACGATTTGATTTTACACCTATATCTTTTACACTCATACACCCTGTAAACTGCCGGAGTGCCACCTCCGGAAGGGTGTATTTTTTGTGCCTATTTTTCCCAACACCCCGGCCAAGTCAACCGTTGGCAAGGCCGTTTTGAATAGATATTTTATCAAGATTGGAGTGTTTTCACGATGAAAAAGATGGGAGTGACCTAAAATGTTTCCGCCTGCTTTCCTGATCCTGATTGGCCTGGCCATGTTTCTGTTCTGGTGTGAATCCAGTCCCCACTTTGATGAGATTGGCCAGAAGATCATCAACTTTTTTACACAATTTAAGGAGAATCAAAAATGAGAAAATCTCTCGGCGGTATCGCAACCGCAGTTATTATCGCGCTCGTCGTCATTGTGCTGTTTGTATGTACGGTACGGATCCCTGCCGGTTATGTCGGCGTTGTTTACAACATGAACGGCGGCATCTCGAACAAAACGCTTACCCAGGGGTTCCATGTCATTTCCCCCACGCAGAACGTGACTACATATTCCATCGGCATTGAGCAGTCCTACCTGACAGCCAGCAAAGACGGTGACTCCAGCGGGGATGAAAGCTTTGAAGTCCCCTCCAATGACGGCAAGGGCCTGACTGTCGATATGACCTTTACCTATCGCTATGATGCAGACAGAGTAGCCGATACCTTTACCCGTTTCAAAGGTCAGTCCGGCAAAGATGTAAAGGATTCTTTTATCAAGCCCAATATCATGTCTTGGACTAAGGAAGTCACGGCCAAGTATTCTGTCATCGACCTGCTCGGCGATAAGCGTGCCACCCTCAACAGTGAGCTGACCGATTATCTCAAACAGAAGTTCGAGCCTTACGGTATCGTGATCGAATCCGTTTCTCTTATCAATATTGACCCCGATGAGGAGACCCGCTCTGCCGTTCAGAAAAAGGTCAACGCCCAGCAAGATCTGGAGCTTGCCAAGATCGAGCAGCAGACCGCCAACGTCAACGCTGAAAAGGAAAAGGAGGTTGCCATCACCAAGGCCAATCAGGAAAAAGAGACTGCGCAGATCAATGCAGAAGCCAAACTGATCGAAGCTCAGGCCCAGGCCGATGCCAACCGTTTGATTTCCCAATCCCTCACGCCGGAGCTGATCCGTCAGCAGATGTATGACAAGTGGGATGGCAAGCTGCCGACAGTCCAGGCAGGGAATGATTCCTCTGTTATCGTGGACACCAGCGATATTCTGCAGCAGGGTGACTGATATGGTCGTACTTTCCATTCCTGTTTTTCTGCTTAGTCTTGCCGCCTCCGCCTGCTTCGGCTTTTTCATCTGCGCAATCGTGTCAAGCGGCAAGGAGTGAATTGTTATATACCATCATACACTCAACATGGTTTGGAGGTAACGCATTCAGATGAAAACACTGTCCACTCCCTTGCCCGTCACGCCGGATTCCGTCATTGAGTCCGAGTATAACGAACAAACCGTGAACTACCGCCCCAAGAAGAAGCCGCACAAGAAAAAGTCAGACCATAAGCATACCTACGTTGATGCCTGGTATGAGGATTGGCAGTACAGCTACGCGCAGCAAAAACAAATCTTGCGCATCAATCCCATCGGGGTCTGTACCGTTTGCGGTAAGATTGGGCCGCTGCACGACAAAAATATTCTGCCGTTAAAGGGCAGTTTCATTTTTCATCTTGAATATCCTGAGCCGCCCGTCGACGCTAAAATCTATCGCACACCAAGACCTGCCGACACTGACAGATTCGTCTTTGTGGATAAAGTAAATTTGAACGATTACTATTACAAGGAGTGATTTTATTGGCGAAATTCAAACCCGGCGACAAAGTCCGCATCACAGCATTCAAGTACGGTGTAAATCGGCACGATAATGGTGGCTTCAACGTTGGCGACATAATCACCATTACAAATGTGCATGATTGGCCTTTTTGGCCATATTTTTACGATGTCGCAGAAACCGATGGTTATATCTTCTTTGAGGATGAACTCGAACCCGTCAAGGATGATACCTGCAAGCATGATTGCTCAACCTGTACCTGCCACGATGACACAGTCACCATCAGTGTAGATATCCCGCTGAACGATAAAAAGGAAGCCCACCGTATTGTCCACGCCATGGTCAAAAAGGCATATCAGGATGCTGCCAAGCCTGTGCCTAAGCACGAATCGTGGAGCAATGCAGATATCACGCTGGCTCGTGATCTTACCGTGGCTCAGGCCGACCAGGTCATCCGCAGCGGCGGCGATCTGTACTGGCATTATACCGCAAAGGAAAATGAAATCGAGGTCGTTGTTTATGGATCCCTTTCTGAGCCTGACAACATCCGCCTCGGCCGTGCTGCGCCCCATCATACGGACGATTATAACGAGTGGATCGGCAAATGCGTCTCTCTCTACAAGGCATTAAATATGGAGGTTCCTACCTTCATCTCCCACAAGAATATGGAGGGCTGACCTATGCGTGTTCTTCTCCTCTTTCGCGGCGCACCTGGCTGTGGTAAATCCACCTACATACATGAAAACGGCCTGGCCGATTACACATTAAGCGCTGATACGATCCGCATGCAGTGCTCCTCCCCTGTTCTCTCCACCTCCGGCGATGTTTCCATCAGCCAAAAGAACGATAAGGTTGTCTGGGATATGCTTTTCCAGATGTTGGAGCTGCGTATGCAGGCTGGCTGTCTTACCGTCATTGACGCCACAAACTCCAAAACTTCTGAGATGAACCGCTACAAGGCTATGGCAAAGCAATATCGGTATCGAATCTATGTCATTGATATGACAACGCTCCCTATTGCTGAGTGTAAGCGGCGCAACGCACAGCGTCCTCCTATCAAGCGCGTGCCGGATCCTGTCATTGATAAAATGTACGCCCAGTTTCAGACGCAAAAAATCCCCGCCGGTATTCAGGTGCTCACCCCGGATAACGCGCTCAAAACGATTCGCTATTTCAAAACGGATCTCAACAGCTATAAAGCCATCCATATCATCGGCGATATCCACGGCTGCTACACTGCACTGCAGTCGCTCATGGCTGAGATCGGCGGTTTGCAGGACGATTGCTATTACATCTTCTGCGGTGATTATATTGATCGCGGCCTTGAAAACGCCGAGACCGTGCAGTTCCTGCTCTCCATCATGGACAAGACCAATGTCACCCTGATCGAGGGCAACCACGAGCGCTGGCTCTATGACTGGAGTCATGACCGCAAAACAAAAAGTCCTGAGTTTGAAACCCGCACACGGCTGCAGCTTGAATCCGCCGGTCTTGACAAAAAGCAGGTGAGCAGACTGTATCAGCGCCTTGCCCAGTGCAGCTATTTTTCCTATCACGGCAAGGATTACTTTGTCTGCCACGGCGGTGTCTCTTATATTGATAAGACCGATCCGCTCGGTATCATCAGTATTCCCACCTTCCAGCTTATCCATGGCGTTGGCAATTACCCTGACCTGCCTGCCGTTATCACAGCGTGGGAACCTACCGGCATTGTCCAGATCGCTGGACACCGCAACATTCAGGACTTGCCAGTCATAAACGGCAACGGCAGCTATATCACGCTGGAGCATCGTGTGGAGTTCGGCGGTTCTCTGCGTGCAGTAACTCTGCGCGGCGATGAAATCATTCCGCATGAAATTACAAACACAGTTTATCGCCCACTGGAGGATTATAACACCGCCCAGAACGCCGATGCGTCCGTGCAACTGCTTATCTCCAACCTTCGCCGTGAGCGTGATGTCCGAGAAAGCAAGTTCGGCGATCTGTCCGCCTTCAACTTTACCTCCTCCGCATTCCGCAATGACCATTGGAACGCCATGACAACGGCTGCACGCGGTCTTTTTATCGACACTGCAAACAATAAGATCGCAGCGCGTGGCTATGAGAAGTTCTTCCGCATCAATGAGCTTGCCCGTGTATACGGCTTCACAGGCAGTAGTATCGATTTTCTCAAAAGCCGCCTCAAGTTCCCTGTGCAGTGCTATCTCAAAGAGAACGGCTATCTCGGTATTCTCGGCTATGATGAAAGCAAGGATGATTTGCTTTTCTGCACCAAGGGCAGCATCAACAGCGACTATGCCGACCATTTCAAGCAGCTGTTCCAAAAGCATGTCTGCGAAACCGGTTCCCAGCGCTGGGATGAAATCAAACAGTATCTTAAAGAGAACAACTGTACCATGCTGTTTGAGGTCATCGACCAGCAGTTTGACCCGCATATCATCGAGTATGCAGACCCTCATCTTGTTCTGCTGGATGTTGTCTACAATGAAATCGCGTTCAAAAAGCTACCCTATAGTGCCATTGAAGGCGATGACCTCATCGGCATCAGCCAGCGGTTTGGCCTGAACCTCAAAAAATATGTCAACCAGTTTATGGATTGGCAGCAGTTCTATGATTTCTATGTCAAAGCCTCCGCTCCCGGCTATAAGTACGATGGCCACTTTATTGAGGGTTTTGTCTTTGAGGATTCTGCCGGTTTCATGACCAAGCTTAAAACCGACTACTACTCTTTCTGGAAGCACATGCGCAGTGTCGCAGACGGCGTCCGTCGTTTCGGGTCTATCAAGAGCACCGGTCAGCTTACCGACGCACAGTCCAACCTGTTCTATGATTTCCTGCGCGATAAGTACGCCAACGATGAAGCGTTCCGCGACTGGCATAATGAAAACGGCTATGACATCATCACTCTGCGTAAAGCGTTTTTGTCAAGTCAGGAGGGCGCACAATGAGCGGCAGCTATGACTTTTCTATCCGCATCAACAACTTTATGCAGTGCCAGTGCTTACAGGCAGTCGCACAGGAATGTGCAGATGTCATTGTAATTGATTGCAACGGCAGTCATGCCAATGCAAAAAGCCTGCTCAGCCTTATGAGCCTTGACTATTCACGCAAGGTTCGCATTATCACATCCACAGCCGAGGAGCTTTTTGCCCTGCGCAACGCTCTTCAGTTGAAATAAATTTCGGAGGTACATAATGTTTATCTGCAACAAGTGTAAAAAAGTGTTCCCTGATCTCGATGGCTATGGTATGCGCATCCAGTACACGTTCGGTTACGGCTCCAAGCGCGACGGCGATTTGTTTGACCTGACCGTATGTAATGAATGCGCGGACGACATCGCAGATGCTGTATCTAAGATCTGTGCGGTCAACCCTATCGTCTGTGTAGACTACGATGCGCTTTACGGTGATGATTTCGCAGAGCCTGATGATAATTCTGACGGCGATGCAAATATTTTTTCTTAACTTACACAACACATATTTCAAGTATTCTGTAAAGGAGTTTTTCTATGGCCAAAAACAACACGATCCGCTTTTCTTTTATCGGTACGCCCGTAATTTCCAAGGACGGCATTCTGGACGAGATCGATTCCAAGCGCACAGGCGGCAAGATGTACCGCCTGCACTTCGGCATCAAGGTAGACACCAGCACGGAGTTTGTCGGTCTGCTGGATTATCCCCGCGATACCCTCAAGACCGTAGATGCGGATTTTAATCCTATCGAGGTTGCCTGGGCTGACCGTGAGGATCCGGATGTTCTTGCCAAGGTTGCTCGCTCCCGTCTGTATCGCACCAATGTCGGCTGTGAGGACGGCAAGATCAAGAGCTTTATCTCCGGCTATGATTTCATCAAGTATCTGGCGGATGTTCTGCCCGACAACGATAAGGACCTGACCGTCACGGGCACCTGCAAGGTTCGCTATGACAACAAGGGTATCCTGCGCCGCAACTTTGATATTCAGGCAGTCTGGCTCCGCCGCGACACTGAAAAGCCCCAGCTGGCTATGTCCGTGCCCCTCACCTACTGGAAGGACTGCGTCGATAAGTCTGACCTCAAGGAGACCGGAAAGATCAACATCAACGGCTATGTCCTTCAGTTCGCCACCAAGGAGGAGGGCGATAAGTTTCTGCCGTTCTCTGTCGTGTTCGATACGACCAAGTACAACATGGAGATCCCCAAGCACAAGGCCCTCTATGAGTACAAGATGGAGTTTGTCGATGTCAAGGACAAGACGCCGCAGACCATGCTGTGGGATATCCGCGTTGTCAATGGAGCACAGGAGGTCGAGTTTGACGAAAGCCAGCTGACCAAGCTGCAGAAGATGCAGATCGAACTCGGCGAGGCTACGCTGGATGATTTCCGCCCCCGCGGTCAGATCTTCGGCAACCGACTCTCGGAGCTTCGCCTGAACAAGCCCCTCGCACAGGGCGATTTTGCTGACGGAATGGTCGATACCGGCTACAAGCTCTCCGAGTTTGAGGACATGATCGCCGTTCCCACCAAGGACGAAACCGTTGCCGATATGGAAAAGTCCGCCGCCAAGCCGGAAGATACTAAGCCCCCGTTCGAGGACGAGCTGGAGCTGTTCTGATAATTTTTTTAAAGGAGTACATAGCTTATGGCAAGAAAATTCGGAAGAAAAAACGAAATCAAGCTTGATCCTCTCAAGTATAATCTCTGCCTGATCGGAGAGGGAGGAATCGGCAAGACCACTCTCATTAAGCAGTATTGTGAACGCCTTGCTGGCGAAGATGGTTATATGTTCCTCGATGTTGGCAAAGAGGATGGGTCTGATGCTATCAACGGCATTGTCGCAGAGCCTGTCTGGGATTGGGAAAAATTTGATGATGTCATTACTGATATTGTCGAAAACCGCTATACAGATTATAAAGACCTCAAAGTCGTTGTTGTTGACACTTTTGATGAACTGATGAACCTTGCAGAGGGTGAAGTTCTTCGTATTTGGAATCGCGACAACCCGGACAAAAAGACTAAGTTCTTTAAGGCCACTTTCCAAGGCTTTAATGGTCCTACTGATAAAGCAATCGAAATCGTCTTTGATCGCCTGTGGGAATTGAAGCGTGTCGGCGTTTCCTTTATCACCATCGGGCATACTAAGAAAAGCGACATCACGGATCCTGTTTCCGGCGAGACATATTCCATCCTCACAACCAATATGGACAAGCGTTATTTTAACGCCATGAAAAATAAAGTTCATTTCCTCGGGGTTTGTTATATTGACCGCGATATTGTTAAGTATAAGACTGGCCGTAAGAACATTGTCACCAATAAGGAGGAAGTCAAGGGCAAGATCACAGGCGAAAAGCGTGTTGTCTGCTTCCGTGATGATAATTTCTCCGTCGATTCCAAGAGTCGTTTTGCTGACATTGTAGATCGTGTTCCGCTTGATGTTGACGAATTCATTAAGGCCATTACAGATGCAATCAAGAAGGAACACGATAAGGGGCCTACCAGCTATGAGGACGATCTCAAAAAGCAGGCCGCAGAAGCCAAGGCTGAGGAAAAAGTACATCAGGCACGCATTGATAAATTCAAAGCTGACCGTCAGGACGAAGCTGATGAGGGAAATCGCGAAACTTATATCGCCACCATCGCGGCTAAATTCTCCAGTGCATCCGATGATGTCAAGGCTCAGGCAAAATCCATGCTGAATGAATCCGGCTACGCAAAGTTCTCTGATCCCAATGTGCCTATTGCCACCATCAAAAAGATTGCCTCTCTCTTCGCATAAGGCAGGCAGCGCATGGCAAAAACAACCGCACCAAAAGGTCGCCGCGTCAAGTGTCAGGCAACCGGTGTGTGGGGCACGACACTCACTTACTATAAAGCCCCGGACGGCCACTGGTATAAAGACGAAGCAACCTATCAGGACAAGCTCCATAAAGCTGCCATGCATAAGCAGGTCATCGCCGCACTCGCCGATGTTATGATGTTCGATCCATCAATGGCGTTCCCTACCATTATCCCCAAAAAGCTCAAGGAACTTAGCTTCTATGACGATGAGATCATTCTCGCAACGATTGAGCAATGCCGGGATAAGATCGGGTACGCCATGCGCACCAAAGAGTTCTCAAGCGAGTACGGCCGTGCCGCTTATGTCATGGCCATTATCAAAAACCATATCAATGATGTCTATAAGGCGGCAAAATCCGACACCGCCGTACAGCACAAGCAGGAAGCAAAAGCGCAGCAGGTCCCCATTTTACAGGATCTCGGTTTTGGGGCAAATACGCAGGATCACCACGTACACAGGGATATTTCAGACTTCCTGTTTGACGATGAGCAGGAATGAGGTGATTTCCTATCGAATTACAAGAAATTTTAAATAAAATCAATGCAGACCGTGAACAGGTCGAAGCCCCGTTTGTATTCTGTCTCTGGAAAGACCCCTACCTTTATGATGAGTATGACCGTGTCAATACCGGTACGGATGAAACCATCCAAACGGATGATTCTAAATTCTACTTTGCTCTTGGCCGCGCTCTGTATGAACAGGGCTACCGCAATTTCGACGCGATCACGCTCAACGCCTATCTTAAAGATAAGGATGAAACCCGCAAAGAGTTCGATAAGCGCGGCGGCTATCGTGAGGTCGAAGCGCTCAAATCGCTTATCAACCCGGATAACGTCGATGGCTATTTTGATAAAGTCGTCAAGCTGAACCTGTTGTCCGACCTCGCCCGCCAGTTCTTCAAAAATTTTTCCAATACGTCGCGGTTCGATAAAATGTCAAACGCCGAAGTCTATGACTTCTTTGACTATCAGCTCAACACCATTTCCATCAACACCGCTAAGGATATGAAGGTGGAAGACGTCTGGTTCGATGATGCTTTTGTCGATGAACTCAATAAGGGCGAGGCAATCGGTCTCAACTACGGCAAAAACTGTCCGCGTCTCAATTACCTGACATTGGGTGTACCGCTGGGCGATCTTACCATGCTCGGCGGCTTCTCCGGCACAGGCAAGACAAGCTTTGTGTTTGAAAACATGATCCTTGTCATGGCCGAGGCTGGAATCAAGTGCTGCATTATCTCCAACGAGATGCAAGTCCGTGCCTATAAACAGTTGCTGGCTGTACATATTCTTACCAAAGATCTGGACTATTGGAAAATCACCCGCAAGCACCTCAAGACCGGCAATTTTACCGCTGAACAAAACGAAATGCTGCGTAAGGCTGCCAAAATCAGTCAGGAAAAGTATAAAAACATCAAATTTGTCAAGATGTTTGATAACGATACTTCCCGCGTTGTTAAAACCATCCGCAAGTATTCTAAGCTGGGGTTCCAGATGTTCCTCTGGGACACGATGAAATCCGATGATGATGTCAGTATGGAAATGTACCGCCAGCTGCTCGTTGCCTCCCGCAAGGTGTTCCAGGCTGCCAGCCGCGAGAATGTTGCAGTCGTCTGTACTTACCAGCTAGCTCTCTACCTCTTGAATCAGCGGTATCTGGACGCCAACTGCCTGTCCAACGGTAAACAGATCAAGGAAGTATTTTCAGAGATGATCTATATCCGCCCTCTCTGGGAGGACGAGTATACCGGCGAACGCTATGACTGTAAAGCCTACACCCGCGGCAAAAATGCCGATGGCAGCTGGGAAAAGTTTACCACTCCCATCGCGCTTGACAAAACAAAAAAGTATATCGTCGCCTTTCTCGATAAGACCCGCAATGATGAAGATAAGCAACAGGTTTTGTACGAGGCTAATCTCACTTGGAATAACTGGCGCGAGGTAGGTTTCTGCACGATCCGCAACGAACACGTTCAAACCACACGCTAAAGGGGGTGCTGCCACTATGAACGCGGCACTTCTGCAGCAGCATCTCTCCGGCAATTCCGATGCTCTTTTCCGCATCCTGGAAACGTTGGAATTTCAGCACATCAATCTCAATAACGCAAAAACACAGTTCCGTTTTTCCCGTCTGGAAGATTCCAACCCCACCAGTATGATGCTGGATGTCAACACCCTGCGTTACTACTGCTTTTCCACCAACGGCAAAGGCAATCTGTTCACCCTTATTATGGATCGTATCCATTGTACCTTCCCGCAAAGTCTGCAATTCGTGGCAAATATCCTGAACCTGGACACCTCTGACTTTAATGTTCAGGTCACTTACCCCTTCCATGGCTTCTATCGGAAGCTCCTGCCAGACCGTGACGATGATTTTACCCTGCCCACGATCCCAGAAAACACACTTGACCCTTACTTAGGCAAATACAATACCATGTTCTTTCAGGATGGCATCGACTATAAAACACAGGAGCTGTTTCAAATCGGCTACGATAATGAATCCAGCCGCATCACCATCCCGGAGCGGGACTTTAACGGCAACCTTGTCGGTATCATGGGCCGCAGCAATGACCTTAACTGTAAGCACGAGGAACGCTGGCTGCCCCTTGTTCCCTGCTCCCGCAGCAAGACACTGTTCGGCTTACAGCAGAACTATCACAACATTATAGACCGCGGCAACATCTTCCTGTTCGAGAGCGAAAAAGCCCCCATGCAGGCACGGTCGTTTGGATGCAGGCTGGCGCTCGGCCTCTGTGGCTGTCATGTCTCCCATGCGCAAGCCACCATGATCGCTTCCATGCAGCCCAAAAATGTGGTGCTGGCTCTGGATGAAGGCTTGGAGGAAGAAGCCGTGCGCGAGGAAGCTAAAAAACTCGTGCAGGATAACATCATCGTCAAAACCAAGGTCGGCTATGTCTGGGATGCCGATAGCGACATCATCCCCAAAGGTAGCAAGCTCAACGCAGCAGACCTCGGCGTAGACGCCTACAAACAAATCATGAGAACGAAAGTGAGGTGGCTGACATAGCCGAACGTGCAAGAGACCCCCGTCTGCAAGCTCTGTATGACGAAGGGGTCAATGTCTATAGCTTTTCCAAGCTTGGAACCATCAATAATTGTTTATACGGAGCGTGGCGCACTTACATATTACATGACCGCGGCCTTGGAAGCGTGTATACCGATTTAGGATCGGCCAGCCATGATGCTCTGGAAAATTTCATCGAAGGCAAATCAAATAGTAGCGAAATGCTTCAGACCTTCCGCGATGCTCTTGTTCAGTGCGAACTTGTCGGATATGACTTTCCGAGAGACTTTCGTGGAACGGACAGCATCAAAACGAAATACATAAAAGACATGGAAAACTGCTTCCAGACCTTTACTATGCCAAAAGGCAAATTCACGATTGAGGAACTGCTGATCCTGCGCGTCAGCCCCACCCGGGCCATGCAGGGTTATTCCGATCTGTTGCGCTGGAACAATGATGGCACAGTTACAGTGCTGGACCTAAAAACAAGTTCCGACTACGCACAGAAAGACCTTCTCGATCATGGCCGTCAGCTTACGATCTACGGCATGGCGTTAGAGCAGGACGGATACAAGGTCAAATCCACCGCCTGGATCATGCTCAAGTATGTCGTCATCAAGTACGACTGGTACGCTACACGGCGCAGCAAAAACAAGACCCCACTCACACGCATCGTCAATCGCTCCAAGATCTATGACACTATCAAGGACGCTGTCGAAGCCGCTTGCCATGAGGCTGGCATGGACGAAATGGATATCGAAATCGCCATAATGGATTTCGCCAAGACGAACATTCTGGGCGAGCTGTTCCCGGCTGAGGTCAAGGCAAAGTTCTCCATTAAGCCATACGTGCGGGAATATCCCTACACCAAAGAGCTTCAGGCCGAGGCACTGGATTACATCAATAAGACTGCCGATCTCTATGAGAGCCTGCCGCACGACAAAGACCACCCGTGGGAGCCGTGCGAGATCACGAAGGAAAACCAGTTTTTCTGCAATACCCTCTGCGGGCATAGAAAGACCTGCCCCTACATCAAGGACTACAACGAACGCACCATGGCCGGTGCAACGCAATCCAAAAAGGACGAGGAGGATTTGTTCTGAATGTTCAGTGATATGGATGATATGTATTTTACTAACCCCAGTGAGGCCGATAGTATCATCGACGAAGCTACAGACCGCCTTCGTGATCTCATCAGGAATGACGTTAAGTGCGTGATCGATGCATACAACAAAGCCCTGCGCGAAAAATACAATCTGGAAAGCGACATTGCCCGCCTCAACTGGGAAAAGCAGCGTATTGAGGATGATATTGAAGCGGCCAAGGCTAAAGCAGAGGATGTGAAGAACAACTATATTCCATCTGCTTACATCAATAAATTTGTCAGCAAGTATACAAACGGATATGGCCCCGGCGATAAAGTCTGGGCTGTTGTACGTGATTTCAATTCGAACCCATGCACATTATGTGACGCCACCGGATATGTCCCCGCCAAGATGGACGATGGAACAGAATTTAGAGCCATTTGTCCAAAATGCAATGGCAGGAAAACGGTAGATAATAGCAAATATTATGTTTCACCTGACAAAATTGAATGTGTAAATATGAGGCTCAATTTCACAGAGAAAGAAGTGTCCGAAAACTGTTGGGAACCCTTGTCAATCGTTTTGGCTAAAGCTGGTGGCATCAATCCAGATGTGTTTTTCAGAACGGAAGCCGAGGCTCAGGCAAAAGCAGACGAGCTGAATAAAAAAGAGGCTGAGAAAGCCAATGGCTAAGGTTAAAGAATCTATCTCTCGTCAAGAACTCATGGATATGATTGAGGATTATGCTCTGCGTAATGACCCCAGTAGTTTACAAGAGTTCGTGGATTCCATGTATATGAGGCTTCGCGTTGAGGAAGTTGTAGAATACGTCATCAAACGCAGCATGATTGACGGACGTACCTACCATCCGTTCATCGGTAAAATCGCCAACGGCTACATCCAGGACTTTCGCCACAGCTGGCCGTTTCAAGATGGAGGTGAATTTTATTCAAAACTACCATAAGCACACCTGCTGTTCCAACATCTATACACCAGACTCTCCCGCTACCTACGAACAATACGCCAAACGCGCAGTCGAACTTGGTCACAAAATTCTCTGCTCCCTTGAGCATGGTTGGCAAGGTAAATACCATGAATGCCGAGAAATCGCTATCAAGTATGGCCTCAAATTCGTCTTCGGCACAGAAGCATACTGGGTCAAAGACCGACACGAGAAAGACCGAACCAACTGCCACATCGTCCTGCTTGCCAAAAACGAGAATGGCCGCGAATGGATCAATGAAGTTCTGTCCACCGCAAACGAGGATGGCTATTACTACCGCCCGCGTCTGGATGAAGAACTTCTGTTCTCACTGCCTCCTGACGATGTATTTGTCACATCTGCCTGTGTCGCTTTCTGGCATTATGAACCAGAGTACGTCGAGCAACTGATCTGCAAGCTGCATGACTATTTCAAGGATAACTTCATGCTTGAAATCCAGGCACACAATACCGATAAGCAAAAGCAACTGAATGCTCGTATACTGGAGCTATCAAAAAAATACGGTATTCAGATGATTGTCGGCCTTGACAGCCACTACATATATCCCGAGCAGTCCGTTGAGCGTGACGAGCTTCTTGCTGCCAGCGGCACACATTATGATGACGAAGATGGCTGGTATATGGATTACCCAGACGATGACACTATTCGTCAGCGCTTTGCGGAACAGGGTGTTATCCCCGCAGATGAAGTCGAAAAGGCAATGCGGAACACAGACCTGATTTGCGATTTTGAGGACTATCAGAGCGAAGTTTTTGAAACCAACCGTAAGCTCCCTTCCATCTACCCGGATAAAACACCGGAAGAAAAATTCAAAATCTATAATCATCTCATTAGTCAAAAGTTCAAAGAGTATATGAAGCATGTCCCGCCAGAGGATTATCAGCGATACTACGATGGTGTCAAAATGGAGGTTTATACCTATAAAGACACAGGCATGGTCGATTATCCTTTGATGGATTACGAGATCGTCAAACGTGGCATTCAGTATGGTGGCATTATTACCAACACGGGGCGTGGTTCTGCTGTCGGTTATTTTACAAACACTCTTTGTGGGTTCAGCAAAGTTGACCGCTTTAAGTCTCCCATTCCTCTTTATCCTGAGCGTTTTCTTTCAAAAACTCGTATTATCGAAACAAACTCTTTGCCAGATATCGATATGAACATCAGTTCACAGGAGCCATTTGAACGAGCGCAACGTGAAATTCTTGGTGATGACCACGCTTATCCAATGATTGCTTTTGGCACGATGAAAAAGAAAGCTGCATTTAAAATGTACGCCCGCGCTAAGAAACTTGATTTTGATATTGCTAATAAAATCAGCAATCAGATTGATAAATATGATCTAGCCATGAAATATGCAGACGATGATGAAAAAGGCGAAATCAACATTTATGACTTCGTTGATTCGGAATATCAGAACCTTGTAAAAAAGAGTGAGGTTTACTGGGGACTTATTATCTCTAAATCTAAAGCTCCCTGTGCTTATTTACTTTATCAAGGCAGTATTCGTCGCAAAATCGGTCTTATTAAATGTAAAAGCGATACCACAAAAAAGGAATACATTACCACCGTTATTGATGGTGCTGTAGCCGAAAAATACAAATTCCTCAAAAATGATTGGTTGATTGTTGACACTGTCGCTCTTACAGATGCAATTTTTAAGCGAATTGGCATGAAGCCTTTAACTGTTGATGAATTATCTGAGGCGGTCAAAGATAATCAACAGGTTTGGGATGTCTACGCAAAGGGGCTGACCTGCGGTGTAAATCAATGTGAACGTGCTTCAACAACGCAGAAACTCATGCGGTATAAGCCACAGAACGTATCTGAGCTTTCAGCTTTTGTGGCTGCTATTCGTCCCGGGTTTAAATCTATGTACAGCATTTTTGAAAAGCGCGAACCGTTTAGCTATGGTGTCCCCGCCATTGACAACATAATTCAGACGAAAGAATTTCCCTATTCGTTTCTGTTATATCAAGAGACGATTATGTCTGTTCTGAATTTTGCTGGCTTCCCTATGGATAAATGTTACGGCATTATCAAAGATATCGCCAAAAAACATCCAGAAAAAGTCAAACCTTTAAAACAGCAGTTTATTGAAGGTCTCTGCGCAAAGCTAAAAAACAACTGTCCCGCAGGTAAAGACCCCCTAGACATCGCAAACCAGATTTGGAAAATAATAAATGACGCTACATCGTATAGTTTTAACTCTGCGCATTCAGCCAGCATGGCCTATGATTCCCTCTATAACGCTTGGCAAAAGAGCACCCATCCATTCGAGTTTTATGAGGTATGTCTACAACACTTCTCCAACAAGGGCAAAAAGGAAAAAGTCTCCGCCCTCAAGGCTGAAATGCTTCGCGGATTCAATATTCATGAGGGTCCTATCCAGTGGGGGCATGATAATCGCAAGTTCACGGCGGATAAAGAACATCACGCCATTGACCCATCTCTGATTTCCATCAAGGGTCTGAGCCAAGGCTGCGCTAACGACCTGTACGCCATGTACCAGTCCGGCAAATATCATGATTTCTACACACTCTGGAAGGATATGTCCCATACGCGCAGTCTGAACTCTGCCAAGATTGAAGCACTGGTGTTGCTGGACTATTTCAAGCCATTCGCTGGTGGCAATAAAATCCTTAAATTTATCGCAGCCTGCGATGCTTTGTATGAGCGCACGCAATTTCCCAAGGACACCGATTCTCCGTATATTGAATACATAAAAAAGTGCTCTACAACGACGGACAAGCTCAAGACCTATAAGGATTTTGACTACGATAAAGCTCTGAGAGAAATTTGGAATAGCTTGCCGGATGAACCACTGACAATTTCTCAACAGCTCAAGGCGCAAAAAGAATATCTCGGCTACCTCCAGTACGCCAACCCCCGCCTCGCTACCACCTATCACTACGTCCTCTCCATCGACGGCAAATACAAAAACAAAAACATCACCCTCTATCGCCTGTGCGACGGCGAGACCTTGACATATAAGATCCGTCCCCGCACCCTCGACGATAACCCCGTCGAACCCGGCGAGATCATCAAGGTACTCGACACCCACACCGAGGGCAAATGGAGCAAAGACGGCGACCAATGGGTGCAATCAACAACAGACTTCAACGACTTTCTTACGAAATATTCCCATGTGAGGTGATTCAAATTCTAAATACCATTTTACTTATCTTGGAATTTTTCTCCATCCCCATCGCCATGTTGGTCAGTTTCCGGACCGAAATCAAATATGTAGAGATCGGTATGCTCAGCTATCTGCTGTTCTTACTGTTTATCATGCGCTATCAGCTGGAGAATCTCCAGCCCATCATCTGACGGAGGTGATTTTATCGAAGCAAATTTTGTAAAGTCCACGTTGGATACCTTTACGATCCTCGTGGACTCGCGTGAACAGGACACGCTCAAATATCATCAGCGGCTGGCTCGGTTCAGCTGCCCCATTCTGCGCACCAAGCTTGATTTTGGCGACTACTCCGCGCAGGTCACACTGCCAAGCGGCGTCACCTTCAGCCTTGCCGATAAGGTCAGCGTGGAACGAAAGATGTCCATAGATGAATGCGCTTTTTGTTGGACTACCAGCCGTGACCGCTTCAAGCGCGAGTTCGAGCGTGCCCGTACTAAGAACGCTAAGATTTACCTGCTTATCGAGCAAGCCTCATGGGAAAAAGCCTACCACGGTTATTACCGCAGTCAGATGAAACCCCAGGCTCTTGTTGCCAGCATGACTACATGGATGGCCCGCTACAACACCCCCATTGTCATGTGTAACGCAGAAACATCAGGGCAGTTAATATACGATATTCTTTACCGCGAAATGAAAGAAGCTCTGATCAATCTATGAGCACACCCTTCAAGCCGCCTAAAGGCCAGCGCGTCTGCCTGCAATACATACAAACAAACCGTGATGGCGAGAAAGAGCCTATCGCCATCGTCACTGAAACCATTATCCCAGGTTCCTTCTCGCTATTCCTACCAGACGGTAAGACCTGGAAAAAGAAACTGTCGAAACCAGAACCGGATTTCGACAAGGAGGTGTGGCCGTCTTTATGAAACCGAATGTAAAGGTCGTTGACATGGTCCATATGCTGTCGGACTACCCGGAGCAAAGCCGCTTCCTGCTCAAGAACCACGACTACGAGGTCTGTGTTCATCTGCAAATCGGATACTTCGTCCTGTTGGCCGGTCGCCTCATCTTCCTGCCTATCGAGCTAAAGGGCTATGACTATACAGTCTATCAAACCACAAAGGAGTGATTTACTTTCACATGAATTTTAATAACCATCGTGAACAGAACCGTAAGGAGCGCGGTGTCAAAGAGCTGAACCTGATGTGCGCCAGTTATGATTCCAAGTGTTCCGCAGTTCGAACCTTTAATTATAATGACCTATCCCCTGCCCAGCGCCGCGCCTTCGCCCGCCGGGAACCAGCAAAAAGCTATCTGGAGGTAACCTGATGATAAAAATTGAAAACGTAGAAGTCGGCGGTCTCAAGCCTGCACTGCGTGGTATGCGGAATCCAAAAAACAGCTGGACCAGAAGTGACAGCGGCCTTGGCTGCACGCATCGTAAGAACTGGAATAATGAGGAAGATGGTCTGCTTCTTTGCGAAAACTGCGGCCATTCATATGACGACCATGTTATCTGCGCAGGTCACCAACAGTATTGTATTGGTCCAAACGACCACGACCTTGCTACACGCCTGCGCAATGCCGGTACTGACCATAGAAAATACTTACGCATGATCGTTGTTTGGCTTGATGTGACCGCCCCGTTGTATTGGTGGAAAGAAGCTGATACTTACAAAGTTGGTACAGTAGCAAACTCGTGCAGCACCATGCATAAAGTCGCTGATAAAGAATTTACGGTTGACGATTTCAGCCACGAGCATCTAACGCTATACTCCAGAGAAGTTTTAGATGATATCATTATTCAGCTCAACTTCTGGCGAAGTGTTTATCTGATTGGCGGTCAAGTCAACAATTATGATGGCACTGATCGTATTTTTGAGCCGAAAGATAAGGACGCCTGGTGGCAGCTTATACAGCTTCTCCCATCCAGTTACAATCAACGCCGCACGCTCATGGTCAATTATGAAGTCCTTGCCAACATCTATAAATCTCGCCGCGGTCATAAACTCGACGAATGGCGTAAATTCTGTGATTGGATCGAAACACTTCCCTATTCTGAACTGATCACCGGCAAGGAGACCACATAATGACCAAACGAAACTCCCCCAGCCGTCAGCTCAAGCTTAGTCTCGTCTGGCTCCTGGCTACTATCGCAATGATCCCCGTTCAGGGCTTTTGTATCTCAACCATCTGGAACTGGTTTATGCCCATTATCGGCTTGCCTACTCTCACATGGCTGCAAGCATACTGCCTGCTTTTCGCCGTCAAGGCACTCCTTGGCAGTAAAAGCGAAATCGAGACAACAAAGACGATCAAAAGCATCATAGACGGCACCTGCACCGAGTATGACGGTTATGACATTCCCGACGAGGTTATGATCATCCTGCTTACGATCCTCGAAACCGTTATTGTATCCACTCTTTATCTTATCATCGGCTGGTTTCTCAGCTGTTTTTTGTACCTGTAAGGAGGTTTTTACATGACCGAAAGCGAACAGTTCAAGCAGATCGTCTGCACCATGTACGACACATTCCGCAAAAAGAATCATGACTACGGCAACAGCTTTTCCACCACCTGGCAGGAGTTCGGTAGCCTTGGCCTTATCACCGCCGTAGCCCAGATCAGTCACAAATACCATCGCCTGCTCAACCTGACCAAGGACGCACAGCCCTGGGTTGATGAGAGCGTCCGCGACACGCTTCTGGATATGGCCAATTACTGCATCCTCACCGTTATGGAACTTGATAAGGAAAAGGCGGAGGATCGCTTTTGAAATAAAAACAGCCGCCAAGCAGCGACAAAGTAAGGAGGGTCTATGGAAAATGTAATTCTCTACACCACACATTGCCCGCGATGTCTGATTCTGGCAAATAAACTGCAGGAAAAGGGCATCCACTATACGGAGTTTACAGATGTGCAGAAAATGCTTGAAATGGGCATGGATATGATGCCTGTTCTGCAGGTTGGCAAAAAGCAGTATGGATTTAAAGAAGCAATCAAAATCGTAGGAGGTATGTAATGGCTATCGAACAGTATGAAAAATATCAGCCGTATCTGGATTTTATCAAGGAGTATGCCGCATCCAGCAACGCAGCCACTGGCAGTAAAGTTGATGCGAACGCGAATGTGGAATGCAAGAATGTCACCACTTTGACTGGTGAGCTTTATAAAAAAGAGGGTATCGGCATCAACCGTCTGCGCATGTGGCAAAAAATCAAAGAGATGTACGGCCAAGAGTATGCTGACAAATACATTTATCAGCTTGACCACCATTTTATTTACCGTCATGACGAAACGAACCCGTGTCTGCCGTACTGCGTCTCAATTACCATGTATCCGTTCCTGTTCAATGGTCTGGAAAGTATCGGCGGCGGCTCGTCTGCTCCTCACAACCTTGATTCTTTCTGCGGTGAATTTATCAACCTGTGCTTTGCCATTGCATCTCAGTTTGCCGGTGCAGTTGCCACTCCTGAGTTTATCCCCTATCTTGATTACTTTATCCGTAAGGACTATGGCGACGATTACTATCTACACGCCGATAAAGTAGTCGATCTTTCCAGCCGTAATCGCACCATCGACAAGGTTATTACTGACCAGTTTGAGCAGGTCGTCTATTCTCTGAATCAGCCTGCCGCTGCTCGCAATTTCCAGTCCATCTTCTGGAACTGCGCATACTTCGACAAGCCGTATTTTGAGGGTATGTTCTCTGATTTCGTATTCCCCGATGGTACAGAAATGCAGTGGGAGTCCGTATCCTGGCTGCAAAAGCGCTTTATGGAATGGCTGAATCAGGAGCGTCTGAAGAAGATCCTCACCTTCCCTGTCGAGACTCTGAACCTGCTGGATGATGGCACTGATTATGTCGATAAGGAATGGGCTGACAACGCTGCCGAAATGCTTTCTAAGGGCCACAGCTTCTTTATCTATCGTTCCAATAGTGTGGACTCCCTTGCCTCCTGCTGCCGTCTGCGCAATGAAATGAGCGACAACACCTTCAGTTATACTCTTGGTGCTGGCGGCGTGGCTACTGGCTCTAAGGGCGTTATCACTATCAATATGAACCGCCTGATCCAGACTGCTGTTGACGATAACCGTGATATTTGCGAGGCCGTTCGTGAACAGGTCAAAGATATCCATGTTTACCTCAAGGCATGGAACGCGATTTTGAAGGACGAGTTCAATGCAAAGCTGCTCCCCATCTACGATGCCGGATATATCTCTTTGGATAAACAGTTCCTGACCATTGGCATTAACGGCTTTGTTGAGGGCTGCGAATTTCTTGGCTATACCATCTCACCGGACGACCAAAACTATGTTGATTTTACAAACAAAGTGCTCAAGGTCATCTATGACGAGAACAAGGCAGATCGCTCTGACGGCATTATGTTTAACACAGAATATGTCCCCGCCGAAAATCTTGGTGTCAAGAACGCAAAGTGGGATAAGCAGGACGGCTTCGCAGTTCCGCGTGACTGCTACAACAGCTACTTCTATGTTGTCGAGGATCCTACCAAGCCGCTTGATAAATTCATGCTCCACGGCTCTAAAATGACCCAGTATCTGGACGGCGGTAGTGCTCTGCATCTGAATCTGGAGGAACATCTGGATAAGGAACAGTACCGCAAACTGATGGATGTGGCTATCAAGACTGGGTGCCCCTATTGGACGGTGAATGTGCCGAATACCATCTGCAATGATTGCGGACACATTTCTAAGCACCACCTGCATAAATGTCCCAAGTGCGGCAGTGAAAACCTGGACTATGCAACCCGTGTCATTGGTTATCTCAAGCGCGTATCCAGCTTCTCCGAAGCTCGTCAGAAGGAGGCAGCGAAGCGCTATTATGCAGACTGATTGCAAACCGCTTCTGTATAGTCACTATGATGTGACATTCCAAGAAGTCCCAGGCGAGATAAGCCTTGTGTTTGATATTACAGGCTGTCCGCATCACTGCCCTGACTGCCACTCCAAATTCTTATGGGAGTATAGCGGTAACCCATTGCTGGAGAATCTTCCATCGGTTATCAATAAATATTGGTCCATGATCACCTGCGTGTGTTTTATGGGCGGCGACCAGAACAAAATCGAACTACTGAAAGCATGCGAAATCGCACATCGATACAATTTGAAAACATGCCTCTACACAGGTCTTGACTACCCAAGTTTTGTTCACCTGATGTATGACGGTGGACCGCGCAATTACGGCGTATACTTCAATTTTATCAAGGTTGGCCCGTATGTTTCTGAATTCGGCGGCCTTGACAATCCAAAAACGAACCAGCGTTTTTATGAACTCAGAGGAAATGTACCGATTGATAAAACAATCCTGTTTCAAAAGGAGTACAAATGAAAATCAAAACCAACCCGGCATGGACAGATGACGAGGTTCAGGAGTTCCGCACATCCGTCAAAGCAAACGAGGGCTACTGCCCATGCCGTCTCACCAAGACGCCTGAAACCAAATGTATGTGCAAAGAGTTCCGCGAACAAGATTCTGGCCTCTGCCACTGTGGACTGTATTATAAGGAGTGATTTTATCAAGAGATGAAAAATACATACCATGAACTAATTCAGGCCGTCAAGGAGATTGAACCGCGTCTCAAAAAACATCTCGAAACCGGAAATACTGAGTGGTTGATCGATGTTGCCAACTTTACCATGATCGAGTTCATATATCCCAGTGTTTCGGGTGCAGCTTTTCGCGGCACGGACAGTGATGAATCGCCGGGACTCACCAGCGGTATCAGTTACAAGGAGCTAGTAGATAGTATGAAAGGCGGTTACTAATGAAGAAAACTATCATCGAGGAGTACGACTCCAACGGAAAGCTCATCAAGAAAACCACTATTGAGGAAGATACCGACAAATATAATGGTATCTATAACCCCAACAATTCCATTACCTGGCAGCCTGGTGTCAGAGAACCAGTTGCAGTCTGTAAAGAATATCTTGATAAATCCATCACCTGCACGGCATCCGGTCCCACCAAAGCCAATCTTAAAGGAGAATGAAAATGGAAACCTTGAAAATCAAAAAGCTCCGCCCCGATGCTCATGTTCCCACCCGCGCTCACGACACTGATGCTGGTATGGATCTGTACGCGCTGCCTGTCGAGTATACGGACGAGAAAAAGAGCGATATTAAAAACAAACTGGCTGCAAAAGCGTTGTTACAATCGGCAGCGGCATTTGATCTTCTTTGGGCTGCAACTGATTCTGATTGGGAACAATCATTTGCAAAAGGCATCTTTATTTTCCCGCACGAAACTGTAATGGTGCCAACAGGCATTGCAATCGCTGTTCCAACTGGCTATATGGGTTGTATTTACGCACGCAGCGGCCTTGCGTCTAAGCATGGCCTCGCTCCCGCCAACTGTGTTGGCATTGTAGACTCCGATTATCGCGGCGAAGTCAAGGTGGCTTTGCATAATTATAGCAATGAACTTTATGTCGTCGATGTCGGTGCACGCATCGCCCAGCTCGTCATCCAACCAATTTCTCTGTGTACGCCTGTGGAGGTAGAAGAACTTGATGAAACCGAGCGTGGCGTTGGCGGCTTTGGAAGTAGTGGGTCAAAATAATGCACAAACTGTATGACGTAACTTACACAATCATCAGCAACGACATTGCTCCGGATATATTTGCTGACAGTAGTATATTCACAGCAGAAGAACCGTCTACACAGGTTGACACTTTTAACACGTTCCACGATTTCTTCGATGCTGTTTCATCGCACAAGTACCCATCGGCATTGAGTTTTCCAAACAGCAACTACACCTATGGTACATCGCTGCTCGGCAAGCCGTTCGTGACAATCCACGGTGTCCGTTTTGATTACAACATTACCGAGAGGAACTTCAAGGCCCCGGTCTTTATTCAGACCACATACAAAGAGTGTTCTACAAAAGACAACAACTTCGACTTTTTTAAAAACAACCTGTCTATGGATGATTTCATGACCTTCCTGCAGGAACGATACGGCACAGACTGTAAAACCATACTTTTAAACACCGCAATGGAGAAATAGCATGAACAACGATTTCACGACAACCATCCAGAACGTCAGCCGATTTTGGTATCTCAAGGACATCCTGGATGTAAACACCAATAAGCAGCGTACAGACGGCCGTTATCCCAAGCGCATCGGTTCAACCTTCTGGCAGGTCATCGTGCCCGGCATCGACAAAAGTGCCGCTCTGTTTTACCTGTATGACAATAAAGGCAACCGCAAAAACGGCTACCTGCAGACCAGCATGGTCCAGGGCGTAGAGATCACAAAAGAATCTGACAACTGCGACACAGAGCTTCGCATCACAACGCTGAACAGCATTTTTATCCTGACGCCCACAGAGCCAAAGCAGGAGTCTGATCTCGCAGAATAACTACATAATGGTAGCGCAACAGCGCGGGTGGGTATGGGGTATTTATTTATATGATTTCAAACAAAGAAGTCCGCAACGCAAGGCTAACACGCGAGGCCAGAGAAGCGGCCATAAAGCTAAAACAATACTGCAACATATACTTCGGATGCGATTCCTGCTGTTTTTCTATGATTGATGGCAGTTGCTTGATCGGGTATAGCGTACCTGGCAACTGGCATCTGGAAGCGGATGCACCGTCTGATATGGAACGCCGCTTTGCCAAGCGTAAGCTGAACGAAGGATTTGACTATGTAAATCTTGATTTCGACATGGATGGCCGCCATGTAACAGTATGTGACAGTAATAAACCTGACATTGGCCTCATCCTGTCATCGGACAGCTTTGGCTGCCTGCTTGACGCCGGTGATTATTCGCTGCGATCCATCGTAGACGGAAAAGTCAAAAGGAGAATAACTAAACAATGACAGTGCGCGAACTAATCCATAAACTACTTGACAAGGGCGAACTTGACACTCGTGTCGTTATCGAGACCGCCAATGGCGACTATAACATTGCCGCAGTAGATTCTCAATATGTCGGCGACAACACCATTTACCTTTGCATCGACGAATAAAAAGAGCCGCGCAAGTCACCCTGCACGGCCAATAAGTTACTTCAATTTTTCAAGGATCTCGTCAACGCTCATGCCTTCAGCCAGAAGCTTGCCCACCATTTCCTGGGCTTCGGTTTTCTTAGCTTCGGCCTCGGCGGCTGCATCTGCTTTAGCTTTCTTGGCCTCCAGCTTTGCAATAGCCTTATCAATGATTTTGATATTTGCCTTTTTTGCTTTTACTGCATCTTTCAAATCAGCCAACTGTGCCATCAGATCATCTACGGCAGTTTCGGCATCGGCCAATTCAGCAATCGCTGCGTCCTTAGCGGCCTGTTCTTCGGCAATTTGTGCTGCATAATCAACAGCGACGGCTTTAGGTTTGTTCTTGCTTCCCTTGGTTCTCGGCATGATGTATTCCTCCTTCAATAATTTTGATTTAACTATATCACACCGTTAAATAAACTGCAATATGAAATTCAAATGAGGTGATCTATTCTGTACTTCTATGATACCTGCGCCTTGCTCAATATAGGCGAATCGGCATTTGATGAAAATTTTTTTATCTCAGTATATACCCTCAGCGAGCTGGAATCAATCAAAACCAGTCGCACCAAAGATGAAAGTGTTCGCTATCGTGCCCGCCGTATGACAAAACTGCTGGATGAATACCGTGAGTCTGGCATCTACTCGGTCGAATATGAACGCGATGAAGTCCGTGTAGGACCAGCATGGCCTGTTGATCCTGCCATTACAGTCAGTGAGCCAATCGCACCGGATACTACAGACTCTAAGATTTGTGCCGCAGCAAAGCATGTAGCCGACACGCTTAACAGCACAACGACCATCACATTCTGCACGGATGATATCTGCTGCAAACTCATCGCCCACGATATTTTTCACCTGGATGTGTGCAGCACTTCCGACATCCTGCCAACAGATACATATACCGGCTACAAAGTGGTCGTGCCTACTGAGCAAGAACATGCAGAACTGTGTAATGACCCAACCTCGGATATCTTCTGCCTGCTGACAAACCAGTATCTGATCCTGCGTGATACAGATGGTAATGTAACCGATATGTTCCGCTGGGATGGCGATAAGCATGTTCCGGTCGAGTATCAGTCTTTCAAGACACTCATGTTCGATACCGTCAAAGCAAAGAATGGCGATGTTTACCAAAAACTGGCCCTTGATAGTCTTTCCCGCAATAAGATCACCATGCTTCATGGCCCCGCCGGGACAGGCAAAAGTTATCTGGCACTGGCCTATATGTTCAAGCTGCTGGAGTCTCATAAGATCGACAAAATCATTGTATTCACCAACCCATGCGCCACCACAGGTGCTGCCAAACTCGGCTTCTACCCCGGCACCCGTGATGAAAAGCTGCTGGACAGCCAAATCGGCAATATGCTCGGCGCAAAGCTCGGCGACAAGATGATGCTGGAGCGTATGCTCAATGAAAATAAGATCCAGCTTCTCCCCTTTTCCGACATCCGCGGCTTTGATACCACCGGTATGAACTGCGCCGTTTATATCACAGAGGCCCAGAACCTCGACATCGAGATGATGCGTCTGGCCCTCCAGCGTATCGGCGAGGACTGTATCGCCATCATTGACGGTGACTATGAAGCCCAGGTCGATATGGATGCTTATGCCGGAGAAAATAACGGTATGCGCCGCCTCAGCGAGGTATTCCGCGGCAGCGATTTCTACGGCGAGGTCAAGCTGCAAAATATCTACCGTTCCCGTATCGCCGCACTCGCACAGGAGATGTAATCATGAATTCTATAATTTTTATTCCAGAACAACTCATGGTTGGATTTCAGAACCGCAAAGATACCTTCACTGGTAAACTTGCCTATGTAATCTATTATGATGAAAAAGGTAAGCTTCGCAAAGAACACAGCTGGCAAAACTGGCGTGACAGAAATATTGATCCACAAGAATTTGTTAATGAACCAACAACAGGTTTTGTCCTGAATAAAAAGGTTGGCGGTTATTGCTATCATTATGACCCACGCCAGACCTATGTTCGCGTCTATGACCCACGTGGCTTTGAGTTTGAAATCACCGTTCCCAATCTTCTCTGGATCCTTGAAAACAGCGATTGTATCAAGGGCAAGGGTTTGGCTGGTGAGTTTGTTTATGGTTGGGACGGTGCAGAACTTCTGCTTGTCCCTGTGGACTCTCCTGAATATAAAGAAAGTCAAAAGATCAGCATCGCAAAATTTTCCAAAACCTTCATTAAGGGCAAAGACCTTATTGTCGGTCACACCTATAAATTCACCAACAGCGAACAATATGTCTACCTAGGTAAATATGATTTTTACGACAGTGTTCGAGACCCTGACAGTGGACGATTTGGTAGAATCAACGCAAAAATCGGAAAGCGTTTTTTCTTTGGATATGAAGGTTCTGGTCCGCATAATACAGTTGTTCCACAAATTTCTATTCCAAAGTCCTTGACTCGTCTGGTAACTGAAGAAACGAGCGATATAATGTCTGACCAATATGCGGACTATGTTTCTCTTATGAAGAAAAATCCGCACTTTTCACCGGAAGATATATCAAAGGACAAATTTGTGCCTTTCGCAGTTAATGAAATCATGGGTCTGTTGTTTAAAGAATGCCCTTGGAATCCTTCTTATCGCTACCCTTTGCATAATCTCCTAAGGATGTTTGTAAGACGCAACGATGGCACAATTACCCATGTCTGTTTACGATATATCACTAAGGCTGATACATCTACCCAATTTCCAGAGTGGAAAAACCCAGATGCTCCCATTTATTATGTGACGAACGGAGACTATGACTATACTCCGGCTCTAAATATTGATGATTTTGTTGCGGGCACTTTCGAGACACTTTACACCAGTCCAGTTTATAGCTGGCAAACCAAGAAAGTTTGGGGCTATAAAGAACGACCTGTAACTTTGACAGAATTACTTAACCATTTCACTCCAGTGTGGCACTATACCTATCTTACTAACGGGGAGTTTTATAAAAAGGAGTTTTTCAATGACAACTACGACTTTGACGAATGATGATCGTATTATTCTTCTTAAACAGAAGATTGAAGATAAACGTACTGCCTTAAAAGGCGCGAACACCCGGCCTCGCCTTATCACAAACTGTCAGCTGACCATGGACGGTATCAAATACAATCTGCACACAGGCGGTGATACGCTTACACTTTTGTATCTCAAGCTTAACGCTTTGCGCATGTCGGCTTATGACCTACAGATTGACCCATCTACAATTATGCTGGACGGCTTTTATCTCGCCGATTGGATGCATGACATTAAAGAACTGCGTGCAGTCGAGCAGACCCGCAAGCAGGCTGCAGAACTTAAAGCTGCCGAAACACGTCTCAATAGTCTGCTTTCTGCTGACAAAAAGACTGAACTGGAGCTGGATAAATTTGCAGCTCTGCTGGATGATTAAGGAGATATTTATGAAAAAATATACGGCAAAAGAACTCGTAAATGAAGGCTATACGCTTGAGAACGCACTTATCAAAAATGTCTCTCTGTCGTCAACAGACTATTGCTGCCTTTGTCTTAATATTGAACTCAAAGGTGACGCCTGGGGCTGCGTGTACGGTGGATACAGCCTTGGCAACATTTACCCCGACAGCTACGAAAAAGACACCTATGAAGGCTCCGCTGCTGGTATGGAGGCCATCATGCGTATCATGGATGTAGTCGGTGTGTCGCGCCTGGAGGATATGCAGGGCAAATATGTTCGCGTCGCCACCAAAGGCTGGGGCAGCACTATTAAAATCATCGGCAATATTATCAGTGACCGCTGGTTTGATTACAAAACTTTCTTCACAGATGAAAAGGAGGAATCCAAGTGAACTATTACATTGCCGACCTGCACTTTTCCCATCAGAACATTATACAGTTTGATAAGCGTCCCTATCATACCATCGAGCAGATGAACAATGATCTGGTCAATCGCTGGAACGACGTTATAACTGACCGCGATGATGTCTATGTCCTTGGCGATATGTTCTGGAATACGGACGACGCTCCCATGATCCTCCAGATGCTTAAAGGCCGCATCCACCTTATTAAGGGCAACCACGATAAGATCACGTCAGATATGATGCACTA
>ERZ1034980.28-NODE-28-length-149660-cov-21.274904_pt1 | contig 149660 bp, 132 predicted proteins | sample MGYA00520622_ERZ1034980 | MGnify/ENA primary metagenome ERZ1034980 (study PRJEB33766, sample SAMN09781791) | gut metagenome | biome: gut microbiome | host: Homo sapiens | place: Madagascar | study: EMG produced TPA metagenomics assembly of the PRJNA485056 data... | reverse complement strand
GCGCAGGGCGCTTCCCAGCGCCACAAGGGGCCGCCTCCGGGCGGCCCCTTCGCTTGCCCGAGGGCCCCGGGAGACCGGGGCCCTTCCTCTTTTATCTGACATCTAAGTTGATTTCAGTGGGTGTCTCAATCAAGGCATTCACTTCGGTGGGTTCGCTATATCAGCTTAGCGCAATCGATTTCCGCCTCGTGCGTTTGTGGTCTTCTCTTACCCGTCGTCGAACTCGGCGTCGATGGTGGCTCGTCCTTCCTCTTGTTTGAAGGCACGACCGAAGGAGGGCGGCGCACCGAGGAGCTCTTTCGCTTACGAATGCTAGTAATGCCCGCCTTCTCATGAGAGAGGCGAGCATGTCACCTTTGATAGCTCTCTTTAGTTCATTTCATTTCTTGACTTTATCGTAGTAGGTCTCATTTGGAACCGTCTGAGACATCATCAGATCGCGTGTAAACGTCGAAACGCTTCTTGGGAAGGTAAATAGTGAGATAATCGGTTTTTTCGTGTGTACGGGTTGAATGCGCGTGCTCTTTGATGATGCTGATTGTGTTCTTCGGTGCGCTTGCGATTTCCTTGACTGCATCGACGGGGTGACGGTCGGTGATTCCATAGACGATCTGTGCAAGCAAGGGCATTAGAAAAACGGTCACGGCACCAGCGGCAACCATGATGGACGCTGTTTGGGAATCCATGCTTCCATTTTTCACTGCCAATGAAGTGACTGCTACGATGATTGGTAGTGCGGTTGTGCAGTAGAGGGCTACTGATGCTCGTTCATGAACGGTGTACTTGTTTCTTGTCTTGCCCATTGCGAGTGATATTGCAACAGGCGCAGCGCGGATTCCCATCAGCAGGATTATGAAACGCGCGAGTGTTGCAGGATCAGCGGCGATAGCGCTCAAGTTGATCTTGCATCCCGAAACCACGAAGAAGAGCGGGATGAGAAATCCGAACCCAATGCCGTCAAGTTTCGTTTCCAGCGAGATATTGCCTTCTGGCGTGATGAACCTTAGTACGAATCCTGCTGCAAAAGCTCCAAGTACGATATCGATTCCGAACATGGCTGAAAAGGCCACTAGTGCCACTAGGATTGTGATTGTGCCGCGTAAAAACGTCTGGGAGGTCGTGTCGGCCTTCGATTCGAGAAAGCGGTAGATCGCGCTGCCTTTCTTGCGTGCAGCGGCGGGAACCAAGGCAGCGACCAGGCATAAGACCGTGAACGCGGTTAAGATCAAGGCGGTTTGCCACCCGGTTCGCGTAGACAAGAGTATGGCCATTGCTAGAATGGGGCCAAGTTCTCCCCACGTACCATATGCGATTACTGCGTCTCCGACTTTCGTCCCGGTAAGCTCGCGTTCGCGCAGGATGGGCATCAGAGTTCCCAATGCGGTCGTAGACAGAAGTATGGCCATAGGAATTGCATCGATGCCGCCAATGGCAATGTTGGGGTGCAGGTGAACCAGGCAGACCGCGAACGCAAATGTTAACAGCCAGGTTCTTAGCCCTTTCTTTCCCTCTGTCCCCGATAGCTTCTTTGGTTCGATTTCGTAGCCGGCCAGCAGGAACAAGAATGCAAGTCCCAGTTCGGACAGCAGTGTGATCGATTCGGAAAGATCGATGATTCCCAGGCAGTTTGGTCCTAGCACCGCGCCTAAAACCAAGAGCAGTACGGTTTCAGGAACGGGCTTATGCGGGATGGCCTGAGCAACGACTGGCGCTGCGAAAGCGACTGTGGAAATGATTGCGAGGGAGAAGAATTCGGAGGCCATAGAGCTTCTTTCGGTTGAAACGGTTTAGCTATCTAGGGCAGCCGATTGCTTCATGCGTGTTGTCGTTGCGCTTTGCGCTTCCGTGATGCCCTGATTCGATCCTTAAGGCTTTCGAAAGGAATGAGGACGGAGTCGCGGTGGGGATCGGTTGTCGTGATATGCGTTTGTCTAGGGTTTTCAAGGCAGTCAAGTGCGTGCGGTCAAATGATTTCCTCTGCCGCAATGACGTTTATCATGATTGCCTCGCTTTCATTTGGGCGTCAATCATTTTATCGCCTTTGTGTCGATAGGTGATAATGGCATTGCGAAGAGGTTGCCACTTTGTTGAAAGCCGCTTCAGGGTGTGGCTCGACAGTCGATTATCTGAGGGGCAAATGTAAGCGCCCGGCCGGTTGGGGGACGGCTCGGGCGCTTTAGTGACGCCTGCTGCATTACTTGCTGTTGTAATGGCGGCGCACGTATTGGCTGTTCATTCCGATGCTTTGAGTGAATTTGGGTCGGGATGGCGTTTAATTGCCGAAACCCCTCTCTTATCGGATGCTTCGCATTCTAATTCGCGACTCTTAAAACAGCCTGAAAGTTGTTTTGGATTTTACAGACCACAGATTCTGTTGCGTTAGAAAGATCCTGCTGCATTAGAACCCAAGGTAGGGAAGGACGTTCCAGATCAGGATCACGGCGATCAGAACCGGTGCGATGAACTTGATCATGATGGTCCAGGCCTTCTCGAGCTTGAACGCGCTGGACTCCTTGATCTCACGGGCAAGGATGTTCTCCTTGACCAGCCAACCGAACATGAGGCAGGTTAATATCTCGACGATCGGCATGATGACCGAATTGGAGATGAAGTCGAAGAAGTCGAGCAGCGAAGAGCCCTCGCCAAGCGGTTGTATGCCGGAAAGCACGTTGTAGCCTGCGTTAACGAAGATACCGAGAACGACGATGACGGCCACGACCGTAACGAAGGACTGGCGGCGGGGCCAATGCATGCCGTCCTGAACGATGGAAACGCATGCCTCGGTCAGGCCGATTGCGCTAGTCAGAGCTGCGAAGAAAACCAGCAGGAAGAAGACGAAGCCGATGATGGTTGCCACGGTGGTGTCAAGCGTGTTGAACACTTGGGGCAAGGTGATGAACATCAAAGAGGGGCCCGACTTCGTGGCAACCGCCTCGGCGGAGCCCATTGCCACGAAGGCAGCCGGCACGATAGCCAGACCAGCAAGGAAGGAGACGCCGAAGTCGAAGCCAGCGATCTGGGTAACGGAGGTGGTCAGGCTGTCCTGCTTGCGCATGTACGATCCGTACGTGATGGTGATGCCCATTGCCAGCGACAGGGAGTAAAACATCTGGCCAAGCGCGTTGATCACCAGCTCAGCCGAGAACTTGCTGAAATCGGGGACCAAGTAATAAGCCGCACCCTCAAGGGCGCCCGGCAGTGTGAGGACGAAGATGGCGATGCCCAGCGCCATGACGATGAGCGCGGGCATGAGGACGCTGTTGACGCGTTCGATGCCTTTTTCGACGCCAAAGCCCACGACGCAGAACGCAAGCGCCATGAAGATGCCCATCCAGATGTAGGACTCGACGTTGCTGGTCATGAAAGCGCTGAAGAACGTGCCGCCGTCTGCCAATGCGGCAGGGCCGGCAGTAAGGTAGGCGACTGCGTATTTGGTCACCCAACCGCCGATGATGCAGTAGTACGGGGTGATGATAAACGGAACCAGTGAGACCAGAACGCCGATCCAAAGGAATTTCTTGCCGAAATGGGAGTACGCGCCGATGGCGGATTTACGCGTGGTGCGGCCGAGGGCCGATTCAAGAAGAAGCAACGACAAGCCGAACGTCGCAACCAGGATGAGGTACGTGATAAGGAACGTGCCGCCGCCGTATTTCGCAGCGAGGTAGGGAAAGCGCCACATGTTGCCGAGGCCCACAGCGGTAGCTGCGGCTGCCAAGACAAAAGCCCACTTGCTGGACCATGAGGCGCGCTTTTCAGAAACGCCTGAATGTGCCATTGGAAACTCTTTTCTTCGATTGTTCGGTCGAAGGCGAAGCATGGCAATGCCGAGCGGGTTGTGCGTGTTTTGTCATACGTACTCTTAGGTTGCGCGCTTTTGGCCGACGCAAGCCCTGGTTGTCGAACGCGCGCTTTTGGCCGACGCGATCGGCCGGCAGTTCACTGCCGCCGTTTGACAAAGCTCGAACAATCCTCGCCTTCACAATTTAATAAGAAATTATATCGGTGATGGTGCGGGGACGCAGAACTCTTATCGGGGATTTAATCGTTTGATAAACAACCAGAAGACTTAACGGGCTTGGTTTTGGGGTGAGTGGTCGAAAGGGGGGGCGCAAGCTCGTCGGCGCCTGGTGACAATTACCAGACGATCTGACAGGCCGGGCGTCCTGGGAGCGGAAGTGCGGCCGGACATCCTAGGACGGTAGCGCGGCTTTCTGCCTTCATGCGAAAGACCGACCGGGCAACGGGATGCTCGATCGGTCTTTAAGGGTTTGATGACGGTTGTGCGATGCGAAGGCTAGCGGACGATGAGAACCGGGCAGCCGGCGTTTTCGCTGACCTTGTGGCTGACGCTGCCCATGACGACCTGCTTCAGGCCGGACAGGCCGCGCGAACCCATGATAACCAGTTCCGCGTCGGATTCGCGCGCTTCCTTCACGATTTCGACGGCGGGGTCGCCCATACGGGTTTTCGGGATGGCGTCGATGCCAATGCCCTTCATGATCTCGCAGGCATGGACAACGGCGTTATCGGCACGCAGCGCGCTTGCCTCGTTGTCGGGCGCAGCAACGGCAAGAACCTCGATATCGGTTGCTTTGTCCAGGTCCATAGAATGAGCTGCGTATTTGATGGCGTTAAGAGAAGGCTCGGAGCCGTCGGTTGCGAAGATCAGCGTCTTCAGGGCGTCGCGTTTCGCAAGGCGCTCGTGGATGTCGTTGTTGAGCATCTGCTCGGCGATATGCTCCTTATCGAGCTTGCGGTTGCGGAAGTAAACAGCCCAGTTGGCAGAAAGGAAGACCAAGTTAAGGAAGTAGATGGCCAGAACCCAGTTGATTTGTCCAGAAAAGAGCTTTGCGGCAATGCCGGCGAAGTAACCGACGGTGATGAGCATGATGAACTGCCAGCTGGTGCCGGCAGCCGTGCGTGCTTGATAGTTTTTATAGGCGTTGGTAGGCCAGGACAGGCCGAAACAGAGAAGCATCGCGGCTTCCAGGGCTTGTGACAGCATTCTTGTCTCCTTGATCTCATGCAGCGCAGGTGAGCATCTCGGGTCGCAAAGAACGCAAGGCGGGGTGTTGGTAGCGCCGCTTTATTAAGCTCCATGGAGTATAGGAAAGCCAGTAATGCATGACAAATATGCATTCACAAGAAAACGATAACAAATCTGTTATGATTGGGGCATGGATATCAACCAGATGACATGCTTCCTTGATGTTGCGGAAACACAGCATATGACTAAAAGCGCCCAACGACTTCATATGGCGCAACCTGCTGTTAGTCGCAGCATCGCGCGCTTAGAAGATGAACTTGGCGTTGATTTGTTCGAGCGGTCGGGCAGGGGGATTCGTCTGACTGGCGAGGGCAGGTTGCTACAGGAACGTTTGATTCCCGTCATGGCCGAGTTGGATGACATTCAGCAGACTTTCGCCGATATCCGCACCGGGCGCGAACACGAGGTACGCATTAGCTTGCAGGCGGGCTCCCGCATTGCATCCGAAGCCCTTGAGGGGTGGATCGCTCGAAACACTTCGGCGCGTGTTACGTTGATGCAGATGTCGCACGAGGGCGAAGAGATCGACATCGATGTTGGCACCACGATCTTGGAAAACGCGACTCGCTATCGAAGTTACTCCGAGCGCATTATGTTGGTTGCTCCTGAGTCAATGGTGTTTAAAACCAACCCGATTGAACTCTCCGAACTTGAGAACGTGGGCTTCATTTCGCTTCCGTCGGCGGCAGGGTTCGGCCGTTTCGTTTCGGACATGTGCGCAAGCGAATGCTTCCAGCCCAATGTGGTGTTGGAAAGCGATAACCCCAGTGTTGTGCGTGAGATGATCGGTATGGGGCTTGGCGTTGGATTCTGGCCCGAAAAAAGCTGGGGGCCGGTTACCAGCGAGAAAATCGCCGTCCATCCACTTGCGGGGAATGCCAAGCGCTGGTTGGCGGTGTCGCTTACGCACAAAGGCGCATCGAATGCTCAGGCCGTGGCATGTTTTCAGCACATCTGCCGTACCTTCGACACAGTTTTCGATTGAGAGGCGGCGTGTTTGGCGCAGCGTATCGTCGAGACCCCGCTCCGCGGCAGCGGCTTTACATGCAAAGGAGGCTTGGACGGTTTGTCCAAGCCTCCTTGGTTCACGGTTGATTTCGCTAGCGACTGAGCTTATGCGGCGTTTGCGGGCTGAGCGTCTTCGTCAAGGCCCAGCAGGTTTTCAAGACCCATTGCATGGTAAAGCTGGTTTTCGAAAACATCCTGGTCGGCTTCCCACTCGCCTTCGGAGTTCTTCGTGTAGGCAAGTTCGCAGGATACGGTCTTGGCGGTTGCAGAGTTCGTTGCGTCCATCAGGGTTTCGCCGGCAAGCTTCGTGATCTCTTCCTCGGAAGCGTCCAGCATGCTCATGGCCTTGCCCAGATAGGTTCCGAACCAAGTACTGAAGATCTCATCGAACTGCTTGCAGGTGATGTCGACCTTGGCGGTTGCGGTGCCCTTGTCTTTGTCTACCGTGATGTCGCCGATCTTGTAGTCGAAGCCGTCAAGGTAGGCGCCCATGAACTGGTTGGCATCGACGCCCAGTTCGGCGAAGTCCTCGTTGGTCATGCCGAATTCTTCGCTCCAGCTGTCGGAGTCGGCGTTCTTGACCTCGTCGAACTGTTGGGTGAGGTCGTCCTTGATCAGTTCCTCGGGGGATTTTTGGCCCTGACATCCAACCAAGGTGGTGGTAAGGGCTGCAGCAAGGGCAAGAGTTGAAAGAATGAGGGCTTGTTTCTTCATGTTGCCTCCTTTTTCGCGCGTTGAGATGGGACAACGACGCTGGTCTTTTTGATAAGCCGATTCTATCAAATTGATCGATGACGATTGTCATGATTCGAGTTTTGCCTTGTCAGCGGCGCAGATGTAGACTTCTGGCTATATCTAGGCCGTTTTGATGGGACGTGATTGCATGTCGCTTATCGAAGATGTTCGATCGTTCGAACCGTTCAATGAACAAGAATCAGTTGATCGTGATTTGATCTTGCGCCGTCTTGAAGCCGATCCGCAGGTTTTCGATCGCAGATCGTTGGTGCACGTAACGTGCTCGGCATGGACGGTCGATCCGTCGTTCACGCAAACCCTGTTGGTCTACCACCGCATATACGATTCGTGGAGCTGGATCGGCGGGCATGCCGACGGCCAACAGGATCTTGCCGCTGTTGCGCTTCGCGAGCTTCAGGAAGAAACGGGCGTTTCGAGTGGGCGAGCGGTTCACTGCGGGACGGGCAACATTCTTTCGCTCGAGGTCTTGACTGTGGATGGCCACGAGAAGCGCGGCGCCTACGTAGGCTCGCATCTTCATTTGAACGTGACGTATCTGGTGGTTGCTGATCCGAACGAGCGGATTCGCGTGAAGGAAGATGAGAACTTGGGGGTCCGCTGGGTGCCGCTTGAGGATGCCATCGCTCTTTCGAGTGAACCGTGGATCCGCGATCGTATTTACCGCAAGCTGATCCAGAAGACGCGCGGCATCGCTGCGAAACAGCCGCGATAGGGAGCGGACGGTTCGGAAGGGCGAAAGACATGCAAGAGAAGGTATATCAGACGCCTTCGGGGCCCATTCATTATTGGATGGACTTCATCGATGAAGGCGCGCCTACGATCGTTTTTCTTCCGGGACTAACGGCTGATCATCGCTTGTTTGACAAACAACTTGATTATTTCGAGGGTCGGTACAACGTTTTCGTTTGGGACGCACCGGGCCATGCCGCGTCGTGGCCGTTCGACTTCGATTTCACGCTGGATGATAAGGCACGCTGGTTGGGCGAGATCCTTGAGGAGGAAGGCGTCGCCAAGCCTGTGATCGTGGGTCAGTCAATGGGCGGGTATGTCGCACAGGCTTTCATACAGAGGTATCCGGGGCGGTTAGCGGGCTTCGTGTCCATCGATTCGGCGCCTCTGCAAAGGCAGTATGTCACCGCCATCGAGATCTGGTTGCTGAAACGAATGGAGCCTGTGTACAGGCATTATCCGTGGCGTTCGCTTTTGAAGGCGGGTTCGAATGGGGTGGCGACTTCGGGATACGGTCGTGAGTTGATGCGCCAGATGATGTTGGCGTATGACGGCGACCAGGGTCGCTACGCGAAGATCGCGGGGCACGGCTATAAGATTCTCGCGGAAGCGATGGAAGCTGATTTGCCGTATTCGATCGATTGCCCGGCGTTGTTGATGTGCGGAACGAAGGATCATGCAGGGTCGTGTATTCGTTACAACAAGGTCTGGCATACGAAGACGGGCATTCCGTTGGAGTGGATCGAGGGCGCGGGCCATAACTCGAATACCGATGCGCCCTATATCGTGAATGCCCTGATCGAGAAATTCTTGCAAGAGCGTGTGCTTGCGTGAAAACAATCGAGGCGAAGCCGCTGTCGGCCTCGCCTCGATGTCTTTCAGCCGCGTTGAAGATGCTCGCGGTGTGAGTTATGGGCGGGCAGGTGCCCATTGGTGCTGTTAATTACGACGACGCTTCAGCGCGGTGGTGATCAGGCAAACGCTTGCGCCTGCAACCAACAGTGAAGCTGCTCCAATAGCGAATGCGCTATCGCCGGTTTTCGCCAGAACGCTTACCGGCTCAGCCTTGTCGGCAGGCTTGTCGCCAGGCTGGTCGGAAGGATCGGAGTCATCGGAGTCGCCAGGCTTGGGGTCGGCCGGATCGACGGGATCGACCGGTTCGGGCTCAGCGACTTCGTACGTGACGGTGGGGACGGGAAATTCGTAAGCCTGACCAGCTACGCCGTTGCCGTCAACGGGGTGCAGCACAGCGCTCTCGTTAACTTTCAAGGTGTAGGTGCCGGGCTCGGTGGGTTTGTTCACCAGAAGCTCGCTGTATTCCAGCACGACAGGCTTGCTGGGTGCGGCAGCCTCGTTCAGCGTGAGCGTGAGCTTCTCGTTTTCTCCAGCCTGGTACCTCAGGGTGAAGCGGTACGTGCCGTCGTTGTTCTTGCCGAAGCCATAGGTCGTGGCGTCGATCTTCTCGGGCGAGAGCTTTACGCCATTGGCGGTGAGGCTGATCTTGGCGGGGTCGTTGACGAAGTCGAAGTTGGCGCCAATGGTGTCTTCAACCGTCGAGCCGGCAGCGATCTTGTCCACGAGCTTGGCCTTGAGCTTGTCGAAGTTGGTGTCAAGCTGTCCGTTGTTGGAATTCCTGGTGAGATACTGCAAGAAAACCCGACCGTCGAAGTCGGCGGCGTTCTTGTAGTAGACGTTCATGTCGTAGCCGGCGTTGACCATCGACTGGAAGGTGTCGTCGGTACTCCAGAAGTCGACGTCGATGTTGCACGGGGCAGTAACGTCAAGAGCAATGGGGTTGGTGGCTGCCTGGGCGGTGTACTCATAGTCGTACTGTGCCCAGTTCTTGTCGGAGTTTTCGTACTGATCACGATAGTACGCGAGGTACTCGCCGAGCTTCTCGGGGCTGGTCATGGCCTGCGAGAAGATGAAGTTCGAGCCGTCTGAGAACTTCTTCCAGGCATTGTTGGTGTGGTACTCGCGGGACTGCCACTCCCAGATGCCGCCCATCATGTCTCTGCCGCCCTCAACGCTGCCGAACGACCTGCTGTACGGAGTGGTGTAGTTGCCGTTCTTGCAATAAAGGTAAGTCGCACCGTCGCTAATCAGGATGACGTGCTTGTTTTCGGCTTTAACGGCGGAGTCGGCATCCAAGATGCTCTTGGCGGCAAGAAGACCGGCGTGCATGTTGGTGCCCGAATGCAGGCTCGAGTTCATTGCGTTCAGGATGTCGTCATAGCCTGTGGCTACGTCGGTAAGCGGCAGTTGCACGTTGCCCATCTTGTTGAAAAGGACGACGCCGACCTTGATGTTGAGGCCGTCGGCCTGGGCTTTCTGATTGATTTCTTCAAGGAAAGCCTTGGCTTGGTTATAGATGTCCTTTTGAGCCGAGGCGCCGGACTTGTCCAGCACAAACACAACGTCAGCGGGCTCGGCCTCGCGCTGACCGGGGAAGGAAAGAGTGACCTTAGTTTCGAGGTTCTCGTCGAGTGGGGTCGCGGTCTTAACGTTTTGCGTTAGCGCTGTGGGCTGATCCGTTGCCCCCGGAATATCCTCAGCAGTGGCTTGGGGGGGGGGTAATCACCGATGCCCCAAACGTCAAGGCTGCAACCGCGCAAAGTGCAGCAGCGCGCTTTGCGCCATTAAGTAGCTTTCTAGGATATGACATGATACCCGCCTCCTATTCTCCCCAATAGAGATGGGATTGCAAAGTGCAGTCGCGTTTATTGGGATCTTGGATTGAGTTGATTTGCAGTTGTTTTAGTATAGCTCGCGAGAGGTGTGAGCTATTAGATATTGTGCAATAAATGTGTGAATGGTTACAGTAACTTAAATAATTTTAGGGGAATATGTTACATAGGATCGCATCTGCCAATGAGGTTGGGCTTGCGGTACGGCTGCAAAGAAGCTACGGGTTGTCTAGCTAGCGCTCCCCATATCGACCTAATCTCAAGATTGAATCTCATCGAAATAGTATTGTTAAAGGGGCCATGAGCGCTTCTCGTTGAGTTTTTCACTGAGTTTGTGATGCATGCAGCTGTAGGTTTTCTGATCGTTCTTGGTTTGCTTTGGGTTGTGACAAAACTTGCTGATCGGTTCCGAAGCTGTGCGATGACGTCTGTTACTTCTTCAAAGAGTACGGATGCCTCATCCTGCTTCTGATCTTCGGATTTTTGTCCATATCTGGTTTCTGGTTCTTTTTTTCTAATCATGATTTTATTAGCAGCTTTTGCTGTGATGAGACGCTGCGATCGGCTTTTCTATCCCCATAAAACGGCGAAGACAAGCGGCATCGTCACTACGCTGGTCGCAATGGTTGCAACAGATAACACCGAAGCATATTCTCCTGGACCGCCTTCGGATTGAACGGTAAGCGGAACCAGCGTTGTCGCGGGCATGGCCATAAGCGCAGTGAACGATACGATGACGTCCCATGGTAGGGGAGAACGCGAAAGGGCGAATCCGCCCAGCAAAGGCAAGGCCAGCATCTTCATGCCGACGCCTGCGATGAGCTCTCGGGCATTCAGAAGGGTTTTCCTGTCGGCGAAGAAGAACATCGCCCCGAGGCATACCATGCAAACCGGTGTTGCCGCCGCGCCAATCGCCGAAAGCGTGTTCATTGCGACATCGGGGATTCGAACGCCCAGGCATGCTAGCGCAAGTCCGCCAAAGACGGCAATGATGTTGGGGTTGGTGAACCGGCGGGCGAATGATCGGATGCCGAGGCGTTTTTCGCCGCCACCTGCCAAGTACACGCCATATGTCCAGAATATAGCCTGATCAAGTGTCATGAACATGGCAAGCGACACGGCGCCGGAGTTAGGGAAGAGTGCAGACAAAACCGGAAGTCCAATAAAACCTGTGTTGCCAAAAAGGAAGGTCATCCGCCATGCCGCCGCTTTAGGGCCAGACAAGCGCAGTAGGCGTGCGACGAGCCAGGTGGCACCTATGAGTATTGCGTACAGCGCCAACGTTAGAGGAACGATGGCGCTGTGCGCCACGATTCCCTGCACGTTCGATCCTTTGTAGACGAACGAGAAGACCATGATGGGAAGCAGCAGTTTCAGCGAGACGGCGATCACGTCGTTCACGCTTTCGCGGCGGATGATGCCACGGTGCCCAGCAAAAGCTCCTATTCCCAGCATGATTGCAAATGAGATCATCTGTCCGGCTATGATGGAAAACATAGTGCACCCCCGATCCTCTTTCCCTACCATATGCGTCATGCTTTTATGGTTAAGCAGTTCTGGAAGAATTCGCTTGCCAGTGAAATGTTGAGGTAGGAAAAAACTGCAGGTGCAATCTTGGTCTGTTGATCGTTGTGCCATTTACGCTGGACACTTAATTTGTAGGATTGCCTTACTATTCAGAACGTCTGAGAGGCTGGGACGAATAGGTTATTGAGGTGAGGACGCGGGGCGCGAGCTAGTCCTATTCATGCACTCTTAGGAGGATGAAATGCCCACCACGCAAACCGAGATAGCCAAAGCCATTGCGATTCAGGCTCACGAAGGCCAGGTTGATAAGGCGGGAAAGCCTTACATCGATCATCCCGCGGCCGTTGCTGCCGGCGTAAGCGGCGATGTCGCGAAAGCCGTCGCGTGGCTTCATGATGTGGTTGAGGATACTTCGACGACGTTCGATGATCTTCGGGCCGCAGGAATCGCATCCGAGGTCATCGATCATCTGCGGCTGCTTACTCACGACAAATCGGTGCCCTATATGGAGTACATCGCGGCGTTAAAGGGCGACCCTGTTGCGTGTGAGGTGAAACTGGCTGACTTGCGCCACAACTCCGATTTGAGCCGCTTGAATACGATTACCGATAAAGATCGTGAACGCCTTGCCAAATATCAACAGGCTATAGAGGTGCTGCTTTCGTAGCGGTTGTTACAGCGAGTCTTTATGCGTGCGCTCGTAATGATCCAAGCGGTCAAGCGCGATTTGCTCGGAAAGCTCGCGCACCTTGGTCTGCAGTTCCGATACCGTGCGGCTTGAGTGGTAGCTTTTCACGAACAGCACGAAGATGAAGAACAGGAAGATGAAGTTCTGCGTGGATTGGATGCCCGTGATGTCGGCCATGAAATCGCCGATCTGAGGGAACAGTGCCAGCAGCACGATGATCAGCGTCAAGAACGCCCAGGAAATGGTGTCCTCGATGCGCATTTTCGACTTCTTGATGCTGCGCAGTATGAATGCGGCCATTGCGAATGCGGCGGCAATAAGGAGGATGCGAAGGGCGATTGACATTCTTAGGACCTATCTATTTGCAGGCTGGTTGATCGTTGTTTCGGCGGTGCAGCTTTGTGGCTTAACCGCGTTGGCGTCTTAGCGGAAGAACTGGATGAATAAAACCGAAAGGGCCATGCGTGTCATGTATGCAACGGACGAACGCAGGTTCAAATAGCTTTCTCCGGCAATGCGCTCGGCCATTTCCACCTGCACTTCCGAGACTTTAAGGCCGTGCTTGCGCATAAGCCAGGCGACGGTATCGGGCTCGGGGCCAAGGTTCGGGCCCGAGCTAAGGATTTTCAACGCTTTGCGGTTGTAACAGCGCATGCCCGAGGTGGGGTCCTTGATGGTCTTTCCCGTGGTGAGCTTGATCATGAATTGGATAAGATTGCTGCCGAACATGCGCATGGTATTTGGCTTGGTTTCGGTAACGAAGCGCGAGCCGATGACGATGTCGCTGTGCTCAAGTTCGGCAACGAGAGAGTCAAGGTATTTCGGAAGGTGCTGGCCGTCTGCGTCGAACTGGATCGCGCAATCGTAGCCATGAGAGACTGCGTATTTGGTGCCGGCTTGGAACGCGCCGGCAAGGCCCAAGTTAATGGGCAGGTCCAGGAAGCGGTATCCGTGCTCGCGGCAGATGTCGGCGGTGCCGTCGCGTGAGCCGTCGTTGACTATGACGTAGTCGTAGTTCGGGTAGTTCTGAATGAGGTCGTCTACGACGCGCTCAATGTTCTCGGCCTCGTTATAGGCTGGGATGATCAGCAGTGCACGCATGCTTGCCTTCCGATGGTTCGTTGTTGAAGCAGTGGGTTCGCAAACTTCGGCCAGATGCGCGAAGTTGCAGTTGAATACAGCATTCCCCGAAGGCAGAGTATACAATACGAACGCATGCGCTGCATGTTTCGCGCGCGTTTGCACATCGAGTGAACTAACGCAATGGGGGCTTCCTTGCTTAAACGTATTTCAATCTGGTCGGCTTTGTATTTGCCCCACACCGGTGGGGTCGAGAATTTCACGGCCCACGTCTCGTCTGTGCTTGCAAAGCGAGGGTTTCAAGTGCAGATCGTCACGTCGCGCATCGATGATTCCCCCGAACACGAAATAACAGACGAGGGGGTAGATGTTTGGCGTTTGCCGTGCCGTCCCCTGATGAACGGACGTCTGCCTATCCCAAACAGGAACGCCCGTTACCGCGAGCTTATGGCGAAGGTCGAGGCGTTCGCCCCCAATGCGGTGCTGGTGAACACACGTTTTTACGGGCATTCGCTTGAGGCGTTGCGCTTCGCGCGCAAGATGAATGCGAAAGCCGCTGTGCTTGACCATGGCTCTGCTCATCTTGTTTTGGGGAACCCTGCCGCTGATGCCGTGCTGGCGGCGTACGAGCACGCCATCACGGCGAGGGCGAAATCATTCAACCCCGATTTCTACGGCATTTCGCAGAAGAGCAGCGAATGGCTGGCCCATTTCGGCATCAGCGCGAAGGGCATTATCCAGAACGCTATCGATGCGCCGGCGTTTCGCGATGGGGCATCCTCGCGCGACTTCCGTTCGGAGCTTGGCTTTGCTCCCGATGACGTGGTGGTTGCATTTTGCGGAAGGCTTGTTCCCGAGAAGGGCGCCGATGCGCTTGTTCGCGCGGGCGTCATTCTTGCGCAGGAAGGTACGACCGGCGGTCGCCTTCGTCTTGTCTTCGCGGGTGATGGCCCCATGCGCACGCAGCTGGAGTCTGAAATTGCGGCAAAGCTTCCCGCTAACGGTCCTGTGACGGCGCACCTTCTGGGAAATACTGCCGCGACGGATTTGGCTGCTCTGTTCCAGCTGAGTAATCTTTTCTGCCTTCCTACGCGTTCCGAGGGATTTTGCACCTCGCTTTTGGAAGCGTCGGCGTGTGCCTTGCCGTCGATCATCCCCGATGTTGGCGGCGCTCGCGAGCTCATTCCTTCTGCTGAGTACGGCTTCATCGTGCCTGGCAGAACTGCCGAGGTGACCGCGCAGGCTTTGAGGGAGGCCATTTCGCTTGGTTCAGACCGGCTTGGTGCAATGGGTTTGCGAGCTCGCGACAGGGTGGAAGCGGTTGCTTCGTGGAACGACACCGCCGACGCCGTTCTTGCTGCTTTTGCGTGAGCGGTTCATGGAATGTAAGCCTGTGGTAAAATTGAACATTGCCTTCTTCAAGTGGGCCGATATGTTCAATTCGGCGCTGAGCTGCAGCTAGCTTCGCGCTTTGCGAGACACAGGTGCGTCTATGCTATCTAAACAAGAGTTCCTGATTCTTACGTCGCTGCTTAAGCGGCCCGAAAGCACCCAGCGCGAAATCGCGGAGGCTATAGGGATTTCGCTTGGTGCCGTGAATGCTGCCGTCAAAACGCTGCGCGAGAATGGATGCCTTGACAACTACAACGTTACCGAAGCGGGTCTGAAAGCGCTCGAGCCCTACAAGGTGGATAACGCCATCATCATGGCTGCGGGCATGTCCTCCCGTTTCGCTCCTATTTCATACGAGCGTCCGAAGGGTGTCCTTACTGTTCGCGGCGAGGTTCTGATCGAGCGTCAGATCCGTCAGCTCAAAGAAGCGGGCATCAACGACATCACGGTTGTCGTCGGCTATTGCAAGGAGCAGTTCTTTTACCTGGAGGACGAGTTCGGCGTGACTATTCGCGTGAACGAGCACTACGCTACGCGCAATAACAACTCCACGCTTATGTTGGTTAAGGAGAAGTTGGGCAATACGTACGTGTGCTCCTCGGACGACTATTTCACCGAGAATGTGTTCGAGCCCTATGTTTACGAGGCCTACTATGCGGCTGAGTTCTTCGAGGGCGAAACCAATGAATACTGCATCACCACGGGTGCGCATGACGTTATCACCAAGGTCGAGGTTGGCGGCTGTGATTCATATGCCATGCTCGGCCATGTTTATTTCGATCGTGCGTTCTCGAAGAAGTTCACTTCGATTTTGGTTGACGAGTATGACCTTCCCAGTACGGCTGGCAAGCTGTGGGAAGACATCTACATCGCTCATATCGACGAGCTGCGCATGGTCATGCGCCCGTACCCTAAGGGCGTTCTGAACGAGTTCGACTCCCTTGAAGAGCTGAACGGCTTCGATCCGTCCTTCTTGGACAATGTTGATTCTTCCATTTTGGATAACATTTGCCGCATCATGGAATGCAAACGCATCGATATCACGGGCATTAAGCCCATCAAGCAGGGACTTACCAATCTTTCGTTCCATTTCATGGTGCGCGGGGAAGAGTACGTGTACCGTCACCCGGGTGCTGGTACTGAGGAAATCATCAGCCGTGAAAGCGAGGCGTATTCGCAAGACGTCGCCCGCGATCTTGGCTTGGATGACACGTTCGTGTACGAAGACGGGCATGAAGGTTGGAAGATCTCGCGCTACGTCACTAATTGCGAGCTGCTTGACTATCACAACGAAGAGCAGGTTGCTGCGGCAATGCGTATGGCAAGGACGCTTCATTCCTGCGGTAAGGAGTCGAAGTGGACTTTCGACGTGCACGAGAACACCCGTGCTCTTATCGAGAAGCTTGATGCTAGCCATCGCTCGTCGTTCCGCGATTTCAAGACGCTCTTCGAGCTAATTGACGGTCTGGATGCTGCGGTGAAAGCCGACGGCGTGAAGCCGTGCCTGTGCCACAACGACTTCTATAATCCCAACATCCTGTTTGCAGATGGCAGGGGCTACCTTATCGATTGGGAATACTCAGGCATGTCGGATTACGCCAGCGACCTGGGAACCTTCATTTGCTGTAGCGATTACACCTACGATGAGGCTGTTCGAGTGCTGCATGAATATTTCCAGCGCGAGCCAACCAAGGAAGAGCTGTTTCATTGCGTGGCATATATCGCCATCTGCAGTTACTACTGGTTCATTTGGGCGTTGTACAAGGATGCATGCGGTGCGCCGGTGGGCGAGTGGCTGTACCTGTGGTATAAGAACGCCAAGGCTTTTGGCAAGAAGGCGAACGAGCTGAAGAACGCTTAGCCACGCTGAATAATGCGCGTATAGCGCAGTAGGAAATACGAGTTGCTTACGCGAAGCAAAACTCCTCGGTTGATGTAATCAGCCGAGGAGTTGTTTGTTTTGAGCGGCGAAGGTACGAGTGCCGCTGTGCGTTGGTGGTTGTTAAGGGGAATGGAGGTTAGCGTCCGATGAAGCCCTTGAACGTTTCCATCGTCATGCCCAAGCCGGTGTTCTTCAGGTTGTAAAGGCCCTCGCGAGCCACAACGCCGAAATACGCTGCCTTGCTTTGCGTACGCGGTTGGACTCCCTTGACGGTGGCGTAGATGCGCTTCATGTTGGGAGCGATTCTGCCGTCGTCGAACACCAGCCGGTCGTCCATGCGGTCGAACGTCTTCTTAAGCATGGGTTCAAGGCCGGGAGCGTCCATGCCTACATGGTCAAGAACGCCGCCAAGGTATGTTAAGGCGCGCTCGTTGAGCGCTTCCAGAATGTCGGGGTCCGACTCGCCCAAACGATCGACGACATCCTTGATGTCGTTCCAACGCTCAAATGGGACAAGGGTGTTTTTGGTTGCGAACGACTCGGATTTCTCTGGTGTTTCCTCGCGATAGCAGTAGTAAGGCTGATCGAGGTACGCGATCGTTTTTGCTTGCAGCAGCGTTTCGTATAGGTAGGGATTGTCGGCCCAACCTGCGCCGGGGATGGGCAGGAAGCGAATCCCGCGTTCCTTCAAGAAGTCGGCGCGGTAGATCGCCGACCAGATGGACGGATGATGGGTGAGCAGATGCGTGACACCCGGATCGTGGATGGTGAAGGGCTGCATAGCAGGCTTGATGCGGCTGCGATAGCTGCAGTTGACCTTCCTTTGTTCGGGGGTGTCGGGCATCCAGATGCGCCAGTAAGGCGTCTTCACGATGTCGATGTCCTGATCGAACGAGTCCGCAAGAGCGATCATGTCGGCAAGCATATTCGACTCGATCCAGTCGTCGGGTTCGAGGATAGCGATGTAGCGGCCGCGTGCCTCGGAGATGCCGCGGTTGCAGCTAGCGCCGTAGCCTTCGTTTTGCTTGTCGATGATGCGGATGCGGCTATCCTGGGCGGCGTGAACCTGCATGATCTCAAGCGAGCCGTCGGTTGAGCCGTCGTTGACGCAGAGGATCTCGATGGAGCGAAGCGACTGCTCGCTTACGCTGTCGAGTGCTTGGTCAAGATAACGCTCGGTATTGAAAATGGGCAGGATCACGCTGACATCGGGCGTCTGGATATTCTCGGATGCCGCGATGTCGGCAGCTGCATCGTTGGGCGCTTCGCCGTCGTTGTACGTGTAGTATGCGCGATCCATGGGGCCTCTATTCGTGGTCGAGCTGACGGTAGGCGTCGCAGACGTCTTTAACGTCGCCGACCATGCGCATATGTCCCTTTTCGATCCATACGGCCTTGCGGCAGACGCGTTCGACCTGATCGATGCTGTGCGAAACGAAAAGGAGCGTGGTGCTGTAGGTGTTGACCAGCTCATTGATGCGTCGCTCGCACTTTTCCTGGAACAGGAAGTCGCCAACCGACAGCGCCTCGTCAACGACGAGGATGTCGGGAATAGTTGCCGTTGCGACCGAGAACGCTACACGAGCAACCATGCCCGAGGAGTAGTTCTTCATGGGCATGTCCAAGAAGTCGCGGACTTCGGCGAAGTCGACGATCTCGTCAAAGCGCTCGTTGATGAACTTTTTGCTGTAACCAAGAAGCGCGCCGTTTAGATAGATGTTCTCGCGAGCAGTGAGCTCCATGTCGAAGCCAGCGCCAAGCTCGATGAGCGGGGCGATGGTGCCACCGATGCTGACGGAACCCTTAGAAGGCTCAAGAACGCCGGCGATGAGCTTGAGGAGCGTGGATTTGCCCGAGCCGTTCGTGCCGACGATGCCGTACACGTCGCCTCGGTTGATGGTGAGGTTGATGTTTTCGAGTGCGTGAAATTCCTTGAAGAACAGCTCATGCTTCATCAGCTTGATGAAGTACTCTTTCAACGAGTTGAGCTGCTCGCTTGCGATGTTGAACGTCATGGTGACGTCGTCGACCACGATGATAGGCTCGCCGAGCTTTTCTCCAAACGCGGTGGTGGTTTGTGCCATGGTGCTACCTCGTTGCTAGATGTAGAGGATGAACTTGTTTTCGCTTTTGCGGAAAACCGCGAACCCGATGACGAAGGTGATGACGGCCATCGCCACGCCAAGGGCGATCTCGCCAAGACCGGGAACCGTGTTCCACATCATGAAGTCGCGGAACATGGTGACGTAGTGGTACATGGGGTTCCATTCCATGAGCATGCGCATCGTGCCCGAGAGTAGGTCGACGGGGTAGAAAAGCGGGGTTGCGTAGGTCCAGGCCGTCAGAACAACGCCCCACAGATGCATGACGTCGCGGAAGAACACCGACAGGGCCGAGATCAGAAGGCCAAGGCCGGCGCTGAAGACGAAGACAAGCAGGGTGATAAGAGGCACGCCCCACAATGCATGGATACTGGGAACGACCTGGAAGTACACCATGACGCATGCTACGGCAACCAAGGAGATGGCGAAATTGACCAGCTCGAACATGGTTTTCTCAAGCGGGAAGACCATCTTTTCGATGCGCACCTTCTTGATGAGCGACTGCGCCTCGATGATGGAGCTCATGGCCTGAGAAGTGGAGCGGTTCATGAAGTCGAACAGGATCTGACCCAAGATAAGGTACAGCGGGAAGTTCTCGATGCTGAATCGGAACATGTACGAGAACACGGCGGCAAGGACGCACATCATAAGAAGCGGGTTCAGGACGCTCCACAGAATGCCGAGCACGCTGCGACGGTATTTCAGCTTGAAGTCTTTGGTGACCAGCGATTCCAGAACGAACATGTTGTGCTGGAATTCCGTTGGACGCTTAGTGCGCTGGACAGCGGTTTGATTGTCGGCCATGCAGCTTCCCCTTGTCACGCCGCATTATGGCATGCGGCTTCATGTGTATAACCTTGCATATTATATCGGCAATCGTTGCCGCGTTTCCTATCTAACGAAAATCTACCGTTCTTCGGTGGCTTGCGATGTTGGGAGTTGTGCTTTGGCGAGCTTTCTGTGTGGTCAAGAAAACCGCAGGTAAAGCTCTGCGTCGCGCTACGGAAGGCGATTACTTTGACTGTTCGCTTGTCTTACCCGCTGTGGTTATTGGGTTTCACGAGTGGTCGTTTTGGGACGAAATAGTGTGCATTGCTTGCGTTTACCCTGCCCTTAAAGACGTCTTACATTCGCTTTACAAAGCCTTTCTAGACTCGATTCTCGTAACAGCAAGGGACCTTTGGGGAGGCGCCTTGCCCGGGTCCGATAAGGGCGAAAGAGGCGGCGCGCAAACAAAGCGCGCATGTGAAGGGAGAATAAAAGCAAATGGATCCAACAACCATGATCGTGGTGTGCCTGGTGATCGTGACAGCGCTCATCTTCGACTTCACGAACGGGTTTCATGATACGGCGAATGCAATGGCGACCTCCATTGCCACCGGCGCTCTCAAACCGAAGACCGCCGTTATGGCGGCGGGAACGCTGAACCTGATCGGTGCGTTCCTTTCCACCGAGGTTGCCAAAACCATCTCGGGCGGCATCATTAACGAGCAAGTTGTGACCATCGCGCCCGCATTTATTCTTGCTGGTTTGATTGGCGCCATTCTTTGGAACCTTATCACGTGGCTTGTTGGCCTTCCTTCCTCTAGCTCGCATGCGCTGTTCGGTGGCCTGGTTGGTGCCGTCATCATCGGCGCTGGAGTTGAGGGTGTTAATTTCGGTGCGGTATTGACCAAGGTTTTGATTCCCGCCCTGGTTTCACCGGTTGTCGCGGGCCTGGCGGCATTTGTCGCTGTGAAGCTTATCTACCGCATCGTGAAGGGCATGAGCGAATCGCAGGTTGATAACGGCTTCCGTCATGGTCAGACCATCACGGCTTGCCTGGTTGCCTTGTCTCACGGCACCAACGACGCTCAGAAGACTATGGGCATCATCACGCTTACCCTTATCGCCACCGGTTTCCAGCCTTCCGGTACCGGCCCCGAGCTTTGGGTTGTTGCCATCTGCGGCCTCTCCATTGCTTTGGGCACCTACATGGGCGGTTGGCGCGTTATCCGCACGTTGGGTAAGGGTCTGACCGAGATCAGCACCCCGCAGGGCTTCGCAGCTGAGGCTGCATCCGCTACCACCATTCTTGTTTCATCGCACTTGGGCTTCGCTCTTTCCACCACGCAGGTTTGCTCGGGCTCGATCATCGGTACCGGTCTGGGCAAGAAAGGCAACGAAGTTAACTGGGGTGTTGCTGCCCGCATGCTGGTTGCGTGGCTGGTCACTTTCCCCTGCGCCGGCATGATGGGTGCGGTTGCCTGCGCTTTGGCCAAGACTGGCATTTGGGGTACCGCGGCTGTAGTCGTGATTGCCTGCGTTGCCGCCGCCGTCATCTTCGCGCTGTCCAAGCGTAATCCCGTGAACAGCAAGAACGTCAATGAAGCTAAGACCGTGAAGGTAACCGCCATTCCTTCCCCGAGCATGGCTCAGGCCGCGTAAAGGAGAACCGCGATGATCATCAAGGAAGTCGCCTCATTCGTAACCGTCCTTGTCGTTGCCGTGGGCATTGCAAGCGCGATTGGCACGCTGTACGCTTCTGGCCTGCGCCTTTGGGCGTCGGGCGAAACCGACACGCAGGGCGAGCATCTGTCTCGTCGTGTTATGTCCGCCGTGTGCTTCGCTGCATGTGTCGCCATCGTGCTGTTCGCCTTGTGGCTTATGATCCCGGTCTTCCATTAACGTTTCGAGGGTCGTTAGTCACCAAACGCATAGAGAACAACGTGAGCCCCGGGCCGCTATTGCGACTCGGGGCTCACTGTTCGGCGATGCGCTTACCAGTGCAGGTGGAAATGTGGAACGGACGGGAGAATATAGGTTATGCCCCCAGCGCACCGCCGCAGTACTCGCAGCGACCACTTGCATCGGGGATGGTGGTGGCGCCGCAGAAGGGGCACGTAACCGCAGTCTTGGGTGCGGCTGCAGCTGCCGCTTGCTCGCGAACTTCCTCACGGACGTGAGTCAGGGCCTCGCGGATCTCCCTTGCTTGGCGTTCGGCTTCGTTGTACTCCGCTGAGAACTGCTCTTCGATGCGCGAATCGTTCACCTTGAACGTGATCTCGTCGAAGTAGGGCGTGTTCACGTGGATGGTGAGGTAGATGTCGTAATCGATGTCGTAGCGCGGCGGATCGTAGCTTTGCGACTTGCCTTCCTTGTCCTTCCAATGAAGCTCGGTCCTGCTTTCGCGGACTTCGGTGTCGCAGCCGGTGACCTGTGAGAAATCAAGCACATCGGGGTTCGCCTCGCGCCAGCGCGAGTTCCTGGTTACCATGAAGCGGGCCGCGTCCTCGTCCAGCAGCACCTTCACGTCGTTGCCTAAGGTTCTGGTTACGTTGAAGGCCGCCACGCGTTCCTTGTTGGCCTCGCGCCAGTCAAGCTGGTTGCGGACCTCTTCCACGGTTGAGCTTCTGCGATCGCTGAAATACGGGGAAAGCTTGCTTGCGCATTCCTTGCAGAGGTTGCCGTCTTCAAGCTTGCGGTTGCCCAGAAGACCGATCTCGCCGCCGCAGATGTCGCAGTTCTTCTTTTCGAACATCTTGCCGAAGAATCCCATCGCAATCGCTCCTTCCATTGACGATTGAATGATTTAGTCGTTGATAAAATCATGATGGGAAGGGCGTCGATTGCGAAGTTCCTTACGGCTCAGCAAACCCGATTTCGGAACACCGAATGGCTTATTCTTTTGCGGCATCGCGGCTGTCGTCCATATTGGGCACGATAAGACCGCTCGAAACGGCGTGGACTGCCAGGCGAAGAATATTGTCGTAGCCGGTTTTGGCCAAGATCTCGGAAATATGGCGCTTGACCGTTCCCTCGCTTAGGTAAAGCTCGGCGGCGATCTCCTTGCGCGTTTTGGTTTCGCAGACCAAACGAAGGATGTCGATTTCGACGTCGGTGAGCGAGGCGGTTCCCGAGAAAACGCTTTGCTTTTGGGTGGGGTAGGTGGAGTAGCCCTCCATGGTTGAGCGGACGATGCTTAAAAGGTCAGAGGTTCCCACGTTCTTGTAGACGAAGCTGTCAGCCTTTGCGTCGCGAGCTTGCTCGATGAAGGTGATTTCGGGCATGCCGGTCATGATGATGACCCGTGTCTCGGGGTGCGCTTCTTTGATCTTGCGTGCTGCGACGATGCCGCTCGAATCGTTTTCGGTGCAAACATCCATAAGGACGCAATCAGCTTGCGTTTTCGCTACGGCGTCGATCGAGTCGGCCGCATCGGAAAGGGCGGCGACAACCGTCATGTCGTCTTGGTCGTTCAGGGTGTGCTCAAGCGATTCGCGCAGCATTGCTTGATCTTCGACGAGAATGATGCTGATCATGGCGTCTCCTTGCGATGGCGCGTTCATTTATTACCAGTTTACCTGTTTATTGAAATTTTTGCTTTACCACGATGGTGAATGGACCGTACGAGGTCACCGCAAGGGTGCCCCCAAAGCTCTTAGCTGTTTCGTTCATTCCCGGAAGGCCTGTTCCGAAGCGGATTCCTTCGGAAGCTGCAACGCCGTCGTTCGAGATACTGAGCGTGCGCTCCTTGGGAGTTTCGCGGATATCGACGGAAACCCTTTTTGCGTGGCCGTGTTTGACCGCGTTGGTTGATGCTTCTCGGATGATCCGCGTGTAGCCTGCGGCAACAGCAGGATCTTCGGGGAGTAAGCCCGACACCACGATATCGATCCCGATGAGTGAGAACGCGTTCTTGATCGAGTCGAGTTCTGCTTGCGCATTGGGCTGCGCATGGGAATCGAGTTCGGCGGTGATGTCGTGCAGCAGGCTAACCACCTGCTCGAGCTTTTCAGGATCGGAGTCGTTCGATTCTAAGTACCGATGCAGGATGGATAGGCGCTGCCCGATGGTGTCGTGCACGCGCGCCTGCATGTCGACGAGCGCCTTGTTTTGAGCTACTTCCTGAAGTTGGGCAAGCGAGGCGTTAAGCTCTCTGTTCTTCACCGTAAGCTCTTCGTTGATTTGCTCGATCTTCTCGTTCAGACGTTCTTCTTCGGTGACGTCGATGGCATAGATGCGCCTGCAAGCGGTTCTGCGAATCACGGTTGAATCGCGCACGAACAGCCTTGTTTCGTTTTCGTCGACGTGGATTCGGATGCCTTCAGGAAGCACCGCGTCTTTTCGCTCGCGATGGCTAAGCGCGGTCCATTCCAGCTTTCTCCACAGGTCTGCAGTGTCGGACAGGTCAGTGGCGAAACCCAGCTTCATCAGACACGAGCGCATGGCGTCGTTCATGTACAGCATTTGATAATCGGTCGTCGTCCAGGCTATGCCTTCGGGCAGCTTGTCTAGTGATTCGACAAGTGAGAGGAAGGTGGGTTCGGCTGTACGAAGCTTGAGATCGATCATCAGGTTTGAGAGCGTGCGGAACAGAAAAAACGAAGAGCAGACTATCAAGAGATACCCGGTGAACCCGCCGGCTTTGGCAACGACGGGCGGTGTGGACAAAACCAGCGTGATGAACTCGGGCGCATGGGCAAGGAAGCCTTTCTTGCGATACGCGCACATGCCCACGATCGCAATGGCGAAGTTCAGCCACAGGAAAGGCTCAAGGATTATGGCGTACGGTTTGAACCGCAGGAATACCTGACCGTGCCCCTGAAGTGCCGACATGGCCGCATTGCAAGCAATGAACAGATAGAGCACGAGAAGGAATTCGTACAAGATGACGAGTCGCGAGCTTTTCTGGGTTGTTTTGGCGGTAAGGAACAAGCTATGCAGTAGTTGCAGGATCGTGATTCCCAGAAGAACGATAACAAGAAGATTCAGGACCGTTGCCCTCAAGGCGAATAGGTGGTTCATGAGTTCGCCTCCTGCTCCGTTGCGATGGCGGGGACCGTGGAGTCGGCGATCACGGACAGGCTTGCGCTGCTGGGTGAGGTCGAGATGGAGAAGGGCACGTTCCTTTCGCTCAGCGACGCCTTAAGGTCGTCGGCAAGGCTTTCGAAGTCGGCGTTCGAGGCCACGGTGGTCTCCAGAAGCGCTTTCATTTGGACGTGCGCCGCATCAAGTTCGTGAACGAACAACATGAGCACGGCATCGTTGGTGAGGTGGGCGGCAAGCGCGAAGTCGTATAGGCAGTCGTACAGAAGGCTGACGCATGCTGCGGGAAGCTTCTCGCGCGTCTCGACAAGCGCCGCGCACTCGACGCCGATTGATCGGAGGTCGGATGCGGTTTCGCTGAACACCAGCTGCAGTTGTTCGCGACTGAATTCCGGATCGCGTTTTTCGGACAGAACCAGTCCGGCCTTGCGCTTGCAGTAGGCAACCAGAAGCTTGACGCGCGCAAGGATGCGTCTGCGCTCAATCAGGCATTCGGTTTCGGTGCAGGTGGGGAGTGATCCGAGCAGCGATTCGATCTCTTGCGTCTTGTCCTTCAGAGCGCGTTCGATCTCGTCGATGAGGGCTCGTTCGCTTTCAAGTCGGACAAGTTCGTTTTTGATTTTCGACTCGCGTTCAAGCAGTTCGTTGCTTTCCCTAAGCGATTCCCGTCTTCTGATGAGCGCCTCGCGACGTTCTTCGATGGTGGAGGCATCCTCGGTCAGTAAGGCGGTTCCGCCGTGCACGGAGTACGTTTTGAAGACGGTTGCGGGAATCGACCCGATGCGGAATGCAGCGCATTGCGCTGTTTCTTGGTGCATGTTGATTGCGTTGGCGACAGCCGACGAGACGGGGAGGGCTTCGTTGCTTTGGAAAACAACGTCGTTATTTCGATCAAGAACCTTCAGATCGAGGGGGAGCATTGCGAAGGCGTCGCGATACCACCTATATGACGGAAGGATTCCCAGATCGAGTGCCATCTCAAGGACAACGAGAAGAACCACACAGTATACAAGTGAGAAGTTCGTGCCGATTGAGACGGTGCCGCGAAGGATGTACAGGATGAAGTAAACGCTGCTTGCGCCAATGACCATGATGATGGGGACGAAAGCGCTGCGAAGTTGCTTACGGGCAGCTGCGAAAGAGACGGAAAGAAAGGAGATGAACAAAACGAGATACCATGCCAGGACCGCCCAATAACCCAAACCATATGTGTAGTTGCCTGACCAATCGGGGTCGGCGAAATCGAATTTGAACACGAAATGATGGAAATTGTTGGTGAGCACGGTGAGGATTGCCATTGCTGAGATGGCGACGACGATGGCCTTTATGACCTTTGCAACGGGTTTCGTGTCAAGCGCCGCCGAGCGAAGCGCGCTTAAGAAGCAAAGCATGGGAATGATGGTCATTGGCACGTAGTAGAAGTACCACATATATGACCTGATCAGGAACAGGGGGTCGGGCAGGGGGTACTTAAGCAGCACGTCGAGCATCCATAAGACGATCAACGTCGCTATGACTATCAGGTAATTGCGAATCGTCTCGTCGGAGCATCTGATGTAGACCGAATAACCCCAACCGGTTGCTACCAAGCAAAGCAAGATCATGTATCCGCTGGTACCGGAGGATCCCATGAAAAGACGACGGATTTGCGGTGGAAAGGAGCCACCCAGAATCTGCGCGTGAAGAAGGATGCCAAGCACCGCGAGGGCTGCGACGGCGGCAAGCGCGAGGATTTTGCGGTTCGATATGTCCTTTAGCGGTTCCATAGACATAGTATACCCGTCGGCGAAGGGTTAGCTGACTTGTTTCGCCGACAAGCTTGCTAATCGAACTTGCTGGAACGAAGGGCAGCCGGTGCTTCTTTTCCCAGTGAAAAAGACCCCAGCGACGACGTGTCGCTGGGGTCTTGCGCAAGAATCGACGAACGTTCTTGTTAGGGAAGCTCGATGGGTTCCCAATCGTCGTGACCGCAGATCCAAGCTTGCGGCTGCTCGACGCTGAAGAAAACCAGAGTAGGGTCGGTCGGGCCGTCGTAGGTTTCGCCCAGCATGGTGAGGTGGTCGTAACCCGCCTGACGGATATCGTCGTTTACCAGGTCATTCATGCCGGCAACGCCGCGAAGGATCAGCCAGCCGTGGCCAGGCCACCACGAAGTTGCCTCGAATCGGGGGTTCACCAGAAGCTCTTCCCAGACGTCCTTAGTGGTTGCGGTGCAGAACCAGATCTTGCCGTCCTGTTCGGCGGCAAAGCTGAACGGGCGAACGTGCGGCTGGTCGTCGACGCTGGTGGCCAAATACCATGCGGGTACGGCGGTGAGGTACTGAAGGACGATTTCGTTTCCGGTCATGATGATCCTTTTGCTAAGAGGGTCGTTGTTTCACTGATCGTTCGTTTATATCACGATGATCTTGGATGGGTCGGTGGAATCGTTGAGATAATCGCTCATAGGTATCGCAATGATGGCAGGATCCTCGTACGTCGAGTAATAGTAGGTCTGCGTGCGCGCCGAATAGCAGCCGGTGTACAGGGTGACCTCGAACGTTCCGTCGGCCATTTGAGAGCTGCCGTCGATCATGGCAACTGCCGAAAGGGTATGGAACGCGCGCGAGACATTCTCGGCTTCGTTGTCCTTTTGCGGATAGTTGACATGGGTGAATGCCTCTTTCACGAAGCGCGAGGTGGTGTACGAGTCGCCCGGGATGCCGCGAGCACCGGAGCCTGCACCGAACGGCACAAGTTCCATCTTTCCCCAAACGGGGCTTTCGGGCATGGTGTTCGTGGCGGTGATGTACGTGCGCAGGTTGGTAAGGTGCCAGGGGAATTCGGGCTGGTTGGTAAGCACGTCGACGGGATCGTCGTACACGTGAAGGCCATCGGCGGTCTGCTCGACGACGATGCTGCGCTTTCCGTCGCCGATGATCCAGTGCAGCAGCGCCACGGCGCCGCCGGGTTGGAACGGCGAGCCGTTGATCATGACGTTCTTGAGGGCTTCCTCAACTGCATCGACTGAGTCGAAGGTTGCGACAACCCATAGCGGGAATTCGTAGGCGGTGACGTTGTCTTTGCCCCCGACCGGCTCTTCAGGGAACGAGGCGAAGCCTGGGAAGTTCAGTCCCGCAACGGCAAGGCCCGCGTCGTTTCCGCAGTCGAAGTACATGGGGAAGTTTCCGGCGGCAACAGCCATGCCGATGATGTTGTGCTGGGATTTTGCGGGCTCGATGAATCGATAGGGGATATCGAAGCCCTTCGGGGTGATAACCACGCGCTCGCCGTAACGGGTGTTCCAGTCAAGGTTGCGTGCGAAGTACAGGTTGCCTTCTGGGTCGTTGAATCGGATTCCGGTGCACATGTCTGCTCCTTAGGTTTGGAAGATTCAATGGGCTGATGCTAGCACTGCGTACGCTTGCTCGACAAAAACGTAACGCCAGCGTGAACTACTCGCGCTGGCGTTACTGGTTGTGTTCGAGGATTGCTTGTTCGTCGGGCTTTTGTTGGGTGTGCGTTAGGCCGCGGTTTGATTGCGATTGGGTTTTCCGTTTGAAAGCGTCAGATCCAGTAAGAATCGATCAGCTGGGTGCTGGCGTTATGCGCGCGCACCTTCCGTTGCATGGCTCTCGGCTTTCTTGCCCTCGGCAGTGCGAGCGAGGATGTTCGCGTACACCGCACCCGAGATGTTGTGCCAGACGCTGAATACGGTGCCGGGAACAGCAGCCATGGGCATAGCGGCGAAATGCATGGTGGCAAGCGAGGTGGCCAGGCCGGAATTCTGCATGCCAACCTCGATGGAGAGCGTGCGCATTTGCTCTTTGGTCAGGCCAAGCATGCGACCGGCCAGGTAGCCCAGGGCATAACCACACACGTTGTGGAGCATGACGACGGCAATGACAAGCAAGCCAGTGCTCATGAGCTTTGCTGCGTTAGCGGAAACGACAGCCATGATGATCAGGCAGATAGCGATAACGGAGATAAGCGGCAGGGCCTTTCCGAACGCTTCGGCGAACTTGCCGAAGAAGTAGTTGATCACAAAGCCAAGGGCGATGGGCACGAGGACCACCTGAACGATGGAAACAAGCATGCTGACGTAGCTGACGTCGACGGTTTGACCGGCAAGCAGAAGAACCAATGCCGGGGTTACGAACGGGGCCATGATGGTGGTGCATGCGGTCATGCCAACCGACAGGGCGACGTCGCCTTTGGCAAGATAGGTCATGACGTTGGAGCTGGTGCCGCCTGGGCAAGCACCGACCAAGATGACGCCAACGGCAAGCTCGGTGGGGAGCTGGAACAGCGTCACCAAAAGGAATGCCAAAGCGGGCATGATGATGAATTGTGAGAGGATGCCGCAGATAACGGCTTTGGGCTTCGTGAAAACAACCTTGAAGTCGCTGAGCTTGAGCGTCATGCCCATGCCGAACATGACGATGCCGAGAAGCGTGTTAACCCAGGAAGTGGGGATGGCGGCATGAATGGGTTGCGGAAAGATCAGGGCGATAATCGCAACGAGTAGCGCGATGATTGCCATGTACTTTCCTGCGAAGCCGCTAACTTTTTCGAGTGTTCTCATTTTCCTACCTCCTAAAAAAGAAATGAGCCGTAGCTTTGTCGCTCACGGCTCGAAAACGATTCGGAGTATAGGACTCTGAAATAAAGTTGTTAACCAGAAACTAAATTACTTTGCCTTAACTGCACATTTCCTTCTCATAATCTGTAAGTGGAGCAAGAAACCCCAGGTCAGACAATGATATTTCAATCTCGTTAAGTATCTCGTTTGAGTCTGCGCTGACGTGATGGAAGTGGTAACCATCGGTTAAAGCGGACAGGGGCTGAGACACTCCTTTGTCCAAATCTTCGATGAACCGGCTGACATCGCGGCGGCTTTTGATATCGAGCGGAGCGCTGATGAAACCGTAGGTGCGATGATTCACCGCAACGTCGATGACGCAGCCGCCCAGGTCGACGATGGCATCCATTTCGGTGCGTATCTGGTCGGCATTGTGCTTCACCTTGAACATGCGGATGGCTTGAGCTTTGCCGCCCATGATGTACCCGCGATTGGTGGAAGCGATGGGGTGCCCCGCGCTGCGCAGGAGCGCGATGTCTTGTACTATTACCTGGCGGCTGACGTTCAGCTCGTGCCCAAGCGTGTGCCCGGGCACGGGTTCATCGGAGTTCTCCAGAATGCCGGTTATCTTCTTCCTGCGTTCTTCGCCGTTCATTGTTTCCCGCTTTCGGTTGCGTTCGATCGGGCGCTGAACCGATTAAGCCTCGGAGTTGGCGCGGGCGATATCGTCTGCGCTTTCAAGCTTAAGGTCGCCTTCTTTGATCCATCCTATTTTACGCAACAGGTTGCCGAAAACGATGGAAAGGATAGCGGGAAGCACGATGCAAATCAGAAGCATGCCAAGCCAGTCGAAAGCGGTGATAGCGGGCATGGTGCCAGCCTCGATGTTGGCAAGCCAGCCGGTGTACACGCCGATGGGGCCAACCAGGCCGCAGGTGCCCATGCCGCTGGAGATCGCGGCTCCGTCCATAGTCATACCGAAGATGCAAGTGGCGATAGGGCCGGTGATAGAGGAAGCAAGCGTGGGCGGAATCCAGATTCGTGGGTTGCGCACGATGTTGCCCATCTGAAGCATCGAGGTGCCAAGACCCTGGCTGATCAGGCCGCCAACACCGTTTTCCTTGAAGCTCATTGCGGCGAAGCCGACCATTTGCGCACAGCAGCCCGCAACCGCGGCGCCGCCCGCAAGACCGGTCAGACCTAGTGCGGCGCAGATGGCTGCCGAAGAGATGGGTAGGGTGAGCGCGACGCCAACGATGACCGATACGGCGATGCCCATAAGGAAGGGCTGAAGGTCGGTTGCCCACATGATGAGGGTGCCGAACGCGCTGGCTGCAGCGCCGATGCTAGGAGCGATGGCGTACGAGAGCAGGCTGCCCACCATGATGGTGACGAACGGCGTGACCAGAATGTCGATTTTGGTGGCGCCTGAAACCAGCTTGCCGCATTCGGTTGCGACGATTGCAACCACTAGAACGGCAAGAGGGCCGCCCGCGCCACCTAGACTGTTAGCAGCGGCGCCAACAGCTACCAGGCTGAACAGTACCAGTGAAGGCGACTTCAGCGCGTATCCGATGGCGACCGCCATGGCAGGGCCGGCTGCAGCCTTGGCGAATGCGCCGGCGTCGCTGAATGCCTGCACGCCCAGCTGCGTGCCAAGGGTGGAAAGAATGGTTCCCATAAGAAGGGAGGCGAACAGGCCTTGAGCCATGGCTCCCAGAGCGTCGATGAGGTAGCGTTGCGCGGAGATCTCGATCCCTTTGCGCTTGAGAAGTTCTTTCATGTCGTGCGCGCGTCCTTTCGTTTGCGTGTTGAAATGCTGACTGAGTATATACCTAACATAACAGGTGACAAGACAGAAACCGTATGAATTGCATGAGGGGCGGAACTGTTCAGTTTTACGGGTTCTTGATACACTGTTTAGTTACAAATCGGGCGGTTCGTTGGGGGCTGCCTTCATCTATTCAGATAGGTGCTGTTATGGGGGATCAGGCAAATCAAGAGGAATTCGTCACCGACGACAGGCTTCGTCAGCTTCATCGCGTCATGCTCATGATGCTTAAGGACTTCTCGAAGATCTGTGAAGAAAACGACATCACCTGGTTCGTTGCATATGGTGCCGCCATTGGCGCTTTGCGCCATAAGGGCTTTATCCCATGGGATGACGACATCGATATTTGCATGCCGCGCCCCGACTTGGACAAACTCACCGAAATCGTTCAGCGCGATCACTCTGACAAGTATGAAATGCTCAATTCGCAGATCGACCCGCGTTATCCCATGGCAACGTTTCGCATGATGCTGAAGGGAACCGAGTTCCGCGATTCGGCGCTTGCCACCATGGATTGCCCTTCGGGCATTTTCTTGGATCTGTTCGCCATGGACAACCTGGCTGACGACGAGAAGGCATACAAAAGCCAGGCTTGGGATGCGTGGTTCAACAACAAGCTCGCTATTGTGAAGGGCATCGAGAACCCCTACATCGCCGGTAACGATGCCCGTGCGAAAATCCTTCGCACGGGAACGAACGTCATGCGCGGCATGCTGAAGCTTCCCGGTCTGCGCAATATCGATTTCAACAAGCGCGCGCTTGATGCCATGACTCGCTATAAGGATGATTTCTCTACCAAGCGTGTTGGCTACGTGTGTGATACCAACCGTTTCGCCTGCACGTATTTGCGTGACGATCTGTATCCTGTGCGCATGGTTCCCTTTGAGGACACCATGATCCCCATTGCCAAGAACACCGAAAAGCTGCTGTATGAGTTCTATGGCGACTTCATGCAACTTCCGCCGGCGGACAAGCGCAAGGAGCATTATCCCGACGTGCTTGATTTCGGCGAATACGCGAACATCTAGTTTGATAGCCGCGTTGACTTTGCGGCGTTCAAACTGCTAGGTAAGGCGTGCGTGAAGAGCTTGTTCGAAAACTTACGATCCCTTTACAACAATGAACAAGGCGAATAAAATCCCCTCTAGTGAAATCGGCGAGATTTATGTCTGTTGGGGACCTCGCTGATTGATTTAATTTCTTTTACTGGTTGGGGGGGGCATGGTCGGTAACGACTCATGTGAAACTGCGTCTTCTATTAAAGAGGGTTTTAACGCGGAAGAATGCGTTTTGCCTTCTGTTGCATATGATCACATTCGGTCAATCCTTGGTGCCACGCGCGAAGAGGTCACTGATATTTGGCCCATGAAGCAGGGCCTTACCAACGAGTCTTGGCATTTCGCCACGCCGAAGGGCGAGTTCGTGTACCGTATGCCCGGCATCGGTACCGAGGATCTTATCAATCGAAAGGCCGAGGTGGACGCCCAGCGCGTTGCGCTCAAGCTTGGCCTTGATGGCACGTTCGTGTTCGAGGATGAGCGTACTGGTTGGAAGATCTCGCGTTTCATCACGAACTGCCGCGAGCTTGACGCCCACAACCCCGAGCAGGTTGCCGTGGCGATGAAAATGATCCACGATCTGCATCGGTCGGATGCAACCCTAAAGCGTACGTTCGACTTTTACGTGGAAAGCCGCCGTTACGAGCGCTTGCTTCTGCGCAAAGGCCCTATCACCGACGAGGCGTTCAATCGCTTGCGCATGAAGGCGGCTGTCGTTGCTGCCTATTCGAACGCCGATTGTGCCCCGGTGTGTCTGACGCATAACGATTTCTTTACGATGAACATTCTCGTGGACGAAAACGATGGCATGCATCTTATCGACTGGGAGTATGCGGGCATGTCCGACTACGCGCACGACTTCGGTACTTTCACCGTGTGTTGCCAGCTTTCCGAGCAGGAAGCCTCTGATGCGCTTGATGCATATTTCGGTCGTTCCGCCACGTTGGCCGAGCGATGCCATAACTTCGCTTACGTTGCGTTGGCTGGTTGGTGCTGGTATCTGTGGTCGTTGGTGAAAGAGGCGTCGGGTGGAAGCGCCGGTGAATGGCGTGACATTTACTTGTCGTACGCGGAAACCTACTTCGACAAAGTCATTGACGGCTACGAGCGCCTGCAGATGGAAAGGGCCATTGCATAAGGCTTCGACCGCTGTCTTCGGTGCAGCTTTCAACTGAAGGAGCCTTTCTTATGGAAACAATCGAGGTAGCGGGGCAGCGCGTAAGTGTTTGCATGCTTGGTTGTCATGGTGAAGACGGCGCGCTTCCCGTGGTGTACCTTCATGTGGCACCGAACGAAGCGCAAGAAATCGCATCTCAATGCGAAAAACTCGGCGTCTCGGGCGTTGCTTTGGTGTTCATCGAGGGTTTTGCTTGGAATGACGCCATGACGCCGTGGGCGTCCGAAGGGCTGTTCGGCGACGATGCTCCTTTTGCGGGAAAAGCCGCCGTTCAGTTGGCTTTGCTCGAGCAGGAGATCGTTCCCCGTGTTGAAGCCGTTCTTGGGGAAGCTAAGATCGTTCGTGCGATAGCCGGGTACTCGCTTGCGGGACTGTTCGCGGTGTGGGCCTCGTTTGAAAGCAAGCTGTTCTCTGCCGTGGCAAGCGTGTCGGGCTCGCTTTGGTATCCCGGATTTCGGGAGTACGTTTTCGATCACGTGGTTGATGAGGTCGTTCCGTTCTCGTATTTTTCGCTTGGCGGCAAGGAAGCTCGCACGCCGAACAGGTTGCTTCGAACCGTTGAGGACGACACGCGACAGATCCAGCGCATTTTTGCCGATCGCGGTTCGATTAGCGCATTTGAAATGAATCCCGGCAATCACTTCAAAGATCCTGCCTTGCGTGTTGCGAAGGGCGTTCGCTGGCTTAGCGAACAGCTTTGTTAACACGCTTGTCGCATTTCTCGACTACAATGCAGTGCGCTAAAGGTAACTTTTTGGAATAGTGGCGGGAGATCGAGGATGCCGGGTGTGAAGATCATTGCTTTCGAGGTTCGCGACGATGAAAGGGCGGCTTTTCAGGCTCAGATGAAGCGTTGGGGTGTCGAAGTAAAGATCACCAGCGATATCCCTTCGCTTGAAAATGTCGAGATGGTTTCCGGCTTCAAGGGTGTTACCATGCTGGGGCAGGGGCGCATTGACCGTCCGTTGCTTGAGGAATGGGCGAAGCGTGGTGTTGAGTTCGTTTCGACGCGCACCATCGGTTACGATCATATTGACCTTGAATCTGCTCGTGAACTGGGGATTCGCGTTTGTAATGCAAGTTACGCACCGAACGGCGTTGCGGAATTCACCATCATGATGATCCTTATCTGCATGCGAAAGTACAAGCAGGCATCGTGGCGCGCTCGTGTGAACGATTTCTCGCTCGAAGGGCTTCAGGGCCGCGAGCTGAAAGATCTGACAGTGGGCGTTATGGGAACCGGCCGTATTGGCGGTAAGGTTATCGAGCTGCTTTCGGGTTTTGGTTGCCGTATCTTGGCGTACGACCACCGCGAGAAGGAACCGGTTAAGAAATACGCCACCTATGTCTCATTAGATGAACTGCTGCGCGAGAGCGACGTCATCACGTTGCATCTGCCCGGTTTGCCCGAGACGCGCCATATCATCAATGCTGAAACCATTGCCAAGATGAAAGACGACGTGATTCTGGTGAACTGCTCGCGCGGCGACCTTATGGACGCCGCCGCTTTGGTTGAGGGCATCGAGGGCCAGAAGATCGGCGCCATCGGTATGGACACCATCGAGGGTGAAAAAGGTATGGTGCACCAAGATCACCGCACCGAGACGCTGGCAAATCGTGATTTGTTCTACCTGATGCAGTTCGGCAACGTCGTGATCACGCAGCATATGGCGTTCTACACGGATGCGGCAGTAAGCAGCATGGTAGAGTGCGGCGTGGGCGGAATCGTCCGCATGGCGGCGGGGGATCCCTGCGAAACCGAGATAACGAACCGATAGATTGCTTACACGCGCTTTCAGCGATTAACGGATTAAGCGGAGGCGGAGTACCCGGTGTGGAGGGTCCGCCTCCGCTTTTGTTTGCATTTTCGCTTACAGGTACTGCGCAAACGTGTTCACGAACAGCGAGACCAGCTGACGCATGTCCTTCGACATCTCCTTGTTGATGGCGATGTATGTGGTGAGCGTCGCGCGCTTGTCGTTGACGGGGATATGGCGGAAATCGTCGAAGACGTTGTACTTGGTGTAGGGCGGGAAGCTGTACATGACGGCGTGGTCGCGATTCAAGACGTTCTCGCAGATTCGCGGGTTGCTGGTGGACAGGCATACGTCAATGTCGTCGGACAGCTTCGATAGCGCATGCACGCCCACGGCTCCGCCGACTTCGAACACAACGATCGGGTACTGTGTAAGCGTGTTGATCGAGATCGACTTCTGGCTAGCCAGGGGATGGCGCGGGGACATCGCTATGTAGATGGGGTAGGTCTTAAGCTCGATGAGCTCGACGTTTTCGGGGATATCGGCGAAGAACTCGTTGATAAGCTTCGAGACAAGCAAGATGCCGCAGGTGTCCTTGTCGTGAGTGACTTGACTGATGATTTCCTCGCGGTATTTCTCGGACGTGAAGATGGACACGTTCGGGTAGTGCGAACGGAATTCTGTGAACGCATAGGGCAAGATCGAGATATTCAGCATAGGGGAAAGGCAGAGCGTGATCTTTCCGCGAATGCGCGTGTTCACGTCTTCGACGTCGGCAAGATCGGCCTTGAGTATTTCAAGGCGGCAAAGGATCTCCTGTGCTGCTATGAGGACCTTTTCGCCTTGTTCGGTAAGACGCACGCCTCGCTTGCTGCTTTCGATGATTTGGCAACCAAGCTCTTGCTCGAGGCTTTGAATGGAATTCGTCAGCGCTTGGCGAGAGGTATGCGTGTTTTTCGCCGCAACGCTCATCGAACTGCATTTCGCGATCTCGACAAGATCGGCAAGCTGCTTCGTCCTCATGGCTCCCCTTCGTTTAATTGCCTTTTGTTAATAATAGCCTGCTCAACCGCCGGTTAATCAAACCTTAACGGTGCTGGTTGATGTCTGCGTTATCTATAAGCTGCAAGTTTTAATTGCAGATGATACCCAGATGCAACCATAAAGGGTAGCTATAGCGTAATTAAGAACACCTATATGAATAAACTATGAATCGGAGTTCATGCATGCTGAACGTTGTTGGACGCAACAACACGAAAGGGATGCCTGGCCAAGCGAATGGAAGGCGCAAGTCCGGGCTCTTAATCCATCTCGCCATGATCGCTTCTTCTTGAAGCTGATCGGTTCTATCGCGACGTCTCATGCCCCATCTCCTTCAGGGCGGAAATCGCGGGAGAGCCGATCGTCATGGGAAAGGGAGTGAACTGATGGGTACTAAAAGCATTACTCGCAGGAACTTTTTGAAGTCGTGTGCTGCGGTGGGTGCGGCGGCTATGTTCGCCACCACGGCAACCGGATGTGGTGCCGCGGCTTCAGACAAGGTGAAGGTCCTTCGCCTAGCTAACCCGATGGCAACCGGCGACAATATCACGCTTGGCTATGACAAACTTGCCGAGCTTGTTGCCGAGAAGTCGGGCGGCGCTATGCGAATCGACCATTACGCAAACGCCGTTCTGGGATCTGACCGCGTGACCACGGAAGCCGTGCAGGAGGGCACGCTTGACATGGCAAGCTGCTCGAGCCCGAACTTCTCGGGATTCATCCCCGAGTTCGGCGCATTCGACTTGCCTTATGTTACCGACAAGCAATACCAGCAAAATCTGTATGATGCCATCGACTACGGTGAACTTGGCAAGTATTACGACGAGGTCACCAGCCAGCGTGGCTTGAAGCTGCTGATGTATACCGAGTACGGCTACCGCAACTTCGCCATGGCGAAGAAGCAGATCAAGTCGGTTGCTGACATGGACGGCACTAAGATCCGCACCACCGACTCAAAGGTTGAAGTTGCCGTTGTTCGTGCTCTTAACGCGCAGGCCATGCCTGTTGCTTGGGGCCAGACCTTCACGGCATTGACCCAGGGCACGGTTGACGGCGAGGGCAACACCTGGTCGCTTCTGCTTTCGGCAAAGCACAACGAGGCGCTGAAATACGGCATCGAATCGCGTCATAACTACTCGATGCATATCCTGACTATGGGCACCGGCACCTGGAACAAGCTTACCGACAACGAGAAGCAAATTCTTACCGACGCCTGCCATGAAGCGCTTGTTTGGCAGCGTGCTATTTGCTTCGAGAACGAGGCTAAGAACAAGCAGAAGATGATCGACGCCGGCACTAATATCTACGATCCGACCGAGGCCGAGCTTCAGGAGTTCAAGGACATCACGCGCCCTGTTTGGGACAGCTTCGTTGGAAAGACCATTCCGCAAGAGTGCGTTGACATGATTCGCGCCACCCAGTCTGACGACTATCAGCTTCTTGGTGCTTCTGAGGAGGCGAGCAAGTAATGAGTGCGAAAGAAACTAAAACGCCCAGCACCAGCCCCGATATCATGGGCCTGACCGACCAAGAACACTGCACGCTGTGCCTCGAGGATCAGATCCTCGCAGTGAATCAAGGCGATTCTCACGATTTGAAGCCCGCGAAAACCGTGTTCCAGTGGCTTGACTTCAACCTCGAGAAGGTTTTGTGCTCGATCTTGATGATGGCCTTGATCCTGCTTCTGTCCTACGAGTCCATCGGACGATATGTCGCTGTTTCGATCATGCACCTGAACCCCGACCTTTCCTGGACCGAGGAACTTGCGCGAGCGGTCTTCATTTGGCTTACGTACCTGGCCGTTCCTTTGAGTATTCGCAATCGCGACCTCATCCGTGTTGACGCTGCCGTGGGCAAGCTTCCGCAGATTTGGCAGAAGCGCGTATGGGCTGCATCCGACCTGTTCTTCTTCATTCTGGGTGCTGCTATCTTCTTCTACGGCACTAAGCACATCAACACGTTGATGATGTTCCCGCAGACGACGCCGGCCATGGGCATCTCGTACGCCACGTTCTACCTGATTCTCCCCATTGGCTTTGCCCTTATTCTGATCAGGCTTGCGCAAGACTTGAAGGCCCTGGCTCAGGAAACCTCCGTCAAGGACATCCTCATTGGTTTTGCTCTGGGTTTTGTCATCCTGCTTCCCGCATTACTGAAGATCCAGCTTGGTTCCATCGTGTACCTGTTCGGTTACTTCGTCATCACCTTGGTGATGGGCGTGCCAATTGCCATTTGCCTTGGCTTTTCGGCGTTGGTCACGATGTACGCCTCCGCGACGCTCCCCATTTCCTACATCGCGACGCAGGCGTACACCGCGATCGATAGCGTTACCATCATCTGCATCCCCTTGTTCGTCGCCGCTGGCGTGTTCATGGGCGAGGGCGGCTTGTCCAAGCGACTGCTCACCATGTGCGACGCAATGCTCGGTCGTCTTCCCGGTGGCTTCGGCATGGCAACGGTTCTGTGCTGCATGTTGTTCGCGGCTATGTCCGGTTCCGGCCCTGCAACCGTTGCTGCAATCGGTACGCTTACCATTCCCGCAATGATCGAGCGCGGTTACGACAAGCACTTCTCGGTTGCTCTGGTTGCCGCAGCAGGCACTATCGGCGTTTTGATTCCGCCTTCGAACCCGTTCGTTGTTTACGGCGTCTCCTCCTCGACCTCTATCACCAAGTTGTTCGAGGCCGGTATCACCTCGGGCCTTCTGGTTGGCCTGGTGCTTATGTTCTTCACGTTCTACATGGCCAAGAAGCACGGTTGGCGTGGTGAGAGCCATGAGAACCATTGGCAGTTGGTTGGCAAGACTACATGGCAGGCAAAATGGGCGTTGATCGTCATCGTCATCATCCTTGGCGGCATCTACTCCGGCCTGTGCACCCCGACCGAGGCTGCTGCTATCGCTGCTTTGTACAGTTTGCTGGTTGGCGTCTTCGGCTACAAAGGCATCACCAAGAAGAACATCGTCCCTGTTTTGGTTGACTCGTCCAACAGCTCGTGCATCATCATCCTGCTGATGGCCATGGCCACCATCTTCGGCAACATCATGACTCTCGAGAACATCCCGAACATGGTTGCGCAGGCTATTCTGGGCATCAGCTCCAACGTATACATCATCCTGCTTGTCATCAACGTCATGCTCCTTGTGGTTGGCATGTTCATGGAAGCTCTGGCTGCCATCGTCATCCTTACCCCGCTGCTTCTTCCGATCGTCACCTCCCTGGGCGTCGACCCGGTTCACTTCGGCGTCATCATCGTCCTGAACCTTGCAATCGGCATGATCACCCCGCCCGTTGGCATCAACCTCTTCGTTGGCAGCAGTGTTTCCAAGCTCAGGCTTGAGGATATCGTCAAGGCCGTGTTGCCAATGCTTGCTCTGACAATCGTCGTTTTGTTGCTTGTCACGTATATTCCGGCGCTGTCCATGTGGTTGCCGAATCTGCTGAACTGACGATCGTAACCGCAGGTCATCCGCTTAAAGTATTACGTTTCGATCCTGCAGCCCGTCACGATTTCCGCGACATGCAAACAAAACTTGCATCATCGGGCGGGCTGCAACGACATAGGCTCACATGATGGCAACATCAACGCAGCCTATGGCTATAGTTAAGTCACCGGCTTGAACGTGAAGGAAAACATGGCAAGCCGAAAGCGTTAAACCCGAGGCAAGGGAACCGCGGCCCAAGCTTCGCTCCGAATCCCAAGAAATCATTCTTCAGAAAGGGTGGAAACCATGGCAGAGATCAATATCACCGAGTGCTGCAGGGAACTATCGCCCCAGGAGCAACACCTTGTCGATGTCCAGAACGGCGACATGAGCTACAAGAACGGCAGGGAGCGCGTTTTCAAGATCCTCGATCGCGTGCAGAACCTGAAGCCCGTTATCGACGCCGAGCGCGGCAAGTACTTCACCGAGTCGATGATGCAGACCGAGGGCGAGCATCTGACGCTTCGCTGGGCCAAGGCTTTGAAGAACATCGCCGAGCACATCACGGTTTATGTCGAGGAAGACAGCCTGATCTGCGGTCGCGTTGGTTGCCCGGGCCGTTACGGCATCCTGTACCCCGAGCTTGACGGCGACATCTATGAGGAAGCCATCCGCCTTCTTCCGACGCGTACCACGTCCCCGTTCGACATGACCGAGGAAACCAAGCAGACCATCCTGAACGACATCGCCCCGTACTGGGACGGCAGGAACGGTATCGGCAAGACCTTCTTCAACGATCTGTACGACGCTCTGCCCGAAGACACCCTGAAGGTCACCTACGAGCCCACCGAGAAGTCCACCTCCCGCTACATCGTCAACGAGACCGCTTCGTTCCGTTCCTCCAACCAGTGGGTTATCGACTACGAGAAGCTTCTGAAGCGCGGTTTCTCGGGCATCAAGGCCGAGGCTCAGGAGAAGCTCGATGCTCTTGATCCGTTCGATCCGCTGGACAACGTGAACAAGAAGCCTTTCTACGAGGCTATCATCATGACCTGCGACGCCATTGTCCTTTGGGCAAACCGCTACTCAGATCTGTACGAGGTCGAGGCTGCCAAGTGCACCGATCCTGCCCGCAAGCAGGAGATGGAAGAGATCGCAGCGCGTTGCCGCCGCGTCCCTGAGTTCCCGGCCGAGAACTTCCGCGATGCAATCCAGTCGCAGTGGTTCATCCAGATGTTCAGCCGCCTCGAGCAGAAGACCGGCACCATCATTTCCAACGGCCGCATGGACCAGTACCTGTATCCGTACTTCAAGGCCGACAAGGAAGCCGGCATCCTTACCGACGAGCAGGCTATGGAGTACCTGGAGTGCATGTGGGTTGGCATGTCCCAGTTCATCGACCTGTACATGTCCACCACGGGCGGTGCCTTCAACGAGGGCTATGCTCACTGGGAGGCAGTCACCATCGGCGGTCAGACCCCTGACGGTGAAGATGCAACCAACGAGCTCACCTACCTGTTCCTGCGCTCCAAGCGTGAGTTCCCGATGCATTATCCCGACCTGGCAGCTCGTGTCCATGCGCTTTCCCCGCGTCGTTACCTCGAAGAGGTTGCCGACACCATCAAGGAAGGCAGCGGCTTCCCCAAGCTTCTGAACGACGAGGAGATCGTGCTTCAGCTGGTGTCGAACGGCGCCACGATCGAAGAAGCTTATGACTACGCCGTTTCCGGCTGCGCCGAGGCCCGTATGGTCAACCGCGACACGTTCACTTCGGGCGGCGTTTACATCAACTTCGCATCCGCTATCGAGATGCTGATGTACAACGGTCGCACGCTCAAGACCGGCGACGAGCTTCTGGGCGTCGAGACCGGCAACGTCGAGGACTTCAAGACCTTCGACGACGTTTGGAACGCCTACGTCATCCAGGCTAAGAACCTTCTGCGTCACGCCTTCATCCAGCAGAAGAACATCGACCGCCTGCGTGAGCGTCACTTCGCAGCACCGCTTCTGTCCTGCGCACACGACCTGTGCATGAAGGAAGGTCTTGACCTGCACACCGAGTTCATCCCGGGCGGCGTTGACATCGGATACTTCGAGTCCATGGGCTTCGGCACCGTCGTTGATTCCTTGGCTGCCATCAAGAAGTGCGTCTTCGAGGACAAGGTGACCACGCTGGCCGAGATCCGCGACGCCATGCGCGCCGACTTCAAGGGCTACGAGGTTCTGCAGCAGATTCTGAAGAAGGCTCCGAAGTACGGCAACGACGATCCGTACGCCGACGAGATCGGCAAGGCATGCGACCTGGTTTGCTCCGAGTTCACTCACAAGTACTCCAAGTCGCTGGGCATCAACTACTGCCTGCGTTACGTCCCGTTCACCTCTCACGTCCCCTTTGGCAAGGTTGTCGGCGCCACCCCGAACGGCCGCGTTGCCTGGTTCCCGCTGTCCGACGGTTCGTCTGCTTCTCAGGGCGACGACCACAACGGCCCGACCGCTGTTCTTCTGAGCAACTACTACACGAAGAACCCCGGTTTCCATGAGCGTGCAGCTCGCCTTCTGAACATCAAGTTCGACCCGAGCGCCGTTTCGGGCGAGGAAGGCACCGAGAAGCTGGTCTCGTTCATCCGTACGTGGTGCGACCTGAAGCTTTGGCACTGCCAGTTCAACGTCATCAACCGCGAGACCTTGCTGGCGGCTCAGCAGAACCCCGACAAGTACCGTGGTCTGATCGTTCGAATCGCCGGCTACAGCGCGTACTTCTGCGATCTGTCTCCCGCGCTGCAGGACGACCTGATCGCCCGTACTCAGAACTCCGGGTTCTAGGAATCAATCAAGGGGCTGCGGTTGGCCAGGCCGCCGCAGCCCTTGTTCGAAAGCCGCGCCGAAGCGGGAGATCCGATTTCGGCGCGGTTTCTTTACAGGGAAAGGGGGAGCGCATGGAAAAGGGATGCGTCTTCAATGTGCAGAGGTACTCGGTTCATGACGGTCCGGGCATTCGAACCGTCGTATTCCTGAAGGGGTGCCCGCTAAGATGCAAATGGTGCTGCAATCCCGAATCGCAGCTTGCGCAACCCCAGATCGCCTACAACATCGAAAAGTGCATCGGCGATGTTTGCATGATGTGCGGGCGTGTTTGCCCCAACCACAACATCGCCCTGATGGACACGAACAAGGTTTGGATCAACCACGACAACTGCGTGAACTGCCTTGCCTGCGCCAATGTGTGCCCGGCAGACGCCATCATCAAGTACGGCGACTATCGCACAGCTGACGAGGTCCTTCGCGACGTCGAGCGCGACATGATGTTCTACAACCGATCCGATGGCGGCCTGACGCTGTCGGGCGGCGAGCCCCTGATGCAGCGCGATTTCGTGCTTGAGCTGCTGCGTGAAGCGAAGAAACGCGGGATCAGCTGCGCTATCGAGACTTGCGGTGCTGCGCCTTGGGACCAGGTTTCCGAGATCTTCGGCCTGCTTGACTACGTCAACTTCGACGTTAAGAGCTTGAATGCTGAGAAGCATAAAGAATGGACCGGTTGGGACACGTCGATCATCCTGGACACGTTTAGGAAGTTCCGTGAGACCTATCCTAACGTTCAAACTCGTGCAAGGACGCCCATTGTCCCGGGGTTCAACGACACCGAGGAAGACATCATCGCGATTCGTGATTTCGTCAAGCAGTTCCCCAACACCGAGTACGAGGTGCTTCACTACCATCGTTACGGCTCGTCGAAGTACACGTTCATCGGCCGCGAGTACGAGCTGGGCGAGGTCGAGCTTGACGACGACTTGTTCGCGCACCTGAAGAGCATCGCAATGCAATAAAAGGAGTGATCTACATGAAGGTCATCGATTTCAGGTTCCGTCCGCATATCAAGGCAACCCTTGAAGGCTTGGCCAACAGCCCGATTTTCCGCAAGGGCCTGCTTGCAAACGGCGTCAACCTTGATCTGTTCGTGGCTCAGGCGCAAAGCGTCGAAGAAGTCACCGATCAGCTCAGGAAAGACGGCATCTACAAAGCTGTGATCGTGGGCCGCGATGCTGAAACCACGTATGGTTTCAAGCCCAACAATCAGGACACGGCCGATTTCATCGCGCTTGCCCCCGACCTGTTCGTGGGATTCGCCGGTCTTGACCCTCATAAGGGAAGCGAATCGGTGAAGACGCTTGAAGACTTGGTTACGAACAAGGGCTTTGCCGGTGCGGCGATCGACCCTATTTACAACAAGGCTTGCTTGTCCGATGCGTGCTTCTATCCGATTTACGATGCGTGCGAACGCCTGAACGCGCCGATCGTCATCACTTCTGGCCCCGCACGCTACACGCCGGGCACCATCATGGATTACGCGAATCCTGGTTACATCGATCGCGTGGCGGCGGATTTCCCGAACCTCAAGATCGTGGTCAGCCATGGCGGATGGCCTTACATCGAAGAGATGATGGGCGTTGCGTTCCGCAACGAGAATGTTTTCTTCGAAGCGTCGGAATACGAGCTGTTCCCGGGCAGCGACAACCTCATCAAAGCTGCATCGGGCATTCTTTCCGACAAGATGGTTTTCGCAAGTGCGCACCCGTTCGTTGATTATCGTGATGCCATCGAGCTGTACAAGACCCTGCCCTTCAGCGAGGACGTCCTCGAAAAGGTCATGTGGAAGAACGCGGCTGGGGTTCTTGGTATCGAGTAATGGTGGTGGCAAGGCGGCGTTGCGAGGCGTAAAGTGTCTTCTTGTACAAGCGAACGTCGTGTTCGCAAGGTAACGAGAGGGGATACCCATGGGTAAGTACACCGGAACTCAAACCGAGAAGAACCTGGCTGCCGCATTTGCCGGCGAGTCCCAGGCAACGAACAAGTACACCTATTTCGCTTCCACGGCCCAGAAAGAGGGCTTCGAGCAGATCGCCGAGATCTTCCTGAACACCGCCGCCAACGAGCGTTACCACGCAAAGATGTGGCTGCGCGAGCTTGAGGGCATCGGCACCACCGAAGAGAACCTGGGCGCTGCTGCTGACGGCGAGAACTTCGAATGGACCGATATGTACGAGGGCTTTGCCAAGACCGCCGAGGAAGAGGGCTTCCCCGAGCTTGCCGAGAAGTTCCGTCAGGTTGGCGCTATCGAGAAGCATCACGAGGAGCGTTATCGCGCCCTGCTGAAGAACGTCACCACTGCTGCCGTCTTCGAAAAGAGCGAAGTCAAGGTGTGGGAATGCCGCAACTGCGGTCATATCGTGGTTGGCACGAAGGCTCCCGAGGTTTGCCCCGTGTGCGCACATCCTCAGGCATACTTCGAGATCACGCCCGAGAACTTCTAAGCCTTTCGTTTATGTGATAGCCGCGCTCTTCAAGCGTGCGGAACAAACAGAAGCGCCCGCATATGCGGGCGCTTCTTGCGTTTGCGGGGATGCTTGGTCGCTGGCGTGCGACCGCCCTTCGAGATCGCGGTGGCGTTATTTCTCGAAAGCCAGGTTGCCAACCTCGGAAAGGATAAGGTCGGGGTTGCGCTCGACGGCCCAGTTGACGTTCCATGGGCTGGTGAACAGCAGCAGGTTCTTGCCGCGCATGTCCTCGACGCGCAGGGTGTCGCGCGTGACGTTCAGCGCCGGGATGTTGATGGTGTCGGGGTCGTTCATGATCCAGCGGATATCGCTGTAAGGCAGCGGCTGGCGACGAACCTCAACGCCGTATTCCGACTTCAAGCGCTGTTCAAGCACCTCAAGCTGCAGTACGCCGACAACGCCGACGATGACGCTTTCCATGCCGAATCCGGGCTCGCGGAAGATCTGAATGGCGCCTTCCTGGGCAAGTTCCTCCATGCCCTTCACGAACTGCTTGCGCTTCAGGGTGTTCACCTGAGTGATGCGCGCGAAGATCTCGGGTGCGAAGGTGGGGATGGCAGGGTAGCGCACATGCGTTTTGCCAGCGCAAACCGTGTCGCCGATGCTGAAGATACCCGGGTCGAACAAGCCGACGATATCGCCCGCATAGGCCTCGTCGACGATCGCGCGGTCGTCTGCCATCATCGAGGTGCCCGTGGCAAGCTTGAGTTTCTTGCCGCCCTGAACGTGGAAGGCCTCCATGCCGCGCTCGAACTTGCCCGTGCAAATGCGCACGAACGCGATGCGGTCGCGGTGGTTCTTGTCCATGTTCGCCTGGATTTTGAAGACGAAACCCGAGAAGTCGGGGCTGGTGGGCTCGACGGGCTGCTCGGTTTCCTGATCGATGTAAGCGCGAGGGCTGGGTGCCAAGCGCAGAAACTCCTTCAGGAAAGGTTCCACGCCGAAGTTGGTGAGAGCCGAGCCGAAGAACACCGGCGACAGCTTGCCGACAGCCACATCGTCAAGGTTGAGCTCGTCGCCCGCGCCATCAAGAAGCTCGATGTCGCCCATCAGGTTCTCGTGGTTGTTTTCGCCGATCAACTCGTCAAGGGCGTTGTCGCCAAGCTCGGCTTCGATTTCAGCGACTTTCTTGGTGGAGTTACCGCGGCCTTCGCCTTCGAATGCCAAAACGTGACGGGTCTGGCGGTCGAACACACCGCGGAAGTTGCGGCCGCTGCCGATAGGCCAGTTCATGGGGTAGGTGCCAATGCCCAGCACCGACTCGATCTCTTCCATCAGGTCGAAGGGATCGAGCGCCTCGCGGTCAAGCTTGTTGACGAAGGTGAAGATGGGGATATGGCGCAGCGTGCAGACCTTGAAGAGCTTCTTGGTCTGGGCCTCAACGCCCTTAGCGGCGTCGATGACCATGACGGCGGCGTCGGCGGCCATGAGCGTGCGGTACGTGTCTTCCGAGAAGTCTTGGTGTCCAGGGGTGTCCAGGATGTTCACGCAGCAGCCATTGTAGTTGAACTGAAGAACCGACGAGGTGACGGAGATGCCGCGTTCTTTCTCGATGTCCATCCAGTCGGACACGGCATGCTTCGAGCTGGATTTGCCCTTAACCGAGCCGGCGGTTTGGATGCTGCCGCTGTACAGCAGCAGTTTCTCGGTGAGTGTGGTCTTGCCCGCGTCGGGGTGCGAGATGATCGCGAACGTGCGACGCGATGAGATCTGGTCAGACAGAGCCGACATGTGGTTCCTTCCGTGTAACTGGTGCGCCTTGGGCGCAAAACAATGCACGGCGCTTTTCGGCACCGTGCATCTTGTCTGTGCAGTTCAAGTATTGTAGCTGTTCGCGCCCTGCTGCGCGGCCTTGAAGCCCAGCTCGCGGATTATTCCACGGGATGAGCAGGTACGCTGCAGGTTTGCGGTGTGGGTCGGCTTTATCGGCGGCGTGGACTTGTGTGACGCGCTCGCCTTGCATCGAAGCCCTTATATTAGGCGAGGATCTTCTGGATGTCCTCGAGCGTGTCGGCGAAGTGGATTCCCTTCTGGCGCTCGTCGCTCGAAAGGCCCTCGTCCTTCATGGTTTGCAGGAACGCCTTCATGTGGTTGTAGTAACCGTTCAGGTTATAGAAGATGCACGGGGCATCAAGCTGCTTAAGCGAAACCTGCGACATGACCTCGGCGATTTCCTCGAGGGTGCCCGTGCCGCCGGGGAAGGCGATGAAAGCATCACCCAGTTCGATCATCTTTGCTTTGCGTTCTGCCATAGTATCGGTGACGATGAGCTCGGTGAGCGTATCAAGTTGATGGTCGAGCTCCATGAAGTACGTCGGTTCAACGCCGATCACTTCGCCGCCCGCGTCAAGCACGCTTGTAGCAAGAACGCCCATCAGTCCGGTCTTCGAGCCGCCGTAAACAAGGGTGTTTCCGCTTTCGGCAACCCAGCGCCCCAGTTCGGTGGCAGCGTTTCGCAACGTGTCGCCTTTTCCCTCGAAAGCGCCCAAGTACACCGTGATTTTCATAAGATGGTTCTCCTTTCGTCCGAGATACTGTACCAGATAGCCGTGCAGTCTTCTTAACCGTTTGCAAACCGAAACTGCCGTCGTCGGGCGTAAGATGACGCTATTGGTTGGTGGATACAGGCTGACAGCATTCGTATTCTGGTCTTACGCGGTACGAAAAGTCATACCGTTCGAACCTTGCGAAAGGGGTTGGCCATGAGGTACGAATACGAGCAGGTTGAGTTTAGCAACAACGTCTTTTATCAGGCGAAGGTGGAGGGCGCGGTTCATCGTGCGATCATTGATGAGCATGCCAAGGAAGGGCATCGGTTCGTGGCGATGATCCCCACGCTTGAAGGCGCGAACGGAAAGACGCTTGCATTTGATTTGGTATTCGAGGTTGACGAATGATCGGCGACAACATTCAGGCACGACGCGCTGCCGTTGGGAAGACGCAAGAACAGTTGGCCGAAGAGGTGGGCGTTTCCCGCCAGACTGTGGCGAAGTGGGAGTCGGGCGAGACCTCGCCCGACTTCGATCACGCGGTTCGCGTTGCTTCGGTGCTCGATGTCTCCCTGGATGATCTGGCGGGATTCGATTCGAAAGCGGCAGGCATTCCCATGCCCCCGCGCGGGAAGCACTTGTTCGGAACCGTTACGCTTGGTGAGCGTGGTCAGTTGGTCATTCCTAAAGCTGCACGTGAGATCTTCGACCTTCATGCGGGTGATGTCCTTGTGGTCCTTGGTGACGAGGAGCAGGGCATTGCCATAACTAAGGCAGAAACATTCATGGCCGGCGTGAATGATCTGGTCTCAAGAATGAGCCCTTCGGCGTAGCAGTGCCCGTTCTTCTTGGCGATTTACTTTCGAGCCAAGGTGTCTTAGGTGAAGGCGGTTAATAGGACGAGCGGGTCTTCATTCGAAAGGCGGGCTGCTGCATCATTATCCTTGGCTGATCATGTTCCGTTGACGTCAAGGAGACACCTTATGAGTCGCGTTCGCTCCCTGGTTGCCGTGTTCATTTCCTTCGTTGCCGCTCTTGCTCTTTGCGGATGCGGAGCGTCTCCAGGTGCTTCTTCGTCATCTTCCGCTTCTGCAGGGAAGGGAAGCGCCTCGCCCGTCGAATTCAAATACTCAGGCAATGTCAAACATTCGGATGTCGCGCTTGACGAACGTTCCCGCGATTCATTCGATCAGGTGGCATACGAAGCGGACCTTAGCGAGCTAGAATCTCTGGTCGAGTCGAACGCGGCCGATGCGGACAAGCTTAATCAGGTTTACGACAAGCTCGAGCGCCATATGGCCAACTTGGTAAGCGATGTTGCCTTGCTCAAGTTCGACTGGAGCTCGAACGTTGCCGATTCCGATGCAGCCAACCGCTACGGTGCGAAGCTTGACCTGTACAACAAGGAATTCGCGCGTTGCTCCAACCTTTTCACTCGCGCGTTGGAAACCAAGCAAGGTAATGACTTCCGTGCTCACATCGGCGAAGCTTTCGCCAGCCAGATTGATGGCGCCCATGGCGGCACGGCGGAATCGCTGGCGTTGCGTCAGAAGTCAAATGAGCTTTCAATCCGTTATGAGCAGATGGTTGCCAGCGGGGCGAAGCAGTCGGAGCTTGAGTCCTTGTACGTCGATCTGGTGAACATCAACAACGCTTTGGCGCGTAGCTGCGGGTATGACAACTATGCTGAACTGGCATATGAGCAGCGCTGCGGACGCGATTTCAGCGTTTCGGACATCGAGGCCATCCGCAAGGTGGTCGTGAGCGATTTCGTTCCCGTCTATATGGGCTATATGGCCGATTCCGTTGACATGGATCTTGTTGATAAAGCGTTCGACCAGAATGACGATCCCGCTGACGTGAAACTTGAGAATCTGGGGAAGTGCCTCGCGGCCGTTTCTCCGGCCCTTGGTGAATCTCTTGAGTACCTGCAGCGTAACAGCCTGTTCAACATTGACATGTCAAGCAAGAAAACGAGCTCTTCCAGCGGCTTCGTTCTTGAGTGCCCTAGCTACAACGACGGCATCTTGTTCATTTCGCCCTATGGTGAAACGACTGATTACTTGTCGGTAGTGCACGAGTTCGGCCACTTCAATCATATGTATCACGCGCAAGCCAATGCTTTCTTGCCAAACAGCCTTCCCGATGTTCAGGAGTCTACGTCGCAGTCGCTCGAGCTTTTGTGCTGCGGTTCGTATGACCGGCTTTGCCCTGGTTATGGCAAGGCTTTGGCTCAGTATGCGGTCTTGGACAAGATGTTCATGGTTCGCGACAGTTTCGCCATTGACGAGGCTGAGTATCGTGCGTACACGACGTCCGATCTAACGGTTGAGAAGCTTCATTTCATCTGGGATGACGTTGTCAAGAAATATCAGATGCCCGACGACAGCGATTCGTTCACCACGGTGTCGCAGGTGTACACCAACCCGTTCTATTACGTCGGGTACGGCACGTCGGCCTTGGTCGCGTTCGATCTGTACGTCGAATCGCTGACGGATCACGATGCGGCTGTCACGAAGTACCTGAAGATGTCCGAGGTTCCGCCCGAGACTACTTTCAGGAAGATGCTCGAGATCGCAGGAATCAACGACGTTCTGGATGCGAAGACGGTTTCGAGTTTGTGCAAGAAGCTGGATAAAGCTCTGTGTGAGTGATGGGCTGGCGGTCGCGGCATTTTCGTTTTGAGGGGAGCGTTCCCGCAGTTGGCGGCAGTGTCCGCTTTGGGTTTCGGTAGGTGAGTGTTTCGCGTCGAATAATCACGGAGGCTAGGATCGCCGCAATTGGGCGTGTCATACTTGGGTCGTTGTTCTCCTGAACGCGAGGAGTGAAAATGGCTCAGAAAATCGTCACGCGAGAAGAGTTGCTCGAAAACGCTTACCGCATCGCCGAGGAAAACGGCGTATCGGCTTTGTCCATTCGCGGTTTGGCCAGGGCAAGCGCGGTGAGCGTCGGCACGGTTTACCGTTATTTTTCCGCGAAGGAAGAGCTTACGGTTGCGGTTATCCAGCTGTATTTCGCGCGCGCCTTTTACGAACGTTTCTGCCACATCGATCCTACTGTCGGTTACCTCGACTTTTGCCGTGAGATGTACGTTAGCATGTGCGAGACCCTCGACCACTTCAGGGAAAACTGGCTGCGCGGCGTTGATGCCCTTCCTGCTGCTGAGAAGGCTGCGGCGCGTATAAAGGAATCCGAGCAGCTTGCTCATGTCGTGCGTGGTTTGGTTCAGGTGTACGAGCACGACAATCGCATTTCGCCCGATCTGCCTGAAGGGTTCACTCCCGAAAAGGTTTGCAAGTTCACGTTTTTCAATGTGCTTCAAAGCGTTCGCACGCGCGAGGACGATTGCACTGTTTTATTCGGTATGCTTGAGCGCACTCTGTACGGAGATCGCTCTGACGGCTGATCTTGAGCCTTGTTTTGGGACATGGGGAGATTCCGACGCCAATCGTCACACGGTACTCTGTTCGTTAATGAAAGCCGGCGCGTCTTTCGCGCTGCTTGAATGATCGAAGCATCGAACCGGGCGGACGGAGGTCGTCATGAGTTCCAGCCCTTTGCGCATAGCGTGCAAGAACTGCGGTTTCCCCGTTTCGTTTGACATCGTCCGGCAGACATATCGCTGTGGGGCATGCGGTGAGGTTTCTGGCATCCAGGAAGTTCGCGACCGCTCCGTCCAGTTGCGCGAGCTGAACAAACAGCAGCTTCGCGCCGCCGCAGAACCTGTCGGCCTTCAGACAGCGCAATGTTCGGGCTGCGGGGCTCGCGTTGTGTTTCCCCCGCAAGAGACGCTCACTACCTGCGACTTCTGCGGAAGTCGATTGGTTCGTTCCGACGCGGTTGACGCGGGTTTCGACGCCGACCTGATCGTCCCGTTCGTCCTTACGCTTGACGAGGCGAAAGATCGCCTGCACGCGTGGGCTGCCGAGAATCCCAAAACCCCCGAGTCGCGCATGATATTGCAATCGCTTGACGACACACAGGGGCTTTATCTTCCATACGAGCTGGTGCGCGGACCTATCGAGGCGAAGGTCAATCGCGCCGATGCGGTGCGCGTGTATCGCTGCCGCAGCTTTATGGAGGGCAGCGCAGCGTGTTGCGTGAAAGAGATCGATGTAAGCGCCCTTGATGCTGCCAGTCCGTTCGATTTGGATGCAGCAGTTCCGTTTGAATACGGTTACGTTGCCGCGCATCGCGCCGTTATCGCCAATGTCTCCGACAACGAGGTCGATCGCCGCGTTCGCAAACAGACCGCCGCTGAGTTTTCGCCGACGGTCGAGCAGGCTCTTTGCGACAACGACGTGCGCATCAAAACCGAAACGGGCAACCTTCTTGCCGCATCGGCGCTGCTGCCGGTGTATTTGCTTCGCCAGGGCAAACTAACCGCTGTGGTGAACGGTCAGACGGGGCGTGTTGCGGTGGCGATACGCGATAGCAAGAAGAACCCGTTCCCGTTTTGGGCTGTGGAAGCGGGCATTTATTCGGTGGTTGCGGCGCTGCTGCTGTGGTTGGCGTCGCGCGACTTGGGCTTGACGCTGATGTGTGCCGCTGCGATCGCGATGGTTTTGTTCGCCGCTTTGAGCGATGGGCGTGCTCCTGTTTCCAAACGCGTTGTCAGACAGGGTAGGGCTTCGCAAGCGAAGCGCGATGGCGGGAAGCTCGTGCTTGACGGAGCGGAGGAGCGGCCTCTTTGTGCGGCGCCGGTGTTCTACGAATCCATTGACGGCGAAGATGTGCCTGTTGATCTGGAGTTTTATTCGCACAAGCGGGTGGTTTCGCTTGTTGCCCAGGCTTTGACGCTGTTGTTCGCCCCTGTGGTTGTGGCTTTCGTCATCGGCTTGTTCGTGGCCCCTGGCAAGCCGCTTGATCTTCTGGGTGGCTGGATGCGGTTCTTGTTCGCGGGGCTGTACTGCGTTTTGTTTCAGACGCTTGGCGTGCGCAAGCAATTGTTCGACCATCCGTTTATTTACGAGCGCCTCGCCAATGGCGAGAGGCGCCTTGTCGGCAGCAAGGCCGAACGGCGTTTCGGGCTGCTGAGCTTTGTGTTCCCTGACGCCGAAGACCGGTCGTTCCTGAAAACGCCGGCGGGAATCGCCGTCGTGCTTGGCATTGTTCTGGCATTCGTGATCTCGGTAGCGATGATGCTGCCTGCCTAACCGCCTCTATGTGAAAGGAGCCTAGCATGGCGAAAGTGAATGAAAAGGCCCCGAAGGAATTCATCTGCCCAGGTTGCGGTGCAGCCATGGCGAACGCGGCGTTTCGTTCCATCACCGAAACGTGCGGCGCGAAGTTGGTTGACGGATGGATTTGCCCTGAATGCGCCGACAAACTTCGTATCAAGTATCCCGTGTACTTTGAAGAGGGCGAGAACTATTACTACGAGAAGAAGGGCGATAAGTACGTTCAGACCGCGGTTGAGGATGGTGGTAGGCCTATTGCCACCGCCGTTAAGAATTTCATCTTCAACAGCAGCAGCGACGACGAGTTCCTTGGAAGCACTCCTCATTATACCGATCGCTTGAAGTACGATCCGCTGAGGAAGCTTACGTGCGAGCAGGTGAAAGAAGAGCTGGCAAACCTTGATTCCTATCGAGCCGAGCTCGTCGATCGTTTCGGCGGTGCCGAGAACGGCTTCGAGGTTCTTTCGGTGATGGATGTTCCCAAGCTTAAGCCGTTCAGGGCGGGTCTTCCCAACATCAAGCGCTATAAGGGCGCCATTGTGGTCGAGGGGCTTGCCAGGTTGGGTGCGTTCCATAAGGGCGATTTAGTCGAGATTCATCATGGCGATCAGACCATGTCTGCAACCGTTCTTATGGTGAAGGACACGTTGCTCGATCCCAAGTTGTACTTCTACCCGGTCTATGTTGTCACTTCGGGCAAGTATCCCAAAGAATGCGACATCGACAGCTCGGAGCTTGAGTCTGACAAGGAAGGCTTGGTTGAGGGAACGCACGGCCTTATGATCTTGGGTCCTCAGGCTGCGGGCATTGCGGCGGGCGATATCATCACGTTCGATTCGTAGCATCTTGACCAAACCGAAGCCTATGAGGTTGCGTGGACGATAAGGGTCGTTTCCAAACAAATAGAAAAGGCGCATCGCCGACATTGGCCGACGGTGCGCCTTTGGCGACGTGCTTAGCGGCGGTGAACGCTAGGCACTTTTCTTTTGCTTGATGGCGGACAGTGCGCAGCCGATGACGGCAGCACAGGCAGCAGGAACGAGCCACGCAAGGCCAACGTTGGCAAGAGGCAGGGCGTCAAGGATGAGGGCGACGTTGGGAAGGAACGCATTGCGGACCGCAATCACGATGCTGACGATAGTGGTGACGCCGGTAACCCATGGCCAGACAAGCGGCAGCTTGTCGCAGGCGTTGTGAGCCAGCCCCATGATCATAAGCGCGATGGAGACAGGGTAGAGGGCGCTTAGCAGCGGCACCGAGAACGTCAAGATTGCGTCGAGACCGAAGTTCGAGACGAAGCATGAGAAGATGGCGAAAGCCGCAGCCCAAACAGGGTAACCAAGCTTGCCCAGCATGTGCTGTTCAGGGTTGGCGGAAGCGGCGCCGAACGTCTCGGCGAAGTACGTGCCGCAGCAGCTGATAAGGCCGATGCAAACGTTCAGACAGGCAAGCAGGAAGATAGCGGCGATGATGATGGTGCCGGCAAGGCCGAAGTGCAGCGTTGCCGAAGCGGTGAGGATTGCGGCGCCGTTGGTTGCGCCGGGCATGACGGATCCAAGGCTGGTGCCAACGAAAGCCAAGCCGCAATAGATCACGGCCATAAGGATGCCTGCGATAACGCCGGCCTTCGAGATCTCGCGGGTAAGACCAGCGGGGTCGGTAACGCCGAATCCCTTGATGTTCTCGGCGATGATCAGGCCGAACACCAGTGCGGCAAGCAGATCCATGGTCTGGTAGCCCGTAAGGAAACCCTGAACGGGGGCGGCTTCGCTGTAAGGCGCGATGGGGGCCTGGGCGACACCTGCGGGAGCCAGAATGGCCGAACCGATGACTAAAACGAGCAAAACGATAAGCGCGGGGCCGGTGATGCGGCCAAGAAGCTTGGTCAGAGCACCGGGGCGCATTGCCAGCGTGTAGGCCACAACGAAGAACACGATGGAGAAGACAAGGCGAACCACTTCAACCGAAATGCCTTCGGGAAGCAGCGGCACGAGCATCTCGAACGACGTGGAGCTGGTGCGTGGAATAGCCAAGCAGGGGCCGATGGCCAGGTAGATCGCAGCGACGAAGATGCTGGAGAACAGCGGATGCGCACGGTCGGCAAGCTCGCGGGCGGTGCCGACAAGGGCGACGGCCACGATGCCAAGAACAGGCAGACCGATTCCGGCGATAAGGAATCCAATGGTTGCGCCGATACTGTCGGTACCTGCTTGCAGGCCCAAGAGCGGCGGAAGGATAAGGTTTCCCGCACCGAAGAACATCGAGAAAAGCGTGATGCCCACAGCGAGGGATTGGCGCGGGGTAAGCGCCTTGGTAGAAGACGTGTTGCTCATTGCTAAAGTTCCCCAACTAACGTGCTTATAATTGTGAAAAAGTATTCTATCAAAAACTTCGATGAAAATACTCATTTTCAGGTGATTGGGCGTATAATAAGTGATTACGCTCTAAAGGCTGATTTGCTCGTGAGGCGTGTTCGTTGCCAACGGTAAGGCTTACAGCATGAGACTTGATGCTCTTGAGATTGGGAAAGACGCGGTGGTTGCGTCGGTCGAGTCCGACGATTCTTCCCTTCGTCAGCATATATTCGACATGGGTTTGACGCCTGGTACCGAAGTTACCATGGTCAAATATGCCCCCATGGGCGATCCCTTGGAAATCCGCTTGCGTGGTTACGAGCTTACGCTGCGCAAGGATGACGCCGCGCGCATCGCCCTTGTTGACGTGCATGATTCCCATGCTGTTCGGCGTGAGACCCATCAGACGGGATTCACCGTTCACCCTGCTTTTGGCGAGGGCTGCCATCCGCGACAGATGCGCAAAACGTTCTCGGAGGGAACCCCGCTCACGTTTGCCCTTGTTGGCAATCAGAACTGCGGCAAAACCACGCTGTTCAACAGGCTGACGGGGTCTAATCAGCACGTCGGCAACTTCCCGGGCGTTACGGTCGACCGCAAAGACGGCGTCATCCGCAATCATCCCGAGGCAACCGTTACCGACCTTCCGGGCATTTACTCGCTTTCGCCTTACACAGGCGAAGAGGTGGTTAGTCGAAAGTTCATTTTGGACTCGAAACCCGACGCCATCATCAACATCATCGACGCCACCAATATCGAGCGAAACTTATATCTCACGTTGCAACTTATCGAGCTTGATCGCCCGATGGTCATCGCTCTCAACATGATGGACGAGGTAGCTGCCAACGGCGGCACCATCGATGTCAACATGCTCGAGAAGCAGCTTGGCGTTCCCGTCGTGCCCATTTCCGCGGCGCGAAACGAGGGCATCAGCGAGCTTATCGAGCATGTCGTCCATGTTGCGCAGTACGACGAGCGCCCAGGGCGCATTGATTTCTGTTCGCCCAACCTTGATTCGCGTGACGGCGGCGCTCTTCATCGCTGCATTCATGGCATCGCGAAACTGGTGGGCGACCATGCCGAAGCTGCGGGCATTCCGCGCCGATTTGCTGCGACGAAGCTGGTAGAGGGTGATTCGCTGGTCATTGAGTCGCTCAATCTCGATCAGAACGAACTTGACGCCATCGAGCACATCGTCAAGCAGATGGAAGAAGAGTCGGGCCTCGATCGCATGGCTGCTTTAGCGGATATGCGATTCACATTCATCGAGCATATTTGCCTGGCGTGCGTCATTAAGCCGCATGAAAGCATCGAGCATAAGCGTTCAGTGGCAATCGATCGCGTTTTGACGGGTCGCTATACTGCCATTCCGATGTTCCTGCTGATCATGGGTTTGGTGTTCTGGCTGACGTTTGGTGTGATTGGCGCAGGCTTGCAGGGCATTCTTGGGGATGCGATTGATGCGTGCATCGATGTGACGGCGGGCGCGCTTGAGGCCTTTGGTACGAACCCTGTGGTTCGTTCGCTTATCGTGGACGGCGTGATGACCGGTGTTGGCAGCGTCTTGTCGTTCTTGCCCATCATCGTCGTGCTGTTCTTGTTGCTATCTATTTTGGAGGATTCGGGCTACATGGCGCGCGTTGCGTTCGTCATGGACAAAGCGCTGCGACGTTTTGGCTTGTCGGGCCGCAGTTTCGTGCCAATGCTCCTTGGTTTTGGATGCAGCGTTCCCGCCATCATGTCCACGCGCACGTTGCCTTCCGACCACGACCGCAAGATGACCGTCATGCTCACGCCGTTCATGAGCTGCTCGGCGAAACTGCCAGTGTACGGCCTGTTCTGTGCGGCGTTCTTCCCGCAGGCGGCGGCTCTCGCCATGATCTCGCTTTATATCATCGGAATCCTTGTCGGTGTTGTCGTGGCGCTTATCTTCAAGCGCACCGCGTTCAAGGGCGAGCCGGTGCCATTTGTCATGGAACTCCCGAATTACCGTCTCCCCAGCGCTAAGTCCACGTTGCTTCTTGCGTGGGATAAGGCGAAGGGCTTCATCACCAAGGCGTTCACCATCATCTTTTTGGCATCCATCGTCATTTGGTTCTTGCAAACATTCGACATTCGCTTCAACGTGGTTGCCGATCAGTCGCAAAGCATGTTGGCGGTGTTTGGCGGATTCATCGCGCCGTTGCTTGCACCGCTTGGGTTTGGCGATTGGCGCACATCCACTGCATTGGTGTGCGGCCTCGTGGCCAAGGAAAGCGTCATTTCGACGCTCACGGTTTTGCTGGGGTCTACGTCCACGGCAGCGCTTTCGGGCATGTTCACGCCGCCTATCGCCTATGTGTTCCTGGTATTCGTGTTGTTGTATCCGCCGTGCGTTGCGGCAATCAGCACCGTTCGCTCCGAACTCGGTGGGCGCTACGCCGCGGCTGTGTTCGCGCTTCAGATCGGTGTTGCCTGGATCGTGGCATTCTTGTTCCATACCGCGTTTATGTTGGTTGGTTTGATTTAGCCTAGATCAAATAAGAGCGCCCCTGCATCCTACGAGATTCAAAGGATGCAGGGGCGCTTTGTTGTTGGATCACTTGTACTGCGTCTGAGCCTTGTTTCTGTTGGTGGGTAGCTGGGCCGCGTTTAAACGTTTGCTGCGAGCTTCTGATAACCCTCTCCCCATGCCACCATCGAATCGATGACGGGCATGAGCGATTCGCCTACTTCGCTTAAGGCGTATTCAGTGCGGATGGGCGTTTCGGGAATCACGGTGCGTGTGATAAGACCCGCTGCCTCCATCTCTTTCAGGTTCGAAGAAAGCACTTTCTGGCTAATGCCTGGGATGGATCGTTGCAATGCGTTGAATCCGAAGGGCTGTTCAACCAGCTGTTGGATGATATAGATTTTCCACTTGTTGCCGAAAAGCTGGAAGCAGGTGGCAACGGGGCAGGGCGGAAGCTCTTCTTTTGTAAGCATGGGTCCTCCTTCGGGGCAAAACATGCGACCGTCAAGTAGTTGATCGGGTTCCCGTTGCTTTCATTATTGCAGCAACCGTTCGATGATGCACCAGATTACCTTTAGGTAACCGGATGATACTTTAGTGCCTTCTTATTTTATTTCGAGGAATCTCCGATTATTTCGTCAGACGCAAAAAGCGTTGAAGTTTGGACGCGGGTGTGCAACCTGCGTCTTACGAAAGGAGAATCCCATGTCTGAAAATCTGAATCAAGTTGCTGCGTTCTCTTCTTGCGGCGCGGGCGACCCTGCTCCTGCCTGCGGCACTGCGTGCGGTGCAGCCGATGCCAAGCCTGCTTGCGGCACTGCGGACCCGAAGCCGGCCTGCGGCGCGGCTGATCCTTCGACTGCCTGTGGTTCCGCCGACCCGAAGCCAGCATGCGGTACTGCCGACCCGGCCCCCGCATGCGGCACCGCTTGCGGCGCAGCCGATGCTCAGTAGGTAAAGAGAGAAGAGAGAGGGGTTCGCAATGGATGCGCAAATATGCATGCAAAAAATGAAGCTTACTGGAACGTTGGCGATGGCAACCGTCGATGAGTCAGGTTTGCCCCAGATTCGTTGCGTGAGCGCCGTCCATTACGAACCCGATGCCGTGTACTTCTTCACGGCTCGTGGGAAGGAGATGTCCAAGCAGCTTTTGGCGGATGGGCATCTCCAAACCATAGTGCATACGCGGTTCAATGAAATGATCCGCATGAGCGGCGTCGCTCGGCCTGCTCCCCAGGACGAACAGAAGAAATGGATCGACTGTATCTTCCAGGAGCAACCGTATTTGGCGAACGTTTATCCGGGTGAAACTCGAAGCATCGGGGTCGTTTTCAAGATCTCGGAAATCACCTTCGATTATTTCAATTTGGGCGTGAAACCAATCGACCGCGGTGTTTATACGCTGAATGGCGCTCGGGTTAAGAGGGGCGGCTATCGTATTTCCGCCGATTGCATCGGATGCGGCAAATGCGCAGCGGTTTGTCCGCAGAAATGCATCGTTGCAGGTGAACCATACGTTATCCAGCACGAGCACTGTTTGCATTGCGGAGCATGCGCTGAGGCGTGCCCGGTTGGCGCGGCTCGATTCGTTCAGGAGGAAAGGGAGTAGATATGGCTGAAACACCTACGTTCGCATTTCAGTGGCACATCACTGACGAGTGCGATCAGCGCTGCAAGCACTGCTACATCTTCGCAGACGGAGCCTGCAAGGGGTTCGAGCGCATGTCTTGGGAGAACATGCTGAATGTCGTCGAGCAGGCGCAGCGTTTGTGCGAAGAGCTTGGCCGTCAGCCTTATTTTTACGTGACGGGCGGCGATCCCATTCTTCACCCGGATTTCTGGCGATTGGCGGAACTGCTTCATGCTCGCGGTTTCATGTGGTGCATGATGGGCAACCCGTTTCATCTTAACGATGGGGTTTGTGCCCGTTTGAAAGAGCTGGGTTGTCGAAAATACCAACTATCGTTGGATGGTCTGGAGCAAACGCATGATATGTTCCGTAAGCCGGGTTCATTCCGTGAGACCCTCCGGGCTGCAGAATGTTTGAAACGTGCGGGTATTTGGGTTGCCATCATGAATACCGTTTCAAGCACGAACGCTCATGAATTGCCTCAGCTTATCGATCTGGCGGCTAACCTTGGCGTTGATGTGTTCGCGTTCGGCCGTTATTGCCCGACGTCAGGTCAGAGGCTCGAGGAGTTCCATATGGAACCGCTTGAGTACCGCGATGTTCTTCTAGCTTGTCAGAAACGCATGGAATACCACCAGGCAAACGGCTGTAAAACGTATTTCCAGCTTAAAGACCACCTCTGGACGCTTCTTCAATGGGAGCAGGGAAAGTTCGTCATTCCAAAAGACGCGAAGCCGGGCGTTATTTACGACGGATGCCATTGCGGCTGGGGTCATATGACGATTCTGCCCACAGGCGACGTGTATGCTTGTCGTCGCATGGAGAGCAAAGTCGGGAACATCGCAGATTCATCTTTGCGCGACGTGTTTTATTCGACTGCAATGGAAGAGAAGCGAGATTTCAAGCAATTCAAGAAGTGCTCTAAATGCGAGTTGTTCGGGTGGTGCCGAGGTTGCCCTGCGGTGACGTACGGTTACACTGGCAATATGTACGATGCCGACCCGCAGTGTTGGAAAGAGGTTGACGATGGTGAATCAAACTGCAGTTAAGCAGCTTGCACAGGCAATAGAGGTCGCCGAGGCGATCGTCGTTGGTGCGGGTGCTGGGCTTTCTGCATCGGCGGGCTTCGACTACTCGGGTGAGCGTTTCACTCAATGGTGCAAGTCTTGGGAAGACGCCTTTGACGTTCACGACTTTTATAGCGCGGGGTTTTACCCGTTTCCGACGCGCGAGGAATTCTGGGGCTACTGGAGCGCTTCGATTATGGCGAATCGCTACGAGTGCGGCATCGGTGAAGTGTATTCCCAGCTGAAAGATATTCTTGAGAGGAAGGATTATTTCGTCCTTACCACGAACGTCGATCATCAATTTCAGCTTGCAGGCTTCGATAAAGAGCGCCTGTTCTATACGCAGGGCGATTACGGTCTTTTCCAGTGCAGCGAGCCGTGCTGCGAGGAGACGTTCGATAACGAAGAAATGGTTCGCGCGATGTATGCCGCTACGGTTGGCACGGCAATCCCAAGCGATATGATCCCGCGATGCCCGCACTGTGGGCGGGAGATGAGCCTCAACTTGCGCGCGGACGATACGTTCGTTGAGGATGAGGGCTGGCGTTCGGCGGCAAGGCGCTATCGCGATTTCCTGAACCGTACAGCTGGCAAGAAAGTGCTGTTCTTGGAGCTTGGTGTTGGGTTCAACACGCCGGGCATTATCAAGTACCCGTTTTGGGGCATGGTCGGCAAGTACCCTCGTGCCGTTTTCGCCACCGTTAATCAAGGCGAGGCGTATGCCCCCTCCGAAATTGAGGAGCGAAGCATCGTCATCGATGCCGATATCGCTGAAACCATCGATGCCGTGCATTCCCTGCTTGAGTAGCGGTGCGTGACATTCGCGATTGTGGGATGAGGGCAGTAAGGGCGTCGTTCGGTTGTGAGCGGCGCCCTTCTTGCGTTATTGGCTTGCCAGCGGTCTTGCGGGCTAGCGGAATTCTTTCGCGCGGCGCGAGATCTCGTGCAACTCGTCTTTGGAAAGTTCGTCCAAATGCTCAAGGTCGTATGCCAGCTTAACGACGCTATTCTTGCTTTGCGCTTGGATGAACTGATTGCAGTAGGCAACCACCACGCCCGTGATCACGGCAAGATAGAAAACGCTGACAAGGCTGAGGAAGACCAAGATGGCACGGCATACGGGCCGATAGGTTGGCAGGTCGCCAAAGCCGATGGTGGTCATGCTTTGGAAGCAAAGCCAAAGCGAATCGCCTAGCGTTCCAACTTCAGGGCTTGTCAGCTTGATTCCCAGCGCGCACAGGAAGAACAGCGCGAAGAACACAATCGTGATGTGGCCAAGACCTGCTTGCCTGATGATTTTGCCGATCATGCGCAGTCTGAACATGCGTTTAAGCCTCTCGTTCTTGCCGGGGTTGCTGTTTCTTTGCAAGCGCGTTGGGCAGAGGAAGCGACGCGCCAATTAGGCAGGCGATACCGATCCAGGGGATGCTTTGCACGGGGAAGCACAGCAGAAGCATCGCGATGGCGACCAGCGCCTTTCGCTGCACGCCCGCAATCAGCGTGGCAGTTGTGATGGCAACGCAGAACATCGGCTCGAACCCGTCAATCGAGGCAATGCCATAGCCTAAGGCGATGCCTGCGAAAATCACGGGGAAGAAGTGGCCGCCGCGCCAGCCGAAGTTGATGCAAAGCGGTGTGACCGCGCATTTCAGCAAACCGGTGGCGATAAGCACCGTGCCGGAAATGCTTGTCCAGTTGTGCATGAGTTCGAAAGACTGAGCCTCACCAGGGAATAGGACGTAGGGCAGCGGCACGGCCAGCGCTCCCAGAATCAGGCCGGCGGCAAGGGGCTTGGCAACAGGGTGGTTACCTAAGCGCCCATCGAGCTTCGAGAAGCCAGTCGATGAGGCGTGGTAGATCAGCGCCGCTAGATAGCCCAGCAGGATGCAGGGCAGCGCCCACCATAGTTTATTGGCGCCGGGAGTCACGCCGTCGAAATGAGGAACGCCGCTTTCTTTCCCGAAAACGGAAGTGAACAGTGCGATGCCGATGATTGCGCCAAGGGCGGATGCAGTGTACAGAACAAGCTTGACCTTGCGGCGAAACTCGTAATCGCTTGGATCAAGCGCGGGCATGCTGTCTTCGGCGGTTGCGACAACGCCAACGAACGGCGAAGCGAACACCGCTGAAAGCGCGGCCGAAACGGTGATGTCCGTGATTTGCTTCACACGGATGCCCGCAGCCTTAAGGCTGTTGCCGATGCGTGTGCATGCTGCAGCAATGATGCCCGTAAGGCCCGCTTCAGGTCCGATGGACCCGCCGAAAACAAGGGGAAGCAAGAATCCGACGATGCTTGCGCCCGGGCGCTCAAGCTGGTAGCCACCCGTGGTTTTGACCAATGCCATGACGGTTTCAAGGCTTTCGGGTTGGCCGCCGAAGAAGCGGGTCCAAAGGCCAATAACCAGACCGCCGATTCCGCAAAACGCAATGGGAAGCCACCATGACGGGATGCCCGCTTGCAAAAGGGCGCTTTCAAGGCTTTCGCGACCGTCGACCCATAGCAGCTCGGTGAGTGCCGACGAGGCCCAGAAGACGGCCCAAACAATAAGGCCGATCACGAAGCCCACGGCAATCGCCAGCATCACCATGCTAAAGCCGACCTCGGCTTTTTGCGCGGCGGTATCCAGCGGTTGACCGAGGTCTCTCACGTACGGTTTATGTTCACGTGATTTCTTCATGCGCTGGATTATAAATGATCAAATGTTCGCCGATTAGTTGCCAGTCGCGCGCGAACGCTTTCGGGGCCTGGTTTCGGTAAGAGCGTAACTCTGCGCAAGCAGACTTGCGATGGTTTCGTCATCTACGCGGTCAAGCGCAACGGTGATCCAGTGGCTTTTGTTCATATGGTATGCAGGGAAGAATCCTTCCTGCTGACGCAAGATCTGAATCAGGTCGGGGTCGCATTTTAAGTTGACGACGTCGAGCGACCCTTCGCCATTCAATCCCAGCTTCGTCTTCGACACGTCCATCAGAAGGGCGAACCACTTGTTGTTTCTGCTGTGACGGAATACCCGATGGCCTGGATTTTCGGGCCAGGGGTTCTCGGGATCGACCCCGAACTGCTCTGAAACCAGTTTTTCGAAGTCGGCTCGGTTCATCTTCGATCCCTTCCGTAGTGTAACCTGCTGATCAGCTCGATGCGATCGTTGCATGCATTCAGATTATCGCCTTTGAAACGCTTACGTGGAAGAATCCGATCCTTCTGCGGCTGCGGCGTATTCGCGTATATCATTTACGGGATGAATTCATGGCCGGTTGCAGTGCCAGCCGAATGCGCCAAAACGATGTTAGGGGAGATGGCGTATGGGCGAGATTACGGAAATCGTCGCAAATCAAAGGAAGTTCTTCAACACCGATGCCACGAAGTCGATTGGCTTCAGGGTTGAGATGTTGAAGAAGCTCGATCATGCCATCAGGGACAACGAGGCGCTTATTCTTGACGCCTTGTACGAAGACCTGTCGAAATCGAAGGCCGAAGGCTACATGACCGAAGTGGCCATGGTGTACAACGAGATTAACGAGGCCCTGAAGAACGTGGGCAAGTGGAGCCGCCCTCAGCGTGTGCGCGGCACTATCAGCACGTTTCCAGCCAGAAGCTACATTCACCCCGAGCCGTATGGCGTGGTTCTTATCATGTCGCCTTGGAACTACCCGTTTGATCTGGCCATTGCGCCTTTGGTTGCTGCGATGGCGGCGGGGAATTGCGCCGTGCTTAAATGTTCGCGTTCGAGTGCGCGAACCTCGAAGGTTATCAAGCAGATCATCGACAGCACTTTTGATCCGCATTATGTTTGCTGTGTCGAACCCGATATCGATCATGACCAGCTGCTTGCCCAGCGATACGACTACATCTTCTTTACCGGCGGCACACGCGCGGGCAAAACCGTCATGCGCGCGGCGAGCGAGCACCTTACCCCGGTTTCGCTGGAATTGGGCGGAAAGTGCCCATGCATCGTCGACGAAACGGCCGACATCAAGATCGCGGCCAAGCGAATTGTATGGGGGAAACTGCTTAACGCTGGTCAGACGTGCGTCTCCGTCGATTACATCATGGCTCATAGCAGCGTGAAAGATGCCCTGATCGTTGCCATGCAAGAGGAAATCGCGCGCCGCTATCCGTGCGCTGCAACTAATGATTCGTATCCCAGAATCATCAACGAGCGTCATTATCGCAGGCTTCTTGACTTGATTCAGACCGAAGAGGACGTGATCGGCGGCGAAAGCAACGACTCCGATCGTAAGATCGCGCCGGCGATTTTCCCGCATGCCGATTTCGATCACGAGATCATGAAAGAAGAGATCTTCGGCCCGTTGATCCCCGTTATCGAATACCAGGATATCGAAAGTGTGATTGACGCCATCAAGCAACTCGAGAAGCCCTTGGCATGTTACGTGTTCACTCAGAACGACGCCCAGGCAAACCGTATCATTCAAAGCCTTTCGTTCGGCGGCGGCTGCGTGAACGATGCGATCATGCATTTCACCAATCATCATCTTCCGTTTGGTGGCGTTGGGAACAGCGGCATGGGTTCGTATCATGGCAAGTTTGGGTTCGACACCTTCAGCCATAAGAAGGGAATCGTGCGCAACACCGCGAAGATCGACGTGCCTGCAAGGTATGCGCCGTTTGACTGTGCCAAACTGCGTCTTTTGAGAAAGATCCTGTAATATCGAGCGAGTCGATCATGTTTGTTGATGGGCTGCTGCCTCAAACGGCTGCAGCGCGATATGTTCGGCGGCTTGCATGTAGTCGTGCCAAGGAGTTGTATAGGTTGGGAAAGTCAACGCAAATCAAGACGGGCGCGCACGAGTTCGTTAGGTATGTCAACGACAATCGCGGAATCGTCTTGGCGTCGGTGTGCGCCATCGTGTTCGTGGCGCTGCTGGAAAGCGTTCTTGCCGAAGAGAACATGAAGCTTGATGCTGCCGCTTGGTGGCTTATCGGCGAGCATTTGCGCCAGCCGTGGCTCACTCCCATCATGGAAAGCTTCTCGGCGTTGGCCACCCCCGTGACGTTGCTGGTGGTGCTGTGCGTTGCCACCGCATTCGTTCCCGGCAAACGCCCGGGATGGTGCAACGTGTTGAACCTTGTGTTGGTTGTGATTTTGAACCAGGCCCTGAAGTTCGTGATCCAGCGCCCGCGCCCTGACGTCTTCCGCTTGACGGAGGTTTCGGGGTTCAGTTTCCCCTCGGGGCATTCTATGGTTGCGATGGCAGTTTTCGGTTTGCTGTTATGGTATGTCTGGCGTTACGAGAAGAACCCGCGTCGCCGGGCGGCTTTGATCTGCCTGTTCGCGCTTATCATCGCAATGATCGGCATAAGCCGCATTTACCTAGGCGCTCATTATGCAAGCGATGTGCTGGGCGGCTTCTGCGTTTCAATGATTTGGTTGGTTTTGTACACGAAGGTCATTGCCCCGGCACTTGGCCTTATCGATTAGATCTCTTCTTTATCTTGTTTAGTTCCTGCGCGTTATGCCCGACAAAAGTCAAGCAATAGACTAAATAGTCAACTGTTTGACTAGCTATTAATGGATCGATTATTGAAGACAACGAAAACATGGACACCCTTGCGCAACATTTCACGAAAACCAAGCTGCTGAAATATACGCTGCCGACTATGGCGATGATGTTTGTTAGCTCGGTTTACACCATTGTTGACGGCTTGTTCGTATCGAATTTGGTTGGCAAAACCGCGTTGGCTTCGATGAGCCTTATATTCCCGTTCATAATGATTCTTTCGTCGTTGGGTATCATGATGGGCGCTGGCGGCAGCGCTGTTGTCGGTCAGCTGCTGGGCGCGGGCGACCGCAAGGGCGCGAACCGTGCCTTCTCGCTAATCGTGTTGGCCACTTTTTTAGCGGGCTTGGTTTGCACGGTGTTCGGCATCGTATTTATGGACGACGTAGTTGTGTTGCTTGGTGGATCAGGGGAAATGGTTCCGCTGGCATCTGTGTATGGCAGGATCGTTTTTCTGTCAATGCCCATGTTCATGCTTACCTATGTTTTCGAGATGTTCTGCTCGGTTGCCGGCAAGCCGAGGCTGGGTTTCCTGTCGGCTCTTACGGCAGCCGTGGTCAACATTAGTCTTGATGCCCTGCTCATGGGTGCGTTTGGGATGGGAATCGAAGGCGCCGCCACGGCAACTTGCCTGGCCGAGTATTCATCGGCCATCTTGATGATTGTCCTGTTCGCTCGCGGCAAGGTCGGAGCATTGAAATTGGTGCGCCCCTGCTGGGACTACCGTATCCCTTCGCGCTCTATCGCCAATGGCGTTTCAGAGATGGTGACCAGTGCGGCCATTTCCGTTGTGGCTATGGCCTACAACTTGCAGCTGATGAGCTTATTTGGGCCCGATGGCGTTGCCGCGTATGCGGTTATTGAGTACGCATCCATGCTGGTTGGTGCTGCCCTCGGCGGCCTTGCCGAGGGCATGGCGCCGCTTATGAGCTATCAACATGGCGCGGGCAACAACCGTGAGAAGCGCAGTTTGTTCGCTAACGGCGCCACACTTATGCTGCTCGTGGGGGTTTCGTCGTGCGCAGTCATCCAGGTGTTGGTGCAGCCGTTGGCGTTCGTGTTCACTGGTTACGATGAGAATCTGATGGCTCTGACGGTTCATGCGTTCCGCGTTTACAGCATCGCGTTTTTGCTGATGGGAGTGGCGTATTTCGGCTCTGCCATATTCACGTCTGTCGAGAACGGCAAGATTTCAGCGCTCATCGCATTCGTTGAGATCTTCGTTTTCGAGTTGGGGTGCGTAATACTGCTGCCGATGTTCTTCGGCGCGGACAGTATTTGGTGGTCGATTGTCGTGGCCGAGGTCGCAGCCAGCATTTTCACCATTGGTTTGCTTGCACGTTATTCGAAGGGCTATGGCTGGCGATAGGGGGGCGAGCATTTCGTTTACTGCGCTTGGACGCATTCGGTCGATGGCTATGATCGTCAATGAATTGACTAACGTGGAGGGGGTATGATGCAGGTCGAAGATTTCTCAAAAGAAATGTGGGATAGCTGGCGCGATGCCTCAGTTTCTTACAACGCCTTCGCGAAGAAGATGGGCGTGGACGTTAGCGAATTGTACGTTGTCGATGCACTTTGGGACGACGACCAGGGGTTGACATAGAAGTCTATCTGCGAGGCGTGCGATATGGGCAAGCAGACGGTGAGCGCCATCTGTAAACGCCTTGCCATGCGCGATTTCGTCGCCTCGCAACCAAGCGAAACCGACAAGCGCGAAAGAATCATGGTGCTTACGTCTGCCGGTCGCAGTTGATGGCGCCCGGTAGTCGAACGTATGCGCGAGATTGAGCTCAAGGCAGCAGGTGCCATTCCTGTGGAAGACGCGGAAACGTTCATCAGGGTGGTTAAACGGTACGTGGGCGTCCTTCGAGAAGAAATGCGCTGACAACGGATTTCCCGTTAGTTAGCTTTAAAGGCATCTTTTGTCTTCAGCGCCGTGGTTGCCGGGCGGAAGAAGGCAAGTGCGCCCACCATAAGCAGGGCTGTTACCCCCAGGCTCAGGGGGTAAGCGAATAAGACCGAGATATAGGTGGGGTATGCGGGGAAAACGAGCGCCACCCAAAGCAGCCTGACGCCGCATACGCCGATCACCGTCAGGATCGACGGGGGCAGCGATATGCCGAAACCGCGCAGGTATCCTGACATGTTCTCGTAGACCATGCTGAAGATGTACGTTGGGAATACGATGCAAATCCTCATATATCCGAGGGCTATGACCTCAGGATCGGCGCTGAACAATAGCATGACCGCTCGACCTTGCCAAATCATGAAGGCGATCACGATAAGCGCTAGGGCGATGTCTTCAATCATGCAAACTTTAAGCGTTTGTTCGCAGCGATCGAAGTCGCCTGCTCCGCGGCTTTGTCCAACGAATGTCGTGCATGCCTGGCTGAACGAGTTCAGCAGGCTATAACAAACGAACTCCAAAGCAAGTGACGCCGAGGTTGCCGCCATCACTTGGGTGCCTAAGCTATTGATGCAGGTTTGAATGACGATGTTGGCGACTGCGAACACGGCGCCCTGAATTCCGGCGGGCAATCCTATGCGAATGATCGATTTGCCGGATTCGCGATCGATTCGAAGGCGCGAAAGATCGATTTGGATCGGTCCTGTCGCTTTCAACAGACGCACGAACAAGAATACGGCACTTGCTGAGTAGCCGATTACCATTGCTAAGGCCACGCCCGCCACGCCCCATCCAAGAACAGGCACGAAAATTATGTCCAGGACGGCGTTGAGCACGGCCGAAACTGCCAGCGCGACAAGGGGCATGCGTGTGATTCCGATGCCTCCGAACACCGCGGCTTCGAAATCGTAAAGCAGGATAGCCGGAATGCCGATGAGATAAATGCGAAGGAACAGCAAAGCGTCTTCGAATGCGTCTGCGGGAACGCCTAGGCATTGAAGAATGGGTCGCGAGAAAACTTCCATGACAACGGCGACGACCACGCCGATAAGCGAGAGCGCGATGGCGCTGTGGGCGCAGCGACTGGCTTGATCTTCATCTTTTGATCCAACGGCGTACGCGATCACCACGTTGGCGCCAAGTGAGATGCCAACGAAGAACTGGATGATAAGGCTTGTCAGCGGCAGGTTCGAGCCTACGGCTGCCATGCCTATCGATCCACCGTCGGGGGAGAAATGCCCGATCATCAACGTGCCGATAAAGTTCGAGAGCTGTTCGAGGATGCTTGTTGCGGCAACGGGCATCGCGAACAGCGGCACGGTTTTCCATGGGGATCCGTGCAGCAAGTCAAGTTGGTCGTGCGATTTCGTCATAAGGTGGGGCTGCTCCTTCGCGTTGTGGGTTTGCATTAAGCGGGTCGGTTGAACGGCCGGTTAAGGGATGCTTGCTTACTTCTGTCCTTCGACGTCGGGGTGCCAGGTAACATAAAGCTCCATCTTTTCAGGAGTGCGCACGTAGATGGGGCTGCCTTGGTCAAGCGTTGCGATGGCAGCCATGTCATCATCGGATAACTCGAAGTCGAAAATATCGATGTTGTCGATGATGTGGGATGGCGTCTTTGATCCAGGGATCACGATGTTGCCTTGCTGAATGTGCCAACGCATGACGATTTGCGCGGCAGTCTTGCCGTGTTTTTCGGCAAGTTCGGTTACAACGGGCTCTTCCAAAATGCTTTTGTTGTCACGACCGCCCAAGGGGTACCAAGCTTGAAGGGCAATTCCGTGCTTGGCCAGAAGCTCCCTGAGTTTGGTTTGCGGATAATAAGGATGACATTCAACCTGGATCAGCGCTGGGGTGATCTCGCAGTGGGTAAGAAGGTTCTCAATCTCGCTTTCGTTGAAGTTTGAGATGCCGATGGAACGTAGCTTTCCTGTTTTGTAAGCAGCTTCGAGCTTTGCGTAACCTGCAAGGTAATTGCCTGCGGGCTGATGCAGGATCATGAGATCGATATACTCGGTGCCAAGGCGCTCGAGTGTTTCGTCAACGGCGGTGTCCGATTCGTAGAAGCAGGGCCAAAGCTTCGTTTCGAGGAAGATTTCCTCGCGTTCGCGTCTGGATTCGCGCATGCCGCGCCCAACGGCTCGCTCGTTGACGTAGGCGTTTGCGGTGTCGATCAGCTTATAGCCGTTTTCCAGCGCGAAAGTAACCGATGCTTGCGCGTCGTCTGGCTTCAGCAGATAGGTGCCTAGGCCCGCTTGGGGAATCTTCACACCATTGTTGAAGGTGATGTACTGCATAAAATTGCCTTTCTATAAATGAAACATTTCCTTTACGACAATTCGAACTATAGGTGCGTTAACATGGGGTAAATTGCAGAATAGTTGAAATATGCTTTACGGAATCTGAAAGGTATCTCCATGAATGTCACCGAGCTCAAGCAGTTGGTCGCCGTGGGTGAGTTGGAGTCGTTTTCGGAAGTTGCTCGCCGGTTTTACGTATCAACGCCAACAGTCGCTCGTGCGATGAAACGCATCGAACGTTGTTACGGGGTTGAGTTGTTCGTTCATGGCAAGAACAAGGTGGAGCTCAATGAAGCGGGTAGGCTTGCCGTTGCAGGCGCCCGGCGCATTTTGCGCGAGATAGATGCCTCTATCGCTGAGGTTCGTGCGTACGACCGCAGCCTTCGAACCATCGATTTGATTTCGTGCGCCCCGGCGCCGCTTTGGTTGCTTGCCCCGCGCATATCGCAGCGTTATCCCGGAATGGCTCTGACTTCGAGCATCGCCAACTTGGAGAAAACGCGTGAAGCCCTTGAAGCAGGTGATTGCGACGTGGCTGTGTTGCCTTATCGCCCAAGCGAGGACGGCTTTGTTTGCTCGCATATCCTTGATGAGCGTTTGTTCATGTGCGTTCCCAAGGACCACGCGCTGGCGAATCGGGATCGCGTATCGCTTGCGGAGATGAACGGTTTCAACTTCTTGCTTGGAACCGATCTTGGCTTCTGGAACGATGTGGTGCGCAAGCGGCTTCCCGCTTCGCGTTTTCTTGTGCAGGACGACGAGTTCGCCCTTGCTGAGCTTATTCGCACATCCTCATTGCCATGCTTTTCAACAGATGTGAGTCTTGAGCGCCGCTACCGAGATCTCGGTGACAATCGCGTTAACATCCCTATAACCGATTCAGAGGTCAACGTGTCATTCTGGCTTGTTGCGCGTAAGGACGCTGTTGAGAAAGTCAGCCGTCTGTTTTAGTGCAGGATAGCTTGGGATTGGTTCGGTTTTGCTTGCTGAAGGAGAGCATCGTGATCTTTTATTTTTCGGCTACAGGCAACTCAAGGCATGTGGCGCAGCGCGTTGCTGATGCAATGGGGGAAGATATCATTTCGATTGACGATTGCATTAAGGAAGGGCGCTATCGCTTTGCCGTTGCCGGCAAATCCGTAGGAATCGTCGCCCCCGCTTATGCGTGGGGTTTGCCAAGTGCGGTGCGTGATTTCCTGCAGAAACTGTCGTTCGACGGGAAGCCCGCTTACCTTTGGTATGCCGCGACATTCGGGAGCACTCCTGGTCGGCCTGGCTGGTTCGCCAATCAAATCATGAAGCAGAAGGACTTGGCCTTCGACGCTTACTTTGGCGTGAAGATGCCTGATACCTGGACACCTATCTTCGATTTGAGCGATGCTGCTAAGGTCAACCGAATCAACGCTGCCGCCGAGAAGCAGATCGATTTCGCGATCGGGAAAGTTCGCGATCGAGTTGCCGGTGATTTCATGCCGCGCAAGGTTCCGGTGTTCGCTGCGAAGATCTTCTACTCGCTTGAGTACGATGCTATGCGCAAAACCAAGCACTTCGCCGTTGAGGATTCTTGCATCGGGTGCGGCTTGTGCGCAAGGAAATGCCCCGTGTCGGCAATCCGCATCGAGGACGGCAAGCCGGTTTGGATTAAGGACAAATGCGCAGCCTGCCTTGCGTGCCTTCACCACTGCCCGAAGTTCTCCATTCAGTACGGAAGTCGCACGAAGGGTCACGGCCAGTACACGCACCCCGGCGAATAGCGGCGCGTCCGTGGCGCATCAGCAAAAACGCGGCGAGTCGGACATTTCTTCGGTGGCGAAGATATTGCGCGCCACGGCTTCGTAATCGTTGGCGCGTCGCACCTTTCTAATAGCACGCGTGATCGAGGTCGGATCGGTGAAGGAGTGCTTTGCGTAGAACCACCACTCCTTCATGCGAAAAACCGCGTTTCCGCCCATGACGTCGGTATACGCCCGGTACAAGTTGTCGTGGAATCGCTGAAGCTCTTCACGTGAGGCCTTTTCGCCGCCGTTTATCATGCGTGCAAGAGCCGGGTTCGTCAGGATGCCGCGGCCGATCATCACGTGGCTCGTTTTCAGATAAGTGGCAACAAGATCACCAAGATCGGCAACGTCGAAGATGTCCCCGTTATAGGCAACAGGGAAGGGTGCGCGCTCGAGCGTTTCGCCATACAGCTTGCGCCTGGGCACGCCGCGGTAGAGATCCTTCTGAACGCGCGGGTGAACGATGAGCTCGGAAATGCCGCAGCGGCAGTACAGATCCAAAAGCGTTTCGTATTCGGAATCGTCGCCGAAGCCGACGCGCGTTTTCACCGAGACGGGCAAGGGTGAGCGCTCGCAGATATCGGAAAGGAATGCCTCGAGTTTGTCTGGTTCGCGTAAGAATCCAGAACCCTTTCCTTTGGAGACAACTGTCCCCGAAGGGCATCCCAAATTGAGGTTGACCTCTTCGTATCCCATATCGGCAAGAAGCTGCGCCGTCCAGACGAACCGGTCGGCGTCGTTGGTCAGCAATTGCGGAATGACGTTAAGCCCTTTGTTGTTTTCGGGGTCAAGCTCGCGCGCGTAACGTTTGCTTAAGGGCGTTCCAACCTCGTGAAGCTGTGAGATGAATGGCGTGTAGTAACGATCCAGCGCTCCGAATGCGTCGGCATGGACGCGACGGAACACGTATCCGGTGATTCCTTCCATGGGTGCCAACGATAGTTGCATCTGCGCTTAATCTGCCTTCCGTCCAGTCGTTTCGTCTGTAGCATTATGCAACCTGACACCCCTCTGCCACAAGGTCGCTTTTCCTTGCTGTATGTTGGACACACGGCGTCAGCGCGCAAACCGATTGAACCGCAGGTGACTTCGCCTATGGTGCCCTGCGCGGCACAATATAGTCAGAAGCCAACTTCAGAGCGAAGGCTCGAAGAGAAAACGGCTATCGGATATTTAGGCGAAAGGAAGTGATCGATATGCTTAAACCTATGATCAAAAAGGCCGTGGTGGGTGTTCCCGTTGTTGCTTTGTCGGCAACGCTTGCGCTTACGATGGTCGGTTGCGGCGGCAACGGCGCTCAGAGCGGTTCGGGATCTGGCAGCGATGCGGCTGCGTCTCAGGTTGAAGAGCAGGCTTCGGGCAGCGCCAGCGAGGAGCCGGTTAACGAAATCGTGGCTCAGGGTGGTATCGAGTTTCCTTCGTACAGCATCATTCCGATTGAAGGCTGGGAGCTTACCGACAGGGTCGATGAGAAGTACGAGCAGTGCGAGTTCAGGCGTGTAGGCGCAAGCTCTCCTGACATTTTCTTGCGCACCTTTAAGACTGAGCCGATGCAGGAAGCCGAGGCCAGGCAGGGTTCCAAGAAAGAAGGCGTTATTGATGAAGTCGAGATCAACGGTGTTACGTGGGTCCGTCATACCGCACCGAACGGCACCATCAACCTGTTCGCCAAGGCACCATCTGGTAAGACCGTAGCACTGACTTTGGGTTCCAGGCTTAGTTGGGAAGAATCTGTTCAGATGGCCGAGCGTATGGTTCTGAAATAGCGTCGATCGTTTACTACAGCGACACAAACCCGAGGGCGTCGAGAGGCGTCCTCGGGTTTCTCTTTTGTCGACGTCGCGTTAGGTTGCGCGCCACGCAAAAGGCTACGGCTGGCGCTAAAACATGTAGCTGCAGGGCAGGGGCCGTGGCGTTTCGCAAGGGCCCTGCGATGTTGTTGGGGTCTATTCTTCCAGCGTGCCTTCCACGGCTTTCACCAGGAATGCCGTTGCTCCCTTGCCGCAGGGTTCGTCGTAGTATGAGATGAATCGGGGGTCAGCCAGGTAGCCGCGCACAAGCCTCAGGTAGATATCCCGTTCGGGCTCGGCTCCCCATTGCAGGCCGATCCAGCGGTAGTGCATCTGCACAAGCTTCGCGGCTTTGGGACCGGTTGTATCGTCATCGACCAGAGCGATGGAAAGCCGGCCCAAGATGGCTTTCTCAAGTTCTTTCACGTCAGTCCAGGTAGCGGGGTCCATGTCGAGGATTCTTTCATTCGCGGCGCCAATCGCCTCGTTACCGTATTTCTCTCTTGCTTCGGCACCGTAGCGTTGTTCGTTTTCCTGCACGGCGCGCCAGCGTTCGAGCTGCGGCAAGACTGCTCCCATAAGCGAGACCGCTTCATCAAGCGTCATGCCCGTGTTCTCCGCCAGGCGCGGAGCGCAATCCTCGATCATAGCTTCCATGGTGGTTTCGTAGGTGTAGCTGCCGTCTTTGTAGCACCATTTGCAATAGTGATCGGACTTGCCGCCCGAGGCATCGGTTCCGTAGTCGTCGGGCGTTAGATACATGCCGCAGCTGTAGCAGTAGTGCTCGGGCATTTCAAGAAGATGGGAAAGCGGTTCTCCTGTGACTGCGGCGATGAGCTTCATCATGTCGATTCCGGGCGTGACTTCTCCGCGCTCCCAGCGGCTTACAGCTTGGCGGGTGGCGAACAGCTTGGCGGCAAGCTGATCTTGCGTGAGGTCGTGCGCGCGGCGTACGGCAACAAGCTTTTCTGCGAATGCCATGAGTGCTCCTCTCGGCGAATTGTTTCGATGGCTTAAGAATACGCGCGACAGGGCGCATATCCTAGCAACAGCTGGTTGCGTGATGGGCGTTTCGGCTAGAAGTTTCTTCCCTATGTGAAGCCTAGCGGGAAGATCTTCATCTCCATTCCTGGTATGGTACGCGACTGCCATGATTGTCTCCCGGAGTGCCCGCTTGCATCGTGGACTCCCGAGCAGCTTGAATATATCCACGATATGGGTTGGTGGCGAGGTACGATCGAGAAAACCCAAGGCGTGCAGATTGAGGATATGCACGAAATGAAGTGCACGCGCGAGGCGTAGGCCGACTGGATTGCCTGTGAAAACGAGTATGCGCGTGGTGACAGGGCAGCAGTAAAAGCTGGTGCGCTTGACTACTTGAATACTATTGCAGTTACGTTGGTCAAAGAATAAGGGCGCTAGAAACAGCGTTCCATGCGAGGGTGGGCGATTGTTCGCTCGCCCTCGTTTTGGTTTCGAGTCGGTCCCGCTGCCTGGCGTCCCTTTTCGAACTTGATCAAAAACTTACTTGCATAACTGTGCATAGTGTATATATACTGTGCTTACCGGTTATACACACGAAAGGCCAATCGTGGACATCATCATTTCGAACACAAGCGATAAGCCCATATACGAACAGATCTCGTCGCAGATCAGAAGCCAGATCCTCTCAGGCGCTTTGGCATGTGGCGAAAAGCTTCCGTCCATCAGGGCGTTGGCAAGCGGCATCGGGGTGAGCGTCATCACAACCAAACGCGCTTATTCCGATCTTGAAACGGAGGGTTTCATTGAAACCGTGCAGGGAAAGGGTTGCTTCGTGGCCTCGGGGAATCACGAGATGCTGCGCGAAGAACAGTTGAAGCACGTTGAGGGGTTGCTAGATCAAGCGGTAAAACAGGCATCTGAGCTGGGTGTCTCGCGTGCGGAGTTGCACGAAATGCTTGATTTGGTTGCAGGCGAAGAGTTCGAGTAAGACGCAGGGAAAGAGAGAATCTCATGACGAATCTTCTGGATATACGTCGTGTGAGTCGCAACGTAAGCGATTCGTTTTCATTGCGAGACGTAAGCATTTCGGTGGCGCCGGGTGAGATCGTTGGATTCGTTGGCGCTAATGGCGCCGGCAAGACGACGACCATCCGGGTGGCCTTAGGCCTGCAACATGTTGATGCGGGCGACATCGCGCTATTTGGCGAACCGTTTGGTACCGGTTTTCCGACGAGGTCCAGCGTCGCGTTCGCGCTCGAATAGGCCTGGTTCTTGACACGTGCCCGTTCCCTTCGGAATTGCGCATAGATCAGGTGGTGGCATGCCTGAAGCCTGCTTTTCCGCAATGGGATGATTCGGTGTTCAGCTCGCTTATCAAGCAGTTCGGCGTTAATTCGAAAACGAAGGTAAAGGAACTCTCTCGCGGTATGGGCATGAAGCTACAGATCGCAGTTGCATTATCGCACGGCGCCGACCTGCTGCTTCTCGATGAGGCCACCGCTGGTCTTGATCCTCTTGCCCGCGACGAGATCTTGGATATGTTGCAGGAGTTTGTGGGCGACGGCGAGCGAGGCGTGCTGCTCTCAAGTCACATCACGACCGATCTGGAGCGTATCGCCGACCGAGTGGTGGGAATCGATGAAGGTCGGATCGTCTTCGATGTGCCGCGCGAAACCATCACCGACACTGTTGGCATTGCGCGCTGTACGGTTGCGCAGGTTGAGAAAATCCTCGAATGCGTTCCGGGCTCGCGCGTGATGAAGCATGAATTCAACTGCGATGTGTTCGTGCCTAACCGTCTTGAATTCGTTCAGGCGTTTCCCGAAATCGCTTGCGATCGCGCAAGCGTTGGCGATTATCTGCATTTCATGTTGAAAGGAGGACGCTAATGCTGGCTTCTGTGAGATCCGAATTGGCAATCATGCGTACCATGGCTGTAACCTTGGGTATCATGTGCGTGATTGCATGCATATTCATGTGCTTTGGAATGGGCTCGTATGCGGGGGCATCTGCGGCGTGCGCTATGGTTCCGATGCTCGTGATGTTCTCGCTGCTGGGCTACGACGATCGTAATGGCTGGCTGCGTTATCGATGCGCGCTTCCGTTTTCACGTCATGACATTGTCATCGGGCGTTATGCGGCGATACTCATCTGTTCGGCGATTGCAGTCGTGGTTGTGTTTGCCGTCACCGTGGCATGCATGTCGGTGTTTCCGCTTTTCGGCGTGGCAATTGAAAAGGCCCCGGCTTTCGAGATCTTTGCAGCGTGTCTAGCTTCAACGTTTATCGTGTTGGGGATGGTATCCCTCGCGCAGCCTTTCTCAATTAAGTTCGGTAGCACACAAGGCGCGCGCTATATTTCTTATGCGCTTATGTTTGTCGGGTGCCTTATCTTTGTCGCTACCCGATTTGCATTGCCCGAAGCGTTTAGCGGTCTTGGCGATTGGGTGGTTCTGCACCCAGTGGTTTCACTGATCGTTTTAATCGTGATCTCGTTAGCGATTTATGCAATGAGCTGCATGATCAGCATTCGTATTCTTCAAGAGAAAGACCTCTAGTTTTCAAAGAGCGGCAACCGATCAGGCTCTGATTCAGGGGCATCGAACCAGCTTCTTGTGAGGCGGTTCGGTGCCCCTGTTGTTTTTTGGTTGACGCATTTCCTCGCGTCTTTGGCGCCCATATCGCTTTGGCCGGCGCGACCTTTCGCGCTCTCGATGCTGCGCCTCAAGGGGTTTCGGCCCTCGAGGCATTTCTTGATTTTGGTACTTGCGCGCTTTTGTGGTGAATGCTAGAGTGTGCTTCACCCGAGGGTCGCATGGCCCGCCTCCCGGCAAATAGGTGCTATCGCCTATAGAGGAGTTGCTGGTACTACTTGCCAGGTACCAGATTTTTCCAAACCACAACCTCATAACGGAAATGTATGTGTATGACGGCTCATGCTAGCTCGTCGTCTGCGCACTTGTTCCATCGTGTTGCTGGTTGCCATGTCTTTTACCCTCGGAAGGAGCTCATAATGAGTGAGCATTCATTTGTTTATCAACCTCAAATCATTCGCGAAACCGCAGAAGGCCTTAATCGCCTGGACATCAGGGACGAGATGCTGGGAAAGCGCCAGCTTGAGCTTATGACCTCGGTGAATGCTGAATCGTGTGCAGTTGTTATTCGTGGTTTGCTGTATCTTCAGGCTGAAGACCCCACGGCACCTATCACGCTTTACATCAACAGCCCTGGTGGCGAGGTCCAGTCCGGTTTGGCTCTTTACGATGTCATGCAGGCCGTAAGCTGCCCTATTCGAACCGTTTGCTTGGGCATGGCTGCTAGCATGGGTGCGCTGCTGTTCATTGCGGGTGACGATCGAGAGATTTTGCCGCACAGCCGCGTCATGATTCACGATCCGCTTATTGGCGCAGGCGCCGGCGGCAGTGCTCTGTCCGTGAAGGCCAGGGCGGACGACCTTATGCGCATTCGTGACATCACTGCTGGCGTTATCGCACGTCATAGCGGTATGCCCATCGAGCGCGTTTTCGAGCTTACGGCTTCCGATACCTATTTCGAGGCTGAAGAAGCCGTCGAAGCGGGTCTTGCCGACCGCATCATCACGAAGCTCTAGGGACTCAGCCGTCCTTATTACTGCCGCAATGCGCCCAAGCCGTGTCGTAAGCATTTCACCTTCGTCATTCACCAGCGAAAAACCCAATCACGCAGAGAGCGAGATAAACAATGAACAACTCCACTGAAAACAGCCGCGCCGCCTATGCGGGCGAGCTCATCCTTACTTCCACGCGATCCGAGAGCATGGACTCGTGGGCAACCGGGCTTAACAACAACGTTTTGGTTCTTGGTTGCTCGGGTTCTGGTAAAACGCGTAACTTCCTGAAACCCAACCTTTTGCAATGCGAAGGTTCTTACGTCATTCTTGATTCCAAGGGTCGTTTGTTCCGCGAAATGGGGCCATGTCTGAGCGCGCACGGTTACACCGTCGATTGCCTTGATTTCACCACGATGGAAGGCACGATTGGGTACGATCCGCTTCATCATGTCCGTTGGCGCAACGGGCGCCCTCTTGCTCAGGACATCATTTCTATTGCAAGCGCGCTGTTCCCGCGCTCGGAGATGGGCGACGACCCGTTCTGGGCAGGCGCGGCCGCCAACTACGTCGCAAGTTATATCGCATACGTTTTCGAGGCGCTTCCCGATCGCGAGTGGAACATGGCTTCGGTCGTGAGCGTTTACGAGCAGGCGTGCGAAGGGAACGCCGAAGCGCTGTTCTCCGATCTTTCCAGGCAAGATCCCGAAAGCTACGCTGTCTCGCTGTATCGTCGTGCGAAGAGCACGGCCCGTGCCGAGAAGATGCACTCCAGCATCATGGGAATCATCGCTGCGAACTTGATGCCGCTTACGTTCGATGGCGCTCTTGCGTCGTTTCGCATGGTGGACCAGATCGACTTTTGCGACTTGGGCCGTGAACGTCGTGTGCTGTTCGTGACCATGGATGACATGGATCGCAGTTTGGCGCCGCTGACCAGCTTGTTCATTCGTCAGGCGTTTTCCAGCCTGTGCGACTTCGCGGACGCAAAGTGTGAAGGCGGCAGGTTGCCCGTCCCCGTTCGCTTCATGCTTGACGATTTCGCGAATCTGACGCTGCCGGACTTCGATGACGTGCTTTCCGTCATCCGCAGTCGTGAAATCAGCTGCACCATCATTTGCCAGACGGTCAGCCAGCTTGAGGCGCGTTACAACCAGGCGGTTGCGAACTCGATCATCGGCAACTGCGATCGCCATCTGGTGCTGGGTTTCCAGGATGAACGAACGGCGCGCTATTTCTCGCTGCGCGCAAATAAGACGGCTACGACGCTTCTTGAGACGCCCGCCGACAACTGGTGGCTGTTCGAGCGCGGCCATCGTGGCGTATGCGAACCCGGCTACAAGATCGAGGAGCACCCAGGGTATTTCGACCTTGGTGAGGTCGGTGAGCCAACGTGGGTTTACCAGATGGAAGATCCTACCGCCTTGCTTGATTTCGATGAAGAAGAAATGTGGCTCGACGCCCAGTTTGATGTTAATGATTTCGACGACGGCTCCGACGTCGCTGCTTAAGGAAGGGGAGGTCATGAACGACATTGATGCTCGAGCAAGCTTAAGCGAACGTATCGCTTGCGCAAACGCTGCTCGTGAGCGCGCAGCCTGCAAGGCGAAGGACAGCGAATTGGTTCAGGCTGAGCGTAGGGTTCCGTTTGATGTGTGCGACGCGTATCGCGTGCACGCCGAGGAGATCCTTGGGATCACCAGTCCCATTGCTGATGCTTTGCCAAGCCGTGCTGCCTATCTTGCGCGGACTGATCCTCAAGCATCGGCGAAGCTTGAGAACAGTTCGACGAAAGCGTATACCCAGATCGAAAACCCTGCTTGCGTATTCGTATGGGAAGTTCGCCATAACAAAGAAGGGGCGCTTGCCACGTTGCCGGATACCCCGTACAACAAGGTGCTCGATGCCACGGATCGTCTTAAAGACCTGTGGGAAAACGAACCTTGGCTTAACGAATTGCAGCCGACAAAGGCTCTTATCACGCAAATCGTTTTGGAAGATGACGATATGCGTGAAACGGTTTTCAAACGCGCGCGTGCGATGATTGAGGAATGCTCTGGGACGGTCGCTCCGTATTTGAAGGTTCAAAACGAGAAGTTCCTCTAGTAATCGCATGTATCGCAACGCTAGAATCTAGACGTTTGATCCGAAACCTAAGGAGATGCACGTGGTCCAGTACTTTTTCGACGCGCTTTACAACGGTTGCACCGGAGAGTATCAGCTTATGAGCTCGCTGTACCGCAATGGCCTGGATGCTCTTCGCCCGCCTGCGGACATGGGCGTCGATGTTGTGTCTTTGAACCTGAAGCAGCAGCTTGAAAAACCCGGTACGCCTCCCGAGACGTTCTTCTTTCAGGTGAAAACGGCCGTGACGAACGTGCGCGAGGACCCCGATCATCCTGGAGCTATCACGACGGTGGAGTTCAAGCTGAAGGAAAGCGAGGTTGAGTTGCTTTCCCAATCGCGCGATCGCGCTCTGTTCTGTTATGTGTACAACGGCGAAGCCGGATCGCTTACGGACGCGTTTGAAACGCCGTTCATTTGCTTTTGGTTTGACGGGACGCTTATCGAAAAGATCAAAGCTGCCGGTGCGTTTTTCCGCAAGGAGGGTGAATCGAAGCTAACGCTTGCTTGCCAGTTGCGCAAGCCCGCACACAGCTTTGGCCACTGGTACGCCTTGGTTGTGAACGAAAACGGCGAAAAGGTCGATAACGGTTATCTTGGAGCTGTTGGCGGGGAAGGTTATCCGGCCGATGATTGGGCCGATCATTATAGCGTGAGCGGTTACCTAGAATATGCCCGCTGGGGACTTTAGGGGACAAGCACGAAACATTTCGGTAGGTCGCTAAGTTGCTTTGTGCGATCCTGAGAACGAAAAGCGAGACAAAGGGGAAAGCCCCCTCCCCTCGCTTCATTGTTCGTGGACTTGCTGTTATTCAGCGACTGCTTTTTTGAGCGCTTTCAGGTCGTTTTCGTCGGGGTGAGAAAGGGCCTTGTCGAAGTTGCCTATCATTTGGTCGATGTTGGGCATGCAGTTTGGCTGTTCTTTCATCTTGATATAGCGATCGCGCACCGACTGCGGCATCTTTCCTTGGCACATAAACGTACCGATAACGGTGTTGCTGTTGTCGATGGATTCCTTTGTTCTGTCAAGAATCGCTTGGAAGTAATCGTCGCTGCCACCGAATCCCGCCGTGCCGAACAGGAAGATCTTCTTATCATGCAGTGTCTTGAGGAAGCGCAGGGTGGCGTCATCGGCCTTGCCTTGATTGGTCCAAAAGCCAACGTAGAACATCTCTGAGCTGGGGTTTTCGATAGAGGTGTCGCCAAAATAATCGCAAAGGCTTTCTGGCAGGGCACCGCGAATGGCTTCCGCGAGTTGTGCGGTGTTGCCGGTTTTACTGCTGAAGATAACGGAGTAACGGCTGTCGCTCATGGTTTAACCTCGTTTCGACGAAAATGTTCGGTACCGATTGTAGCCCCTATAAGAGAAGTGCTTTCTCTTTTTTTCTAAAGAAGCAAATAGGCAACCTTTCAACTGTAGATCTGCCACAAATCATTGCCTTCTGTTGAAGAGTACCGATATCATTGTGTCCGTTAGTGTTTTGCGACGAAAATCGTCGTATTCTTCAATTGAGCAAGGGTTAAAGGGACTTAGTGCGAAGCGATTGATCTGAGGATCGGACGTTTTCGTTTGCCGGAAAGGATCAGCAGCATGAAGTGGAGCGTTGTCACAGACTCTAGTTGCGACATTCTTCCTATGACGTATAGCTCTGACTACATCGAACTGACCAGCGTGCCGTTTGTTATCAGCGTCGGCCACGAAGACTTCATCGACAACGAGGACCTTGACGTGCAGAGGATGCTTCACGACATGGAGCAGGAGAAATCGGCCAGTCACACGTCGTGCCCTGCACCGGGTACGTGGCTTGAGCAGTTTGAGAAGGCTGACTGCACGTTTGCCATCACTATTTCCTCCCAGCTTTCTGGCAGCATGAATAGCGCCCTTACCGCTATGGACATGGCGCTTGGGGCTCACCCCGAAAAGAAGATCGCGGTGCTTGATTCCGGCTCCACCGGCCCCGAGCTTGTTCTGTGCGTGCGCGAGCTTGAAAAGCTCGCTCGTGAAGGCATCGATTTCGATGAGGCTGTTGTTCGCGCGAATCAGTTTCTGGACAAGACCAAGTGCATTTTCGCGCTGTCTTCGTTCGACAATCTCATCAAAAACGGCCGCATGAACAAAATGACTGGTTTCCTTGCGAAGGCGCTGGGCATGTGGGGCATTGGCAGCGCAAGCGACGAAGGCAAGATCGTCATCGAGGGCAAAACTAAGGGCCCTAAGAAAGCGGTCCGCGCGCTCATCGACTTAATGAAGGAACGCGGTTTTGCCGGTGGTCACGTTGCCATCAGCCACTGCGATAACCACATCGTCGCTCAGGCTTTGAGGGACAGCATTCTGGAAGCGTGGAGCAATTCTACGATCGATATTCTTCCGACCAGGGGGCTGTGCAGCTATTATGCCGAGCGTGGCGGTCTGATCGTCGGTTTTTAGATCTACGTGGTGTACCCCGTTGCGGCGACCGTTTGGTTGGGGATAGCGAATGGTTTACGTGCAGCATTACGACTCGCCCCTTGGCGACATCTTGTTGGCGTCGGATGAAACCGCGCTGATCGGCCTATGGATAGAAGGCGGCAGGTTCTTTGCCGAAACGCTGCCTGCGGAATGCTTGCAGCGGAAAACGCATGTTCTTGCAGAAACCAGACGTTGGCTTGATGTTTACTTCTCAGGGGAAGAACCTGATTTCACCCTGCCGCTGAATCCGGCTGGTAGCGAGTTTCGTCAAGCGGTGTGGCGCCTTTTGCTTGATATCCCATATGGTCAAACAACTACGTACGGCGCGATCGCTGACTTGCTGGCGAAGCAGCGCGGTGTGGCGAAGGTGTCGGCTCAGGCGGTTGGCGGAGCTATTGGACACAATGAGATCTCCCTGATCATTCCATGCCATCGCGTAGTTGGAGCGAATGGAAACCTTACGGGGTATGGTTCGGGGCTCAACAATAAGATCAAGCTTCTTCAGCTTGAAGGTGTTGATACTAGCCGCTTTTTTCTTCCGAAGGGCGAGCGGATCGGTTCTTTGCTAAACCTCTAGGTAACGGCCGGTGATGCTGCTGGGGTTGGCGGCGATTTCAGCGGGCGTGCCGCATGCCACCACGCGACCGCCGTTACTTCCGCCGTGCGGTCCCATGTCGATGACGTAGTCGGCGTTGGCAATGAAATCCAGATCGTGCTCGATGACCACCACCGTTGCGCCCTGCTCGACAAGCCTCTGGAATACGGCAAGCAGCGTTTCGACGTCGCGTGGGTGCAGGCCGATTGTCGGTTCGTCGAACACGAACACGGCGTCTGCTTGCCCGCGGCTCATCTCGCTTGCCAGCTTCAGGCGCTGTGCTTCGCCGCCGGAAAGCGCGGGTGTGGCTTCACCCAGGGTAAGATAACCAAGCCCCAGGTCATGTAGGGTTTGCAGCTTCTCGTATGCCTTTTTCACATCCTTGACGTGCGGCAGCGCCTCGTCAACCGAAAGGGCCAAAAGTTGCGGCAGGCTTAAGCCCTCGTTGGCCGGCTTGCCTTTCTCGGGGCGACGAATCGCATTTGCCGCCTCGCCGTAACGCGAGCCACGGCAATCGGGGCACGCGATGTCCACGTCGGGCAAGAATTGCACGTCAAGCGAGATCTGACCGGTGCCGTCGCAGGTGGGGCAGCGCAGGTTTCCCGTGTTGTACGAGAAGTCGCCCATCTTCAAGCCCGCGGCAGCGGCGGCGTTGGTGCGTGCGTAGGAACGGCGCAGGATGTCAAGCACGTCGGAGTAGGTTGCCACCGTCGAGCGCACGTTGATGCCAATAGGGGTGGCATCAATCAGGTTCACGCGCTTGATGCTGTCAGCTGTAATTGCGCTTACGTGCTGGGGCAGCGGTTCGTCAGCAGCGTTTGCCGCAAGCGCGGGAATGAGGGTTTCCAAGACAAGGGTGGTCTTTCCCGACCCCGATACGCCCGTTACCGCAATCAAGCGTCCCTTCGGGATATCGATGGAAAGGGGTTTCACGGTATGCAAGCCGGTGGATTCCAGATGGATGCGACCTAGGTCGAACATCTCGTCGGGCTTGGCATGCGGGCGCGTTGCCACGCGAATGGCACCCGACAGGTAGGGGCCGATGATCGAATCTTGGTTAGCTGCAACTTCTTGAATGGTGCCTTGCGAGACCACCATGCCGCCATCAGCGCCGGCTGCGGGCCCCATTTCAACCAGGTAGTCTGAAGCACGTAGGATGCGCGTGTCGTGATCGACCATCACCACGGAGTTGCCGTCGGCGATAAGGTCGCGCATCACGCCCAGAAGGCCGTCGATATTGGCGGGATGCAAACCGATTGATGGCTCGTCCATAACGTAGAGCACGCCCGTAGTGCGGTTGCGAACCGAGCGGGCAAGCTGCACACGCTGTCGCTCTCCCGTGGAAAGGGTCGACCCGGCGCGGTCAAGTGAAAGGTATCCCAACCCCAGCTGCAGCAGGCGCTTGGCGGTGCTCTGGAACGAATCGCAGATCGACTTCGCCATGGGGCGCATTTCTTCGGGTAGGCTTTCGGGAACCTCAGTCACCCATTCAACAGCCTGGTTAAGTGTCATTTCTGCTGCTTGAGCCAGGTTGATGCCGCGCACTAGCGGACCGCGCGCTGCATCGGATAGACGTGTGCCATGGCAATCAGGGCAGGGGCCTTCGGTCAGGTACTTCGCAACACGGCGCAGGCCCTTCTCGTCCTTAGCTTTCGACAGCGCGTTCTCGACGGTGCGCACTGCGTTGAAGTAGGTGAAATCAAGCTCGGCGAAGTCGTCGCCCTTCTTGGCTTTGTACAGGATGTGTTTCTTCTCGGCGGGGCCGTTGAACACGATGTCGCGTTCTTCGACGGTTAATTCGGAAAACGGCACGTTGGTGCGCACGCCCATGGCGCCGCACACCTGCTTCATCAGGTCCCACATAAGCGAACCCCACACCACCACGGCGCCTTCGTCGATGGTCTTGCTTTCGTCGGGGACCAAAGCGGCGCGGTTCACCGTGCGTGCGATGCCGGTTCCGCTGCAGGTGGGACATGCGCCCTCGCTGTTGAAGGCAAGCTGTTCGGCGCCCGGCCCGAAGAACTCGGTGCCGCAGTTGGGACAGGGGATTGGCAGCTCGGCGGCTACGTTTAAGGTGGGCGGGACATGCTTGCCGCAGTTCGGGCATACGTGGCTGCCTACGCGCGAGAACAGAAGGCGCAGGCTGTTCAATAGCTCGCTTGAGGTGCCGAATGTGGAACGGACGCTAGGGACGGCCGGTCGCTGGTGAAGGGCCAGTGCGGCGGGGACGTAACGAACGTCGTCAACCGTTGCCTTGCCAGCCTGCGAAATGCGGTTGCGTGTGTAGGTTGAGAGTGCTTCCAGGTAGCGCCGCGAGCCTTCGGCGTACAGCACGCCAAGTGCCAGCGAGCTTTTGCCCGACCCCGAAACGCCCGCGATTGCCACCAGCTCGCCCAATGGGATGTCGACGTTCACGTTCTTCAGGTTGTGCACGCGTGCGCCGCGCACTTCGATGTGATCGATGTTGTGCATGGTGTCCTTTGGGATTCGGGCCGAATGTTTCCTTAGATTATGCCATGCATTGCGCGGAGGGATGTCCCGCGCGTCGTTTGGGTGGGGAAAGCGCACAGCGAAGGACCGGCCTCGGGTGAGCTGCGTCCCGAAACCGGCCCGTTCGTGGAGGTGCTTGTCACTTACTTCAAAGTAAGGCTTTCAGGCATTGGCAGTGCGTCGTCCCAGTTCAGCTTGCGATGAATCTGCACACGCACGGTTTTGCCGTTAGGCGCGGATGCGAACATCGTATAGGTGTTGTCGGGGGCTTTCAGGCGAAGCCACGTGGTGCCCTTGATGTCCACTTGATCGGTGGCGATATCCTTGCCTTCGTATGTCTTCTGCAAGCTGGCGATTTCCTCTTCGGGCGAACGCGGGAACACGTCTACCTTGAAAGAGCTGTCGGTGCCTTCCTTATAGAAGCGTGCCTTCTGTTCGCTTGCGCTGCCGCTGTCAAGAACGAATCCTTCAGTGGCTTCAATCTTGAAGGATGCGCAATCAACGCCAGTCGTGGATTCGGCCGCCTTGGAGTCGCCGCCTTCGGCTGCGATGGCTTTGTACTCTTCCGTTTCGGCGCCCGTGGTGTTGAAGCGCATTACAGCAGGGTTCTGGCCAACCTTGTATTGACTGTCGATGTTGACGGTGATTGGACCGTAGTAAGGAGCCTTCGGAACCCAGAAGTAAACGAACTCAACCGATTCGCCAGCCGGAATGTCCGGTCGATCGTTTCCGTACTTGGCGCCTTCGTACAGTGCTTCGGGGATATTGTTGGTGGTGTACTCAAGCACGGCGGCCTTGCTGGAACGGAATATCTCGTCGCCTGCTTCAAGTTCGCCCTGCGCGGCTTTAACGCTGAAGCCCGTGAACTTCATGAGCTTGTCACCGTTGTTCGTGATCTTCAGGCGAAGGTAGAAACCGTCCTTCTTGGCCTTATCGCCAGCGTAAAACGTGCCGTCAGCTACGGATTCGAAGGTGTTGCCGTCGATCTCGACTGACTGCGACTGGTAGGCGGGTTGCGCCGATGCCGCAGCGCTGCTGGATCCGCTTTGCGCTGCGTCGGTCGCACCGCTGCCACCGCAGCCGACCATTGTGCAGGCGAGCATGGCCGAAAGGGCCACGGTTGGTACTCCTGCAAGCACCTTTTTGGTAATCGGGTTCACCATATCGACCACTTCCTTTCATCTTGCCGCTTGAAGCTTTTGCGTTTATCTGCATTGTGAAAGGAGGGGCTCCTACTGCGAAGAACCTGGCGGCTTAGATCGAACGAGAGGGGGGGATCCCATGGTCTAAAAGACAAGCGTGTTTTGCGCCGTCGATTCCCTCATGCGGGACAAGAAGGAGAGGAATCGGAAAGGGGGTGCGGAAGGTTTGAACTTCCGCACCCCCTGGGAAGGCTGAGCGTGATTCGCGATGTCGTTGCTAGTGGCGACGCTCCTCGCGTTTGACTCGGTTTTCTTGCAAACGCTCCTTTGCTTCTTCGACGCTTTCTCCTTTGCGGGTAAGGAAGCGGTCTACAAAGGCGTCTTCGATTTTGGTGTAGGTGACAGTCACGCCGTTCTCAATTTTGTTGTAGGTTCCTGTAACGGCGTCCTCGGTGGTTTGATATGCGCCAACAACTTTGTCGGCGATGTTCTCTGTAGCCTGAGCGATTTTCGACTTCGTCATGATGGTCCCCTTCGTTTTGATTCGTTTGGAATTTGAGCGGTTCGCGTTGGAAACGCGTTGAATCTTGTTGCTTATGCGATCAGGAATTGCAGGAATGTGGGTAGGGCGAGGCTAGCGCCGCCGCCAAGAAGAACTCCCAAGCCTGCCAGTGCTGCACCAACGACGGCTACGATGCAGGTGATGCCAAGAATCCGCTTGTCAAATGCAAGGGGGTCTTGGCTGCCCGACAAGGCTCCCTTCAGAAGAAGCGTGCCAATAAGGGCGGGATAGGCAAGCCCTAAGCACGCCGCGGCAATGCCCAGACAAATCAAGAACGAGAAACCGGTGCCGATGTTCATGATGGCGCACAGGAAGCCAAGTGCCGCAGCAATGACGGCTCCGGGAATGCAGATATAGCCGATTCCCACTACGCCCCAGGCGGCTGCCAGGAGAAGGCACGAGATGACGAACCCAAGCAATCCGCTGTTAGCGGGCGCGATGTTCCTGATTCCGGCGGCGTTGCTTTGCGGGCGATCTTGGGTGCGAGCAGATTCGAAGTTGCTGCTTTGCGAGTTCATCGTTGTCTCCATCCCATTGGCGTTCATTGCTGATGACCGAAGATTAAAGGCGGATGATAAACGCAAGGTAAACGTAAGATGTCGTCGTGAGTTTCTGATAGACCGTCGCGAGCGCGACCGAAGCCGGGGTCCGAACCTGCAGCCGCTGTTTGCCCCGGCGCCGCTGGTATAATGGTGGCAACTTTTGGTCGATTCAAACAGCTCGATTCAAGGAGGACGCCGTGCTTCAGAACGACAGGATTTGGATGGCGCAGGGCGACAACCCCTGTTATCTGCTTCTTAATCAGGCAAATCGTCATGGCCTTATTGCCGGTGCTTCCGGCACAGGCAAGACGGTTACGCTTAAGGTTATGGCCGAGGGTTTCTCGCAGGCGGGCGTTCCCGTTTTCATGGCTGACGTTAAAGGTGACGTCACCGGCATGTGCCAGGCCGGCGTCGATTCCGAGAATATGCAGAAGCGCATTCAGAAATTCGGGTTGCAGGGTTTCACGTATCAAGGTTGCCCTGCGCGTTTTTGGGATATGACGGGAGGCCCCGGCATGCCCGTTCGCGTGACTATTTCCGACATGGGGCCGGTGCTTCTGTCGCGCTTGCTTGGCCTTACGCAGGTGCAGGAGGGCGTGCTGAACATCGTTTTCCGCATTGCCGACGACAGGCAGATGCTGCTAATCGATTTGAAGGACCTGCGCGCCATGCTGAATTACGTCAGCGAGCACGCGAAGGAGTACACCACCACGTACGGCAACGTTTCGGCTCAGTCGGTTGGCGCCATTTTGCGTGCGCTTATCGCAGTTGAGGGTCAGGGCGGCGACACTTTCTTCGGCGAACCGTCGCTTGAGCTTTCCGATTGGTTCGCATGCGATCCCAGCGGCCGCGGCTATGTGAACATCCTGAACGCTGCGCGTATTATTCAGCAGCCGCAGGTCTACTCGATGTTCCTGCTGTGGATGCTGTCAGATTTGTTCGAGAAGCTGCCCGAGGTAGGCGACTTGGACAAGCCGCGTTTCGTCTTCTTTTTTGACGAGGCGCATCTGCTGTTCAAGGGCATGCCCAGCGAGCTTTTGAACAAGCTCGTGCAGGTGGTCAAGCTCATTCGTTCCAAGGGCGTTGGTGTTTACTTCATCACGCAGTCGCCCAGCGACATTCCCGGTGAGGTTCTGGCGCAGCTTTCCAACCGCGTGCAGCATGGCTTGCGCGCTTACACGCCTGCCGAGCAGAGGGCTGTTAAGGCAGCAGCCGAGGCGTTCCGTGCTAACCCGAATTTCAAGAGTGAAGAGGCTATTCTTGAGTTGGGCACCGGCGAGGCGCTGGTTAGCTTTTTGGATGAGGACGGCAAGCCCTCTATCGTCGAGAATGCGAAGATCCTGCCGCCGCAGTGCCTGATGGCCGAGGCTTCTGACGAAGCGAAGGCCGCGGTGGCGCAGGGGCAGACGGCGCTGATGGTGAAGTACGGCACGGCCATCGATCGCGAGAGCGCGTACGAGAAGATTATGGACGAGCACGAGCAGAATGCCGCTGCCGAAGAGCTTGCCAAGGAAAGGGCCAAGCTTGAGGCTGAGAAGGCTGAGTTCGCCAAGCAGCAGGAGGCTGCGCAGAAAGCCGCCGAGAAAGAGGCTGAGCGCCAGCAGAAGGCGGCAGAGAAGGAAGCTGAGCGGCAGGCGAGGGCAGCCGAAAGGGAGGCGGAGCGTCAGGCTCGTGCCGCGGAACGCGAGGCTGAGCGCTTGGCTAAGGCCGAGGAGCGCGAGCGTCAGAAACAGAGGGATGCGATGTCGCGTGTTGCCACGAACATCTTGAGCTCGGCGGGGCGTACGGCCGCGAACCAGATCGTCCGCGGCTTGTTTGGCACGCGACGTTAGGGTTTGAAGCTGAAGCTATTAATAAGCCGTGACCTGCGAGGATGCGGGTCACGGCTTTTGCTTTGCAATTGCAAGCCGTTGCTTTCGACTGCTTTTAGATCGAGGCTTAATTTGTCATATCTACAACAGCGTAAGACGTGTTCTTGCCTGTGCGCATGTTCAAATATTCTCGCAGCCCGGGATCGGTTGCGTAAACGTAGCAGCCTTTCATGCCGCGCGTCATGAGCGTGCGATACGTGTTCTTGATTATTTCATCGGCCAGTCGGTGGGCGCGTTCTGGGTCTTCTTTCTCCATCTTCTTCAAGCCTTTGATTGACTGATCGGTCTTGGCTCTGTTCGTATAGTCGGTAACCAGGTGACCGTTTTCATAACGGAGGTCGTTACCGATGATCACGCCAACGTATTCGAATTCGAGACCTTGGGTGGTGTGAATGCAGCCTGCTTCGTTTATCGATGTTGGGCTTATCGCAAACGCTTCGTCTCCGTTGAGATTCCAGCTGATTTCGAAGTCGCCGATCTTGATCTCGTGGGTGTTGGTGTCCGAGCGTCCTTTGCCCGAGGGCCATTCCCAACAATAACCAGCCAAAATGCGCGCCTTGTTCGACCCTTCGTTTCGCTCGATAACTTTTTCTCTCATTTCCTCGGGCGTATCGAACACTATGAACTCGTAGTCGATGCTTTCGATATCGTAATTCGCCGTTTCGCGAATGCCCAAAACGTCATCTAGCCAAGCCAGATAGCCGTCGGATCCGCTGCAGCGGAACTGCGACGACAATTCATCTTCGTAGACTGTCGCGCCATTGAATGCCGCCCATCGTTTGATTTCATCTGCGCTGCCGATGTCTTTGACGGTCACGCGCTGGCTTTCGTCAATGAAGAAGACGCTGAGTCTTGCTGCGTGGATGATTTCATGAATTTGGTTCAGACCCTCGTTCCCGTAGAATCCAGACTTTTCGTTCAGTCGGTGTGCCTCGTCTGCAAGAACGACGCCGATGGCGTTCCTGGGGGTGTCAACATAGGTACCGGAACCCTTGAACATATTGTCAATGCAGCTAATAGTTCTATGACCTTTTAGCTTTCTTTTATATATGTCACGCGGGGCACTGTTTTTCGAGCAGTATTGTGCGAAAACTCCCTCTTGAGTGAGCCTGGCGAGCAAGTTGATGGCAATAACGGTCTTTCCCGTGCCTGGACCACCCGTAGCTATGAGAACTCGCTTTTTGCCGTCTTTCTCGCATTGGCGAGATAGCTCCATTACGCGTTCGAAGATGACTTTCTGCTCGTCGATCATGTTGAACTCAGGGTTGTTATCGATCATACCTACGATGGCGTCTTGCAGGCTCTTCGAAGGTTTGATTCGACCGTTGTCGATCTCGTAGAGGATTTCTCCCTCGTCACCTTCTTTTAGCACTCGCTTAATATAGTCGCGCAGTTTTCGAACGTCGCCTTTGGCAAATGCGGGCGCAACTTCGAGGTAATCATCGTAAGCGTGATCGTAAAGGGGGTCATTCGCTGATGCGCGCAGGTAATTGTGTAGGTAGGCGCATGGCCACAGCTGAACTTTCTCGACTTGGGTGTATTCGTTGTAGTCGCGGATCATCTGCGCGTAGCTCCATGCTTGGTAGGAGGGGTGCACGACGCGTCGATTAGCGCCTCCCGTGAAAGTCTCAACGAGGCCGTCCAGACCGTCGACTTTCTTGATCTCGCTCCATTGCTTGAGCTCTACGATCACCACATTCGCAGTTTTGGATTCATCGTAGCCTGAGATAAGGAAGTCGATGCGCTTGGATGTGTTTGGGAGGTTGTATTCGATGGCTACGCCGGAGTCGCTCGGGATCGCCTCGTCGTTCAAGACTTTGTACATGTACTCAAGGGAGTTAACCCATGATCTGAATTCAGCTTCGCCAGTTTTGCGATGCATTTTGTCGAGGATGCTGTCACGAATGGTGTATGCGATTGTGTCGTCTACGACTTCGGTCATGAAGTCGGCTTTGCTTCCGCTGTAGATGATCATGGTCATGGCTCCGTATGCTTCATCGCATTTATGTCCAAGCTATTCGCTGCGTTTTAAAGTATATCTTCATGTCGCCGCAGCTGCTCTCACCGGCTTTTCGATTGTGCTTATCGTCGGGGGGCGCAACCTGTCGAGAGTTCAGCCGTTTGTCGCCAACTTTGGCTGGCGGCAAGGGTGGAGAGGTGTATGGAAGTCCTGGTGTGAAGAACAGGAATGCCATGCAGCTCAAGGCGTTCATCAACAATAAGACGAAGACAGCGGGCGTGTTTCCTTAGCTGTGCTGCAGAGCTATATACTTGAAGGTCCGATTGACTGCATCCCCAGATCGCTTTGACATGATCGGCGTCACCGCTCTATCCTTTCCAGACGTATCCTGTCGCAGGGCCTGCTCCCACCTTCTGGATTTTACCGCCTGCCAACAGATCTGATAAGGCTCGCTCGATTGTGGTCTGGCTGATGTCCGGGCATGCTGCGGCAATGTCGCGCTTGGTCACCTTGCCGACGGAGCTGCGCAGCATCGCCTTCACGCGCTCGGCCTTGGTGAGCTTGGCGTCAACCACTGCGCAGACGCGTTTCTCGAATTCGCGATAGGTAGCCAGGATTGCGCCCAGCATATAGCGCACGAACGGACCGGGGTCGTTTCTGCCCTCGTGCCATCCTTGCGAGCTCGCTGCCAAGGCGTTGTAGTACGCGTCTTTGGTGCGTTCGATCTCTTTCTCGATGGAGACGTACTTGCCAGCCATGTAACCAGCCTTGTACAGCAAAAGCAGGGTAAGCAGCCTGGACATGCGCCCGTTGCCATCGTTGAAGGGGTGGATGCAGGTGAAGTCGAATACGAATATAAGAGAGATAAGCAACGGGTCTATAGTCTCGCTCGCGACGGCGTCGCGATATGCTAAGCACAAGCGTTCCATGGCGTCCTCGGTGGCCACCGCGGGAACGGTTTTCAGCCGAACGTACTCGGTTCCGTCCGGGCGTATGTCGCGCACTTCGTTGTCGCCAACCTTGAAGTGCCCGCCCATGGAGGACGGCGTGTATCGGTACATCTGCCGGTGAAGCTGAAGTATGACGTTCGGTGTGACGTCGATGAAGTCATGGCTCTCGTGTATGGTGGCCAATACGTCGCGATAGCCGGCTATCTCCTCCTCATCGCGGGAGCGCAAATCTGACTTCTCTGACATGATCTGTTGCAGGCGTCTGTCGCTGGTGCGTATGCCCTCGATGCGGTTTGAGGCCTCGGTTGACTGAACCTTGGCAGCTTCCGTTAAGGCATCAAGGACATCCGTCTTGGCGTTGAGGTAGAGCGCCTGCCGACCCTTGTATTCGTGGACCGCCGTGAGCAGTCTCACAGTCTCCGGCGTTAGCAGACCTTGCGGCATCTGCGTATAGTTGAAATGCCTCATGTTCGCTTCCTATCTGCATCATCTATTATTTATCTGCATCATACATCAACGATTGATGCAGATAACATACAGTTGAAGCAGATGGATGGATAAAAAGCACCGTTGACACCGATAACAGTACGAACAAAGCAGTGGGCGCGGCTTCGGAAGAAACCGCGCCCACGGGCAGTCATTGTACCACAGAACAGAACGTCTGTTCTATTCCCATTCAACCGTGCCGACGGGCTTCGGGGTCAGGTCGTAGCAAACACGGCAGATACCCGGAACCTCAGCGGTAATGCGGTCGGTGATGCGCTTAAGCAGCGCCCAATCGATTTCGGGAACTTCGGCGGTCATAACGTCAACCGTGTTGATACAACGGATGATGCACGGCCAGTCGTAAGCGCGCTTGCCATCGCGAACGCCGGTTGCGCGGAAGTCGGGCACGACGGCGAAGTACTGCCAAACCTTCAGGCCGGCATTGTCGATTTCCTCGCGAACGATGGCGTCTGCGTCGCGCAGAGCCTCCAAGCGATCGCGGGTGATGGCGCCAAGGCAGCGAACGCCCAGGCCGGGGCCAGGGAAGGGCTGACGCTCAACCATGTTCTCGGGTAGACCAAGCTCGCGGCCAACAACGCGCACTTCGTCCTTGTACAGCAGCTTAACGGGCTCGCACAGCTCGAACTGCAGGTCATCGGGCAGGCCGCCAACGTTGTGATGGGCCTTCACGCCGTCCTGGGACTCCAGGATGTCAGGATAGATGGTGCCCTGAGCCAGGAAGCTAACCTCGTTGCCAACCTTGCGAGCCTCTTCCTCGAACACGCGGATGAACTCGGCGCCGATGATCTTGCGCTTCGTTTCGGGCTCGTCCACGTCAGCCAGCTTGTCCAGGAAGCGATCAGTTGCGTCAACGTAAATCAGGTTGGCGTCCATCTGGTTCTTGAAAACGTCGATGACCTGCTCGCTTTCGCCTTTGCGCATAAGGCCGTGATTCACATGCACGCAGATAAGCTGCTTGCCAATGGCCTTGATCAGAAGCGCGGCAACAACCGAGCTGTCAACGCCGCCGGAAAGAGCCAGCAGGACCTTCTTTTCGCCGATCTGCTCACGGATTGCGGTTACCTGCTCGTCGATAAATGCCTGGGCAAGTTCGGGGGTGGTGATGCGCACCATGTCGTCAGGACGCTTATTGGGATCCATGCATAGCTCCTTTTGTTCGGTCGGAATGCGCCGCCATGTGGACGAACGCACTTGTCATGTTTTCTAATTATATGCAGTTCAATAGCAGTTTCGGATTATCGCGGCCCATGATTTTTCGGGAACGATGAGATTTCCTTAAGGACAACGCTTCGGTGAACCCTTCGGCCGCTGGTCGATGTCCGCTGCATAGGGCACAGGCGAACACTTCCGTAGCGATATAATCCTCAGAATGCAAAAAGCGATATCTCACGCAATGCCTAGACCGCCGCTAATGAAAAAGAAGGCATCATGAACGACACCAACACCGACGAGCTCCTCAATGAGCTTGCCAACCATATGCGCGAAGCTGGCGAGCTTACCGAGGCGGGCGACGTCTGCACGGAAGACGGCGCTCTTGAAGATGGCTACGTCCTCCAGCAGAAGGCCAAGCTTGTTCTACTTGCCAGGGCCGATGCGGCGTATATCGTTCCCTCCGGTCAAGACTGGGCGCACGATGCGCTCGGCGACTCAATCGTCATTCCCGGCACGATTTACTCCGATGACCAACCTTTTCTTGAAGGCGATGCATCGGTAACAGGTTATTTCCAAGCCGACGCAGACCAACACTGGGCGCGTGTGGAATCGGGCCGCGTGCCGTTAACTGCGCGCGGAATCGACTGGCGAAGCGGTCTTGAGGATTTTCCCGAAATCGTTTCCCAGTTCGAGCAGTGCATGGAGATAAGCTCCTACCGCCATCTTGCCGAGCAGGCAACACTTAAGAACCTCGCCAACGAGTAGCGTACGCAAGCATGAAAGAGGGGGGATCGACGTTCATTCGCCGATCCCCCCTCGTATGTCTGTGCGACCTTGCTTACAGCGAGCTAGTTTCACCAAGCGATTTGCCGGCGGTTTCGGGCGCCATGCAGATGGAAAGAATCAAACCCAGAATAACCAGCCCGGCGGCAACAAGCATGGTAGGCCCAATGCCAAAGGTGGCAAGGCAAATGGGGGTTGCATATGTTGCGGCAATGGTACCAATGCGCGAGATGCCAATGGCAACGCCAACGGCCGTGGCGCGAATTTCGGTGGGGAACAGCTCGTTCGGATACAGCCACTGAAGAATCCCCGGGCCGCCGCTGAAGAACGCATACAACCCGAATGCGCCAATGACAACCGGCAGCGGTGCGGTAGGGAACAGGCCAAGCACGGTCAGACCCACAGCCATTAGAAACAGCGACCTAATAAGCAGGGGGCGCCTGCCCATGGAATCAAGCCATAACATCGCTGGAATAGAACCCACCAAGAAGAACAGGCTCAGCACGCTTTCGCCCAAGATGGCGCTCTTTCCGGCGCCCAAACCGAAGGCTGTCATGATAGTGGGTCCGAAGGTGTAGATGGCGTACATAGGCACAACCTGGCAAAGCGTTAGAATGCCCAGGAACAGGATGCGTGAAGCGTAGCCTTTCGAGAACACTTCCCTGAAGCCTGCTTTTTCGGACGTTTCCTCGGTATCGGCGATCTCAACATCGCAGCCGTACACGCGCTCGATAACCTTCTGTGCCTCTTCGTCGCGACCGCGGCTTTTAAGCCACAGGGGAGACTCGGGGACTTTGATTCGCCCAATGAACAGGAAAATGCACGGCACAATAGCCGATCCCAGCATCAAACGCCAGCCTTCTTGAACATCGCAAAGCGCGTAGCCTACGAACGCCGCCACGGTGGCGCCCAGGTACCACGCGGCTGAAACCATGCCCATCGAGATGGCGCGATGCTTCTTCGGCGTGAACTCGGTGATCAGCGACGTGGCAATAGGGTAGTCGGCACCCACGAACACACCTATGAAGAATCGATAAAGCGCAAGCTGAGCAGGGAAAACGTCGGTCATACTCAAGGCTGAGAACAGTGTGATGGCAATGATGTCCATCACGAACATCTTCTTGCGCCCAATGCCATCGGTAAGGTAGCCGCCAAGCACGCTGCCAACCAGAATGCCCAGCAACACCGAGGCACCGATAAGCGCGGTCCAGTGCGTGGTTAGGCTCATATGTGCGGTGATCTGCGTCAACGCGACGCCGATAAGGGAAAGCACGTAGCCGTCAAGGAATGCGCCGCCGCTGGAAACCAGCGTGATCTTGTGCAAGAACGGCGTCATTGCGGCATCATCAAGGGTACGCTTAGCGGTTGTGGCGGTCTTCTCGACGGCGCCCGCAACACCGGTGGCCACGGCCTTCACCGGCTTTTTCAGCGCTTTCAGCTTGCGCATGCGTACCTTCCTTGCTGTTTAACTTAAAAGCTTCTTCTCGATCTTCATGCTGCAGGTGCGGGGAAAGTCGTCGACGATCTCGACGAACGAAGGCACCTTGAACGCCGCCATGTTCTGTTGACAGTAGGCGATGACCTCGTCGGGGTTGATGTGCGCTCTGTCTGCGGGAAGCACGAACGCCTTTACCGCCATGTCGCGGATCTCGTCGGGAACGCCGATAACCGCAGCTTCCTTGATGCTGGGGTGATCTTCCAGAATGCCCTCGATTTCGGTGGTGGAGATGTTCTCGCCCGAGCGCTTGATCATGTTGCTCTTGCGATCGAAAAAGTAGAACCAGCCCTCTTCGTCGTAATAGCCCTTGTCGCCCATGCTGAGCCAACCATCGGCGGAAAGGGCCTTGGCGGTGGCGGCTTCGTCGTTCACGTAGCCCTGCATGAGCGAACGTCCGGGGACGCCCTTAATAAGGATCTCGCCAACTTCGCCTGCAGGAAGCTCGTTGCCTTCCTCGTCGACGATCTTTGCCTGGTACCCAAGGCCAACGCGGCCGATAGAGGGCCACTTGCGCTCGCCGGTGGGCGGATCGGTGATAACCCAACCAATGGATTCGGTCGAGCCGTAGGTGTTCATGATGCGAACGCCGTAGCGCTCCTCGAATGCGATCTTCTCGCGCTCGGTAACGGGGAGGAAGTACAGCATGTCGCGCAGGCAGTGGTCTTTCTCGCCAGGTTGCTTGGGCTGAAGCATGAGGGTGCGAAGCATCATGGCAACGCACTGTGCCAGCGTTGCGCGGTAATCTTTGATTTGGTTCCAGAACTTGGAAGCGCTGTACTTTTCAACCACGATAAGGGTGGCGCGAGCGATCAGAACCGGGGTCATTGCTGCCAGTTGGAAGTTGGAATGGCACGCCGGCATGGTGCTGAGCATGCGGTCGTCTGCGGTCATCGAGGTTTCCCAGCAGCCGTAATAACCCGAGAACACCATGTTGCCGTGCGTCAGGATGACGCCTTTGGGCTTGGACGTGGTTCCGCTGGTGAACAGGATCTCGCACGGGTCGTCAGGGGACAGGGCGCAAGGTGCTGTGAATTCGCAGCTTTCCTGGCGAACCGCGTCAAGGAACAGCTGGTGGCCGTGGGTTTCCTCGTCACTGTCGGTGCGAGCCACGTACACGCCCTGGGCAAGCCTGCCATTTTCGTGGATCTGGTCGTACAGTTCGACATAGCAGGGCTCGACAACCGCACGGGTGACGTTGCATACGTCAAGCGCGTACTCGCATTCGGCCTTTAGGTACTGCTCGTTCATGGGAACGATGACGGCGCCGATTTTGGCAAGGCCGAACAGGCACATAAGGAATTCGGGGCAGGTGTGCATCTGAACCGCAACATGTTCGCCGCGCTTAACGCCTTGGCTTAAGAACATGTTCGCAGTTTGATTGATCATGTTGTTGAACAGACGATAGCTGTAGCTGGTGACGCTGCCGTTTCGGCCTTGGAAGATCAGGAACTCCTTGTCACCGCATTCACCCGCCAGCTTGTCCCACAGGCTTGCGAGCGTTTCGTTGCCAACGATGTCCACCATGCCTTCTCCCTTGTTTCACAGTGTTTGCAGGTTGTTTCACGCTTGTTGCGATTTGCATTCAGCGAGTGCGTGAGATACCCGCTGAATGCAAAGCTCCCAGTAGGCCGGGCCCTTTCGGACCCGGCCTGAATGCTTGAAAGGGGAGCTTGCTTTCAAGCGAACGATCTACTGAAAGATCTGTTATTCAGCGACCTTGACAACGCCGGCTGCAGTCAGCTCGGCGATCTGCTCGGCGGTGTAGCCAAGCTTGGTCAGAACGTCGACGGTGTCGCCGCCCTGCTTGGGCATGGGGCGCCAAATCTGACCGGGGGTCTGCTGGAACTTCGGGAAAACGCCCAGGCCCTTGAAGGTCTGGCCATCTTCGGTCTCCCAATCCATGAAGTCCTCGCGCAGCTTGAGGTGCTCTTCCTGAAGCAGGTCCTCGAACTCCATGACAACTTGAGCGGCGATGCGATGAGCAGCGAAGTCAGCTTCGATGTCGTACTTGGAGTGAGCCAGGCAGTAAGCCTCGAACGCAGCCTCGATTTCCTGCGCGTGCGGGTTGGACAGCCACAGGCCCGAGGTATCCTCGGGGATGTCCTCGGTACCCCACAGATGGCCAAGGCCAATGGTCTCGAGGAAGTACTTGTTCTGGTCAACGCCGTACAGGCAAACGCCCAGGAAGCCGTCGTTGCACTTGTACTCGCCAATGCCGCAGAGGTTCTGGTTGCGTGCGCCGGGGCGAGGCCAGAGGATGCCCTCGTTCAGGTAGTCCACCAGGTAGTACTGGCCAATGGCAAGCAGGGTCTCGTACATGGCCATGTCGATGCTCTCGCCCTTGCCAGTGCGGTTTGCCTTATGCAGCGCAGCCAGGGTTGAGGAGACGATCATCAGGGAGTTGAAGTAGTCGCCAGCGTAGGGGCCGGGGTTCATCGGCTGCTCCTGGGTGCCGTTCTGGCACATGTAGCCGGAGTAAGCCATGACGGTCAGGTCGTAGGCAGCGCGCTTGACCATCTTGGGGTCGCCGGTCTGGCCGAAGCCGGAGAGGTGAACGATGACGAGCTTCGGGTTGATCTCCCACAGCACCTCGTCGGTGATGCCCTTGCGAGCCCAGGTGCCGCCCTTGGAAGCCTCGATGAAGATGTCGGCGTCGGCCAGCATCTTGAACAGGACTTCCTTGCCTTCGTCAGAGAAGTAGTTCAGCGAAACAGAGCGCTGGTTGCGGCGCTCGGCCTGTTTGACATAAGCGGTGTCGCGGATGGTGTCGCCAGCGCCCGTGTTCTCGAGCCAGGTGACGTCGGCACCCCAGTCGGCCATGAGGTCGCAGGCCTTGGGAACTGCCAGCTCAACTGCTGCGTAAACAATCTTGACGTCGTCAAGAACGCCGAAGGACGGCTTGTTGGTTTCAAGAGCCATGTTTGAATTCCTTTCGCTCTGGCGGCGCCGTAGCGCCGCCGTCATGTGGATTCGTTTACTAGCGTGTACTGCTTGCTTGCGGCTTGTTAGTCGCGGTACTTCTTCAGCTCGAACTTGGAAGCCGTGAGGATCATCATCTCGTCGGTGCCGCCGGAAACGCGGTCAACACGCAGGTCGCGCCAGATGCGCTGAGCACGATGCTCGCCAGCGACAGCAACGCCGGCCAGGATCTGCATGCCATCGTCGACGACGGAGAAAGCGGCGTTGGCGCAGTAGTACTTGCACATAGCAGCCGCACCCGGGTCGAACTTGCCGCCGTTGTTGTCAGCTTCCCAAGCCGTTTCGTACAGCATGTTCTTCATGTTCTTCAGCTTGATTGCCATCTCGGCAACCTTGAGCTGGTTGAGCTGCTGGCGGCCGATGGTCTTGCCGAAAGCGACGCGCTGGTTGGCATGACGCAGAGCATCCTCGTAAATGGCGATGGACATGCCGTAGTCGGAAGCGCCGACCAGCCAACGCTCGAAGTTGAAGTCGTTGATGCCGCGGGAGAAGCCGTTGCCCTCGGTGCCGAAGATATCCTTCTCCTCGAGCTCGACGTTGTCCATGTAAACCTCGCAGCAGGAGTCCATGCGCAGGCCCAGCTTATGAAGCGGGGACAAGGACACGTCCGGCTTGCTCATGTCCAGGAAGAACTCGGTGAACATCTCGGGATCGTCGGCGTTCTTGGCCATGATGACCAGGTACTTGACGCCAGCGGAAGAGGTGATGAAGGTCTTGGTGCCGTTCAGGTAGATCTTGCCGTTCTCACGCTTGTAGGTGGTTTGCAGAGCGGCAACGTCGGAACCAGCGCCCGGCTCGGTGCAAGCGGAGTTCCAGATCTGCTCGCCGGTGCCCAGGGTGGACAGTACGGCCTCGATCTGCTCCTCGGTGCCCTCGCGGATGATGGTCTCGAAGCCGGGGAGCTGGTACAGGACGTAGGTCGGAGCGCCGTAGCGGCCCAGAACCTCGTAAACGGCCATCAGGGTGACAGCAGGCTGCTCAAGGCCAAGGCCGCCATGGCTCTCGGGGAGCATGATCAGGTCGAAGCCAAGCTCGCACAGGCCGTGAACCCAACGCAGCGGGTACTCATGCCTCTCATCGCACTCGGCGAAGTAAGCTTCCCAGTTCTCGCTCTCCATGTAGTCGCGATAGCTTTCGACGATCAGCTCTTGCTCGTCGGTCAAACGGAATTCCATTGAATCCTCCTTTTATATATCCAGTGCCGCCTTCTGCAGCGCTGTGATTCCGGGGTAGATCGTGGTGCGTGGATCTAAGGTTCAGCCGCATGGGGAATTTCCTCATGCGGCTGGGGTAGTGCGGTGCGTTAAGACTACTGAGCCTCGTTCGCGGCGTTCTTCTTCATAGCGCGGCGCGTCATGATCAGGCAGATGCAGCCCAGAACGGCGAAGACGACCAGAGCCAGGAAGATGGTGTTGAATGCAGCGGCGCCCTGAGCGTCGATCATGCCGCCGAACCAGGTGTGCACGAATGCGTCAGGCAAAAAGCCGATGACGGACAGCAGGCCCGAAGCGGTGCCGAAGATGTTCATGGGAACTTTGGCCTCGGTAAGAGGCGAGGAGCCGATGGAGAAGGCGCCGTAGGTAACGAAGCCCAGAGCAACAACCAGAACAGCGATGGGGATAACCATGCCGGGATCGCGGGGCATGACCATGAAGGCAGCCAGAACCAGAACGCTTGCGGCGAAGAAGATCAGGATCGACTTCGAGGGGCTCTTCAACTTGTCAGCGAAGAAACCAGCAGCAGGACCGGCGACAAGGCCGATACCATAAGTGCGGATAAGGCCAACGACCGAAACGACAGCCACAGGAGCGGCGAAGCAGGTGGTCATGAACGGCGTGGTGTAGGTAACGTCCATGTACACCAGGTACACGAAGAAGTAAGCAAGGCAGGCCCAAAGAACGCCCGGGTGCTTGATGGTGGTGACGACGTCGCTCAGGCTGAACAGCTTGGCGTTCTTGTCGATCTCGCCCTTGAAGTCGGGGATGAAGATGAAGGACAGGACTGCCAGAACGGCGATGATGACGCCCAGGAAGATCAGCAGGATTTGGATACCCTGGGAAGCGTCGGCCACAGAAGAGATGATGGCCGTGTTGATCAGGCCGACGACCAGGCCTGCAGCGCCGAAGATGGAGTAGCTGACGCCGATCTTGGAAGCGTAATCGTCCTCAGAGCAGCACAGGCGAACGATCTTGAAGCGGGTGCCCCACCAAATCAGGATGGTGGTGATGCCGAAGCCGACGAACACGACGTAGAGCATCTGGATGGACGGCAGCATGGCGTAGATGAACGTCAGAACCGCAGTCGCGCCGAAGCCGACCCAAGACAGCGTGCGCATGCGGACCTTGTCGGCGATGATGCCGGAAGGCAGGTAGGCGATGACTGCCACGATTGCGTAGCAGGACAGCAGAGCGCCCAGGTCTGCGTTGGTGCAGCCAAGACCCTGCATGAGGGGCTCATAGAAAACGTTCTTCAGGTAAATAGGGGTGTAGATGATGGAAGAGCCCATCGAAACAAGAATAATGAGGAACCACTTGTGAAAACCGGTCAGGTCTTGGTAGGTGACCTCGCCCTTGCTCTTTGCAAGCAGCGACATGTTCGATCCTTTCGTAGTGCTGGATGCCCGTTTCTCGCCAGGCATGCGATAAATCCTTCTTATGAAGTAGGGCGGAAGGGGAAGGGAAGGGAGAGAGGTGAGAGGGAAAGCTTCCCCTTCCGCAAGAAGGGAGGATTGGTGATTAAAGACTTCTTTCGCTTATGCGTAGGAAAAAAGAGGAGGGACTACTTGCCCTGCCAGTTGGGGGTGCGCTTCTCGACGAAGGCCAGAGGACCCTCGACGCCGTCTTCGGTCTTCTCGATGAAACGGTAAGCTGCGTCGCAGTAACGCATTGCGTCCTCTTCGGACATTTGGGAAGCAGCATGAACGATCTGCTTGGTGAACTTCAGGGACAAAGGAGCGTTCTTGGCGATGGTGGAAGCGATCTCCAGAGCCTTGTCCATGACCTCCTCGGCCGGAACGACGTAGTTGACGAAGCCGATTTCCTTAGCCTCCGCAGCGTAAACCAGGCGAGCGGTAAGAAGCATGTCCATAGCAAGCTTGCGGGGAACGTCGCGAGCCATGCGAACTAGGCCGCCGGTAGAGGCGATCAGGCCAACCTTGGGCTCGGTCAGGCCGAAGCGAGCATGTTCGGCTGCGACGACGATGTCGCAGGAAACCGCGATCTCCATGCCGCCGCCGGCTGCGACGCCGTTGACTGCGCAGATGACGGGCTTGGGGCAAAGACGGTCGGTCAGGCCGCCGAAGCCGTGGTCGGTGACCGTCATGCACTCGCCGCCGCTGGACAGCTCGGAGAGGTCCTCGCCAGCGCAGAAAGCCTTCTCGCCGGTGCCGGTAACCACGATGACGCGAACGCGGTTATCCTTCTCTGCCTTGTTCATGATGTCTTCCATGGCGGCAGAGGTCACTGCGTTGATGGCGTTGCGCTTCTCGGGGCGATTGATGCGCATGATAAGCACGCCGTCTTCGCGCAGGTCGGTTACGACCTCAGGGGTTCCGTAGAAATCTGCCATTACTCCTCCTTTAAATGGATGCCTTGAACCGGATTTCCTCTGCGTGCCATCAAACCTTTGTTCCTACGACTTAGGTTTTTATGTGATGGGCGCCCGGCTCGTATTGAATGCTATGGGGCAGACCGTCTTGGAACATCGCTATAACTTCAGTAAAGCGGCAATAGCGAAAAACAGGGGCATCGTCAGTTTCTTGTGAGGAGTGTTTCGGACGTCACGAGACATCACCCCTACCCGAAATCCGAAAAAAGAAAGAAGTGGGCGTCTGAAGCCCGTAAAACCGCATGTAGAGCTGCTGTGAGCCGCTCAACAGGGGTTTTGCAGGCATAGTTAGTTTTTAAGTATTGGGGCATTCACGGCTATTTAGCGATGACAGGTGATGCCGCCGAGGGCATTATGCGGGCATCACGAAAGCGAGCCGCGCAACCGATCGCACAACATGCGAACAAACGTTGAGACGGAGCGCTTCGAAAGAAACACCTTTGGAAAGTTAATTGAAGGGAAGGCTCAAAATGAAGATAGCCGCTGCATTCAAGGTGGTTCCTGACGATCAGGACATCAAGGTCGCCGGTGATCGCACGCTCGATTACTCGAAGGCTAAGAACACCATCTCCGTGTACGACCTGAACGCTTTGGAAGTTGCTTCTCAGCTCGCTGCCCAGGTTTCCGGCTCTGCTGTTGCAATCACCGCTGGCCCTGCTGCCATCGATGAGTCCAAGCTTAAGAAGAACGTTCTTGCACGTGGCGTTGACGAGCTGTTCATGACCGCAGACGATGCTTGCGCTGACATGGATGCAAAGAGCACTGCAGCTGAGCTTGCTAAGCTCGTTGAGCAGATCGGCGATGTCGACCTGGTTCTGTGCGGCGACGGTTCCGCGGATAACTATGCGCAGCAGGTTGATGTACAGCTGGCTTGCAAGCTTGGCTGGCCCGTTGTCAACGCTGGCGCCAAGGTTACCGTCAAGGATGGCGCTCTTGAGGTTGAGCGCGTTCTTGAGGACGCCGTCGAGGTCGTCGAAGTGAGCCTCCCCGCTGTTGTTTCCGTTACTCCCGATGCCGCTGAGCCCCGCATCCCGGGCATGAAGGACATCCTGGCCGCCGGCAAGAAGCCGATGACCGTCGGCGCTGCAACCGACGTTGCTGCTTCCGCTGTCACCGTTGTCGACTGCAAGGCTCCCGAGCAGGCCGACCGTAAGCTCGAGATCATCGACGCCGCCGAAGATGGCGCCATCGAGAAGTTCGCAGCCGCCATCAAGGCAGCCCTGTAGGCCCAAGCGTTTTAAAGCTCAAGAAAGGCAGAGTAGATACTCATGAAAGCACTTATTATTGCTGAACACGCAGGTGCCGCTGCAGAGCTGGCAGCTGGTGCACGTACCATGGCCGACGAGGTCGTAGCCATTTCTTTCGGCGAGCCCGCAAACTGCGGAGCCGACAAGGTCATCCGCATCAATGTTCCCGAGGGCATCGCCCTGGACGCTGCTGCTGACACCGTGAACGCTGCATTCGACGCCGAGCGTCCCGAGATCGTCTTGGTCGAGGCTGCACGTCATATGAAGGTTATCGCTGGTAGCCTTGCATTCCATGCTGAGACTTCGGTTATCACTGATGTCATGGCTTTCGAAGAGGCTGGCGCTAAGAGCATGTACTTCGGCGGTATTGCCGAGCGCGTGCAGAAGTCGGCTGGCGAAGTTGCAATCTACACCGTTGGCGCTGGTGTTTTCGAGGGCGCCGAGGCTGCTAACGGCAGCGTTGTCGATCAGGAGTGGGTTGAACCCGCTCGCGCCGCGAAGGTTATCTCCTCCAAGGCAATCGAGAAGAGCGGTGTGGATCTGTTCAAGGCTGAAGTTGTCGTTGCTGCTGGCCGTGGCTTTGCTGAGGAGTCTCAGCTTGATATGGCCAACGCTCTGTGCGACAAGCTTGGTGCTGGCCTGGCTTGCTCTCGTCCTTTGACTGAGGGTGTTAACTGGCTTCCGACCGAGCGTTACGTTGGCGTATCCGGCCTGATGCTGACCCCCAAGGCTTACATTGCCGTTGGCATCTCTGGTCAGATGCAGCACATGGTTGGTTGCAACCGCTCCGGCGCGATCTTCGCAATTAACAAAGACAAAAATGCACCGATCTTCAAGCAGTGCGATTACGGCCTGGTGGGCGATCTTAAGGATATTCTTCCTGCGCTTACCGCGGCACTTTAACGAGACTCCCCCGTACCGCGGTTCTCTGCAACCCCTTTTGTTTTAACACTCCTTATTAAAACAACCTCTCCCTATATTAACTCTCCCTTTAATTAATTCGAAGCGCGGTACGGGAGTCTTACTTGAACTTTAGATTGGCGGCCGGTTTCGACCGCCAATTGAAGGATTATGACCGATAAATTGACGGCTTAGGTCGTCAATGAAAGGAACCGATATGTCAGATTTCGACGCGATTGTGGTAGGCGCTGGCTGCGCTGGCTCGGTCGCTGCGTACGAGCTTGCCAAAGCCGGCAAGAGCGTCCTGGTCGTGGAGCGCGGCAACTTCGCCGGTGCCAAGAACATGACCGGTGGCCGTATCTACGCGCACTCCCTTAAGAAAGTTTTCCCCGATTTTGAGTCTGAGGCTCCCCTTGAGCGCAAGATCACGCATGAGCGCATCGCCATGCTGGATCCGAAGTCCGAGATGACCATCGATTTCACCTCTTCCGAGCTGGGCGAGGAGGGCAAGGACTCTTACTCCGTCCTGCGTGGACCCTTCGATCAGTGGCTTGCCGAGAAGGCCGAAGAGGCCGGCGCCGAGTTCATCTGCGGCATTGCCGTTGAGGAGCTGATGAAAGACGAAAGCGGCCGTGTCATCGGCGTTCGCGCAGGCGACGACGAGATCACCTCAGATGTCGTCATCCTGTGCGAGGGCACCAACTCCATGCTTTCCGAGCGCTGCCTTGGCAATGCTCGTCCCAAGGCCAACCAGATGGCCGTCGGCATCAAGGAAGTCTTCGAGCTTCCTGAGAACGTCATCGAGGATCGCTTCCTGGTTCCCGAGGGCGAGGGTGCCGCAATGCTGTTCGTCGGCGACTGCACCAAGGGCAGCGTCGGTGGCGGCTTCTTGTACACCAACAAAGAGTCCATTTCCCTGGGCCTTGTTGCCACAATCTCTTTGGCTGCTGACGGTAGCCGCAACGAGACGCCGGTTTACCAAATGCTCGAGGATTTCAAGAATCATCCTGCTGTTGCCCCCATCATCCGTGGCGCCAAGATGGTCGAGCACTCCGGGCATATGGTTCCCGAGGGCGGCTACAACATGATCCCGAAGTACATCTTCGACGGCTGCTTGATCGCTGGCGAGACCGCTGGCCTGTGCATGAACATGGGCTATCAGGTTCGCGGTATGGACTTCGCCGTTGCTTCTGGTCAGATGGCTGCTCGGGCTGCTGTTGAGGCTTTGGACAAGGGCGACACCTCTGAGGCCGGCCTTGCTTCCTACAAGCAGAAGATGGAAGACTCCTTCGTTATCCAAGACCTGCGCACTTTCTCGAAGTGGCCGCATGTCATGGAGGAGTGGGACTCCATGTTCACCGATTATCCGGTGATGGTGAAGGAGATCTTCAACGCAATGTTCAGCGTTGACGGTCAGCCCCAGGTTCCCCTGAAGAAGCGTATGATGCCCATCATCAAGAAGCGCGGTTTTTTCAAGCTTGGCCGCGAGGTCATGAAGGCGGTGAAGGCACTGTGAGTAAGGTTTGCGAAATCACGGTCAACGTCGACGAGGCGCTGTCTGTTAACAAGTACGAGGTCGATGAAGAGACTGCTCACATCGAGCTTACCGAGGACGACGGTTCTGAGACCTATCACGAGGAGTTTCTTAAGCTCGTGCGCGTTTGCCCTGCTGGTCTGTACAAGATCGACGAGGACGGCGTGAAGTCCTTCGACTACGCTGGTTGCCTTGAGTGCGGTACCTGCCGTATCGCTTGCGAGGGTACCATCGTCAAGAAGTGGGTTAACCCCGGTCCGACCATGGGTGTCGAGTATCGCTTCGGCTAAGATGCACGGCAAGCTTGCTCATAGATTGATTTGGCGCTGCAGATTAAGATCTGCGGCGCCTTTTGTTTTGCTGCCGAGGTGAACGGTGTGTCGGATGTGGCGGGAGCTGCATGGCAACCTCGTTTTGATTGATCACGCCATTGCCTTGGGCGAATCGGCATGAACGCCGCAAAAAGCCCCTTACGATCGCGGCGATCGTAAGGGGCAAGGGTTCGTCTTCGATAGCGTGCTTAAGGAGGCTAATTGTTTTTATCGTTGCCGTGACGGTTGATGTAGTCGATAAGCTCGGAGCGCTTGTGGATACCCACCTTTTCGTAGACGTGGCGAATGTGGGTGTTAACCGTGTACGGCGAGATATACAGCTTCTTGGCCACGTTGTCGGTGGTGAAGCCACGAGCGATAAGCGTGACGATCTCGGTCTCGCGAGCGGACAGTGAGAATTCCGCTGCGAGCTCTTTAATGCGCTGTTCCTGCGTGGATTCGGATGACGGGGGAGCCATAAGCTGCATGATGTTGTACTCCTGGCGAACCAGAGGGATCACGATGGCCGCAAGGATGCAAACGAAGATAAGCGACGTGGGCTTGGTGGCGACGATCGCGAACTCTGGATGTGCTTCGTATGCCAGTGCAATGGAATTACCGAGTGCGATGCCCAAGCGAATGAACGCGCCGCTGAAACCGAAAGCGAATGCTACCGGAATATAGCCCTTCACACCCAAAACACCGAAGTACATAACCAGCAGGATTTCGAACACGGCGACAACCGCAAGGATCAGGTAGAACGCGACATTATACTGATTGTTTCCCATTAGGAAGACAGCAAACGCAATAATGGCCAGGACAATAAGCCAAGGGAATATCCTGTAGATGTTTAAGCGTTCTTTGGTGAGAGCGCAGATGCCTCCGATAAGCAGAAGTAAAAGGGCGCCGCCCATCGATCCGAATGTGAAGGCCGAATCGCCGTATGCAAAGGTGTCCCACGGAATGATCGCCACAAGGAAGTAGCAGGCGGCTGCCGCAACGAACGTCGTGTCGCAGACAACGATCATCGGCTTGAATGCACGATGAGCGGTGCTTTTGGGAAGCAGCGTGGGGTAGGGAAGGTCTTTTGCGGCGTTTTCACCATGCGCGTAGAGGATGGCGGCACCAAGCGGCATAAGGGAAATCAAAACCGAGGAGACACCGCTGGGCAAGAGGTAGCAGATAAGCGACGAAACGAACATGACGAAGCCGACCGTGGTTGCGATGTAGCCCATTTGGAACGTGGTCTGCGTGCGAGAATACAGCTCACCCCACATTATCCAGAGAATGGCGTTGGTTACGCCGACGATTACGGCTAGGCCATACGAGATAAGGTCGGTTGGGAACGTGAATGCTAGCAGGGTGAGGATGGCGGTAGAGCCTACGGCGAAGCCAGTGGCAGTCCAATGAAGCCATGGTATGTCGGAAAGATGACGCTTCCTGTTCAGGACTATTGGAATTGCGAGGAACGAGATGCCAGCGGCAACAAGTGCGATAAGCCACGACTGCGTGACGCAGTCGTCAAGAAGTTGGGCGCCGACGAACGAACCGTGCAAGAACCAAAGATTATAATGCCATGCAAGAAGCAAGGCGAAGCCGACATAGCGGTAACTTGGGTGGCTGGGTGAATTAAAGCCCGATTCCACCTTTTCAGGGACTGATCCCTTAGCGCTCATCTGTTTCCCCTAGCACAAGTCAGTCTGTATGTTGAAGTGAATCACAGCAAGAATACGTGTCGGCCATAGTTGGCCATGAATTATTAATTATAACTACAAACTATACTGTTGTGGGCTTTTGATTATGGAAACCCGATTGATTTTCGGTGGCTCGTTGAAGCAAGTTATGAGGGAAGCCATCAAGTTTTCTGCAATTCGCTAGCACGCTGTTGTTACCCTTGATCCTGGATCGATTCATGAATTGTTCTCGCTCTCTCCGATGTCGATGCGGAAGGTTCTGCTTTATTCGAATCTGCGCGATTTCACGTCCGAGTAACTAAAGATTCGCGACACTAAGCATGTCTCACTAATATTTAACGATGCTTTTTCTCCTAATTAAGGGACATAATCCGCCCGAGCGCTGCCGTAATGGGGCAGCGACGGATCTGAGAGGAGAAAGAATGGCAATTTCTACCGAGATCGTTGGCAAGACCTTTGGACCGTTCGTGCGCGATTACACCTTCAAGGATTTGGAGATTTGTGCGCTTGGCTGCGGTGCCGGCTGGGACGGCAAGGTCGATTTGGAATACGTTAACGAAGGCGATGCGAAGAACCCCAATTTGAAGGTGCTTCCGATTTTCGCGGTGCCTTTGACCGTTAACGAGGAAATGACCACCACGCTTGATTACGGTTTCGATTACTCCGGTTCGCTGCATTACGGTATTGATGTTCGTTTCCATGCGCCGTTCAAGATGGCCGACCATATTGAGACCTTCGTAACCCAGGAAGCCATTTGGGATCGTGGCGAGGGCCGTGGCTCTCTTTCTAAGCAGGTTGGCAAGTCGTATTCGTCCGACGGCACGTATCTGTGCACGGTCGACACATACGACTGCTGCATTTACGATGGCGGCTGGGGTGGCGAGCAGCCTCCCAAGGATGTTGTCGAGTACCCCGATCGCGAGCCTGATTTTGTTTATGAGGAAACCTACGGTTTGAACTGGCCACTTGTTTACCGTTTGATGGGCGACTGGCACCAGCAGCATATCGATTGGTCTTACACCGAGCAGACCGGTCTTGAACGCCCCATTGCCCACGGTGTCAGCAGCGCGGGTGTTGCTATGCGTCATGTCATTGCGCTTCTGTTCCCGGGCAAGCCCGAGGCCATGACCCGCTTCAAATGCCGCTTCACCTCTCCGGTGCTGCCGGGCGTTCGCTTGCGGACCATCGTTTGGAAGACCGCAGGAGGAGAAGCTCGGTTCCGTATGGTCAACGCTGATGCTCCAGACTCCAAGCCGTTCTTGAACAGCGGCATCGTGGAATGGGATCCGTCGTTGCTGTAGGGGGACTCCCGGGAATCAAAACGGAGCGATGTTGTCAGCTTGTATATAGGATACAGGCTGCTCTGGTTTATGACAGGTCGTCGTCGAAGTGAATTCGGCGGCGGCCTTATCGTTGTAGTGCGCGGTAAATTGTTACAAAATTACCGAACACTCAAATGGATAACAACTACTCCAGGACCTATTTTAAATAGCTGAGTAAATCGCTTATTTGAAATGATAGACTTGTGAATGGTAATCAATCATTGTGCAACAGTCGGTTGCCTGTATATGTTATCGCGCGCACGACGTTTTTTAAAGGTGTTCGTGCAGAGGGGCGACATTGTTGAAAGGAGTTTATCGTGCATGCAGGAATGAGGGCGGCTGAAAAAGCATCTTGGGGGGGGGGTCGCGTTTTTAGCTTTGCTGATCTCGCTTGTTGCTGTTTGCTTCATGCCGGCAGTAGCGCACGCTGACGCGTCAAGCATCACTAACGATCGCACGAAGGCGACCTACACCGATATCGCCACCGCAACCTCAGAGGCGCAGAGCGGCGATACCATCTTGCTCGGCGAGGGCAACTACACCCTCTTTGGGGTTATGTCCGAGGGCCACACCAAGGACAAAGATCTGACGTTCGTGGGTTTGGGTGCTGACAAGACTGCATGGAATATCGGCGCTCTTGTGCCCGATCCCGCTAATTTCGGCACTGAGTACAACGGCGACTATTCCTTTGACGGCGCCGGCACTGTAACCTTTGAGAATATGACGATGCGTTCTGGCAGCGCCGACTATCTTGGTTTCATTCGAGCCAATAAGACCGTGCTCGACGGCTGTGTTGTCAACGGTAAGACGTTCTACTGGGGCTACGAGTCCGCCGAGTTTACGAACACGACGTTCAACGCGCCCGATGGCGATTACTCTCTCTGGACGTACAGCTCGCCGACCATGACGTTCAACGGCTGCACCTTTAATTGCACCGGCAAAGCGATCAACGTCTACACTGATTACGGCGCAGGCAAGCATGACATCATCGTCAACGTAAACAACTGTACGTTCAACTCGAATGATAGTAAGGGCAAGCAGGCTCTGAGCATCAACGATTCCAATATGGGGTCCTATAAGTACATTATTAAGTTCACGGGTAATAACACTGCAACGGCAGCGCGAGACAATACGACTTGTTCTCAGCTGTTTGGTTTTGGCGGCAAATCCACTTACAACTCTGGTCGCTCCGATGTGTACTTCGGCGACGAGCTGGTGTGGGCTCAGGGCGAAATGAAGAGCCACTCCTACACTGATGGTCAGCATGAGGATAACTTCGTAGACCAGAACGATTATGTCTGGACGCAGGAAGGCGAGGACTGGTACTGCACCGGTCATGCTAAGTGCGGTTACTGTGGTTGGCTGATTGAAGAAAAGGTAAAGGCTGAAGTTGTTGTCGATCCTGCAACGTGCCTTGAGGCGGGTAAGACTTCCTATGTGGCCAACTTCACCCACAAGTGTTTTACCCCACAGACCAAGAGCGGCGAGGCCATTGATTGTCTCGGCCATGACTGGGGCGAGCCCACGTACGCCTGGAAGCAGGACGGCGAGGACTGGTACTGCACCGCAACCCGTGTCTGCAAGCGTGATGCCACCCATATCGAGGCCGAGACCGTGAAGGCTACCTACAAGGTAACCACTCCGGCAACTACCGAGAAGGAAGGCGCTGGTCTGTATACCGCTTCCTTCAAGAGTGATGTTTTCAAGACGCAGACCAAGGATGACGTCATCGCTAAGCTTCCAGTAAAGACGGAAGAGAAGGAAGATCAGGCAAAGGCGCCTGAAGCACAGCCGATCCTTGCAACAACGGGTGATGTGAACGCATTCGCTATTCCCGTTGTTCTGGCTGTAGCTGCGGCTGCTGCTATCCTCACCTTCGTGGCTTTGCGTCGTAAGAACCAGCGTTAAGCCAGAACCACATCGGTCTATTCCGAGGCTGACTGCAAGTAACAAAAAGCCTGCGGGTTTCCGTTCAATCGGATTCCCGCAGGCTTTCCTTGTTCTCGGGCGCATTGATAGTCATGAAAAGGACCGTCTAGGACGGTCCTTAAAAAGATCACGGACGAAAGCGCCGATTCTGTAGGCTCTAGAGCCCCAGCTCTTCGACGGCGGCTTCCCTCATTTTGTACTTGAGGATCTTACCAGCCGCGTTCATGGGGTAGGAGTCCACGAACTTGATGTAGCGAGGCACCTTGTGGCGCGCGATGTTATTCATCATGAACTCGCGGATTTCAGGCTCGGTCATGGTCTCACCCTCTTTCAGGATGATGCACGCCATGGCTTCCTCGCCGTACTTCTTGTCGGGCACCCCGATAACCTGGCAGTCGCTGACTTTGGGGTGGGTGATGACGAAATCCTCGATCTCCTTGGGATAGACATTCTCGCCGCCGCGGATGATCATGTCCTTCAAACGGCCGGTAGCTACGAAGCAGCCGCGCTCGTCGCGCATCAGCAGGTCGCCGGAATGCAGCCAGCCGTCTTCGTCAACCGTTTTGTACGTGGCGTCGGGCATCTTGTAGTAGCCCTTCATGATGTTGTAGCCACGCGAGCAGAACTCGCCAATGCGGCCGTCGGGAAGCTCCTCACCGGTCTCGGGATCGATGATCTTGCACTGAACATGTGGGAAGGCGTAGCCAACGGTTTCGGTGCGCAGGTCAAGCGGATCGGTCCAGGCGCTCATGGTGGAGCCCGGGGCCGATTCGGTCTGGCCATACACCGACACGATGCCGGTCATGTTCATCTCGTCAGGCTGAGCCGCGCGCTTCATCAATTCGGGCGGGCAGCCAGCGCCGGCCATGATGCCCGTGCGCATGTGGCTGAAGTCAGTCTTGCGGTAGTCCTCGTGGTTGAACATGGCAATGAACATGGTGGGAACACCGTTGAATGCCGTGATCTTTTCCTGCGTGATGCAATGCAGCGAAGCCTTGGCGCTGAAGTAAGGCATGGGGCACATGGTTGTGCCGTGCGTCATGGAGGACGTCATGGACAGCGTCATGCCAAAACAGTGGAACATGGGCACGTGGATCATGAAGCGATCGGCGGTGGACAAGCCCATGCGGTCGCCGATGCACTTGCCGTCGTTCACGACATTGCGATGCGTCAGCATGACGCCCTTGGGGAAGCCCGTGGTGCCCGAGGTGTACTGCATGTTGCAGACGTCGTCGGGGCGAACCTCGGCGGCCATGCGCTGGATCTTCTCAAGCGGCACTAGCTCGGATCGCTCCATTGCCTGCTCGAAGGTCAGGCAGCCGGGCATTTCGAAACCAACGGTGATGACGTTGCGCAGGAACGGCAGCTTCTTGCAATGCAGCTGCTCGCCGGCTTTAGTAGTAGCAATTTCGGGGCACAGCTCGTTGATGATCTGGCGGTAGTTCGAGTCAAGCGCGCTGTCGATCATGACCAGCGTGTGCGTGTCGGACTGACGCAGCAGGTACTCTGCCTCGTGGATCTTGTACGCGGTGTTCACGGTAACCAGTACGGCGCCGATTTTGGTGGCTGCCCAGAAAGTGATGTACCAAGCAGGTACGTTGGTGGCCCAAACGGCAACCTTGCTACCGGGCTTCACGCCCATGGAAACCAATGCGCGTGCGAAGGTGTCCACGTCGTCGCGGAATTCTTCGTAAGTACGCGTGTAGTCCAACGTGGTGTATTTGAAGCAGTATTGATCAGGGAAGCACTCGACCATCTTGTCCAAAACTTGTGGGAAGGTGAGGTCGATGAGTTCGTCCTTCTTCCAGACGTACTCGCCTGTGCCGTCGTGGTTCAGGTACAGGGTGCGGCGCTTGCCGCGCGTATCCTCGAATTGCTCCATGTAGTTCACGAAGTGGGGGAAGATGACTTCCATGTCGGTAAGGTCTTCCATCCATTCGGGCATCCATTCAAGCGACACGAAGCCGTCGTAGTCGATGGAAGACAAAGCGCGTACAACCTCGTCGATGGGCAAGGTGCCTTCTCCAACCAGGTTGAACGTGCCGTCGTTGTCTGAATCACGCATGTGAACGTGCTTGACGTAGGCGCCCAAGTTCTTGATGGTGGTTGCCGGGCTTTCGCCGCCCACGCGATAAACGTTGTGAACATCCCACAGAACACCCAGGTAATCGCTGGCGTACTTGTCCATGATGCCGGTCAGACGCGTAGTGCTAGAGAAAATGCCGCTCGATTCAATCAGCAGAATGACGCCATGCGCCTCTGCGTAAGGGACAAGCTGCTCCAATGCGCAATGGATGGCGGCTTCGTCATCGTTTTGAACGACGACGCAAACCATGTCGACAGATGTTGCTTCTGCAAGATCGATAAGTTTCTTTGCTTCTTGAACTTGCTCTTCACCAGCTGAAATATCGATGGAAGAGTCAAGTGCGGGAATGGTCAGACCTTTGTCGTGCAGCGCGCGAGCAGTGGCCTGGGTGTTGTAGCGGTCAAGGGGGGCGCCCTTGCCGGTGAATGCTTCATTGATCAGCGGGTTGTGGATCTCGATGCCCGAGAAGTCCATTTCGAGGGCGGTGCTTACCAGCTCGTCCCAAGAATGGTCGGCCCAACCGCGGGTAGAAAAGGAAAGCTTCATTAGTTCTGCTCCTCGTATGCGATCTTGTTCAGCGCGTTGATGTACGCGCGAATGCTGGATTCGACGATGTCGGTGGAAATGCCGCGTCCGGAATACACCTTGCCATTGGCAATGAGTTTGACGATGGATTCACCTACTGCCTCGCGGCCTTCGGTAACGGCTTGGATGCGGAAATCGTCAAGCTCGTAGTGCTTGCCCACAACCGATTCGATGGATTTGAATGAAGAGTCGATGGGGCCGTCGCCCAGCGACACCGCTTCATGGATCTCACCGTTCTTACGCAGCGAGATATGCGAGGTTGCCTTGAAGCTCATGCCGGTGTTGATGACATAGCCCTCAAGAACATACGTAGGCGGAACTTGCAGCGCGGCCGAGGCGACGATGGCGTCAAGTTCGGTGGCGCCGACGTTTTCTTTGTATGCGGCAATCTTCTTGAATGCCTCGAACACCGATGCGGCGTCTTCGTCGGAGAGACTGTAGCCCAAACGCTCGACGTACTGCATAACGGTTTCTTGATCGTCGCCCGCGGTGAGGACGAGTCCCTCTACCGCTTCGGAAACGGAATCGGTGAACTTGAGCGCTTTGGAGCGATCTTCGCAGCACAGGCGAGCGATTTGATTCATGGCTCGTTTAAGTTCGGTTACACGGACGTGACATTGGGCATCAAGCGCGTCGGCCTTTGCGGCAAGGATGCGGGAGATGTTGTCAAGCGCGACGACGTCCATGGGGTAGGAGGTTGCTTTCACCAGGGAAGCGCCTGCCATGACGCCGGCAACTGCGCAGGCGTCGGCCATGTTCAGGTTGTTGCAGCAAGAAATGCCAAGGGTGATATCGTTCAGTTGGGGTGCAGCCTGGGTAAGGTTGCTAATGAACTCGGCGAACTCCTCGGGAAGCATGGAGCCGGCGGCATCGCATACGGTAACCGTCTTGGCGCCAGCGTCAACAACAGCCTCGATGATCTTGGCCAAGTAGGCAACGTCAGTGCGGGTGGCATCAACGGCCACGAACTCGACGTCGTCGGTAAGTTGCGCGCATTTGGCCACAGCCGCGGCAGCATCGGTAACCAGACTGTCCGCCTTCTTACGCTGGATGTATTCCATGCATGAGGGGCTTACAGCCGCCTCCACCTGCAGTCGAACGCTCTTTGCTCCCTTAGCTGCGTTCCAGACGGCTTCGATATTCTGCTCGTCCATCTTCACGGGGACGGCAAGCGTGCTGTTCTTCACCAGAGAGGCAATGGATTTGATTCGCAGGGCATCGACCTTGGAAGATTCGATACCCTCAACTTCAATAGAGCCCACACCGATACGGTCTAGGATCTTCACGATTTCTAGCTTCTCCTTGAAGGATAGGGAGAGCGTTTTGGAGGTAGCGGCCTCTTTCATCGTGATGTCACTGACACGTATGTCTTTCATGTGCGACTCCTGACTTGTACGAACTTACTTCTTACGCGCCCTTGCTTGGACGCTTTCGGTTGGGAACCCCTTCCGATATAACGAAGTATTGTCGCATCATCTTCAAAGTCGCGCTATGTGAAATAAGTTCGTAACAGTTAATTAATTGTTCTTTCATAAATACTGCTGGCAGCCTTGATGAAAAAGAAGAAAGCCCTGAAGAGAGGTGAAATCCGGATCCATCGAATGCATCGGTTCGAATAAAGTCATCTTTGGCGAATGTGGTTCGAATGGGGTTACGCCTGCTCTTCTTCCTCGATGAGCTTCGTGGCGTATTCGATGGCGTCGTCGATGTTCGCGCGGAAGTTGTCTTTGCCAACCAAGTCGACGAAACCTGCATGCTCCATGGTTTTCATGGGTTGCTCGTTTGCGTGGCTGAAGATCAGGCGTACCCCGTTCTCGCTGCAGTATTTGTACAGGTTCTCCAGCGCGTTCATGCCGGTTGCATCCAAGGAAGGAACGCCGCGCATGCGGATGATCAAGTACTTAGTAAATTCCTTTACCGAAATGTCTGAAATGCGGTCGGCCATGCCGAAGAACATGGGGCCGTTGATTTCGTACACGCGCACGCTTTTCGGCAGTTCGCGCAGATTCGTGACTTGAGAATCGTCGTCGCAGTAGTACTTCCAACCTTTAACTTCGGTTTCTTCGCTCACCATCTTCATGAACAAGACCACAGTGATCACCATGCCGACGCCAATGGCGGTTACCAGGTCGAACACGATGGTCAGCGTGAACGTAAGGAGCAGGGTTGCGATGGCGCCGCGCGATGCAGTGGCGCACAGGTGGGCAAAGCTGCGCCAACCCGACATGTTGTAGGCAACCTGAAGAAGAATGGCGGCGATGGTGGGCATGGGAATGAGGGCGGCGTAGGGCATAAGGAACACTAGAACGGCAAGAAGCACTACGGCATGAACCATTCCGGCAACTGGCGTGCGGCCACCGCTTCTAACGTTTGCGGCGGTGCGGGCTATGGCGCCCGTTGCGGGAATGCCGCCGAAAAGCGCCGAGCCGATGTTGCCCATGCCCTGAGCGACCAGTTCCATGTTGCAGCGGTGGTGGCTTGAGATCATGGAGTCGGCAACCACGCAAGATAGCAGCGACTCGATGGCAGCAAGAAGCGCAATGGTAAAGCCGTTGGCAAGCTCATCGCGCAGCAGGGCGAGGCTGATGTGCGGGACATGCAAGGTGGGCAATCCAGCGTTGATGGTATACAGGTCGCCAATGGTATTGACGTCAAGACCCAGCAAGGGAACCATCGCGGCACCCACGATGACGGCAACAAGCGATCCGGGGATGCGCTTAGACACCTTGGGCCACGCGATAAGTATCGCAAGGGAAACCACTCCCACGATAAGGGCTTGCGCATTAAAGGTGCCGATGTTTTGCGCAACGGCCGTCATTTTGTCGATGGCGTCGATGGTGACGGTGCCTGCGGGATAGGTTAGTCCCAGCAGGTCTTTTATCTGCCCGATGACAATGGTGACGGCAATGCCGGCGGTGAAGCCGGTGGTGATGGTGAAAGGCACGAAGCGAATGAGGGTGCCCAGTTTCAGCAAGCCCATCAGCATAAGGATGACGCCCGCGATGATGGTGGCCGCAATCAGACCGTCAAGACCGTCTGTTGCCACAATGCCCGCTACGATGGTGGCGAACGCTGCAGTCGGACCGGAGATCTGCACGCGGCTGCCGCCGAACAGCGCAATAAGGAAGCCCGCGACGATTGCAGTGTACAAACCTTGTTCGGGAGCGACGCCCGAAGCAATTGCCAGCGCGATGGAAAGCGGAAGTGCGACTACTGCTACGACGATGCCGGAGACGATATCTTTTGGGATTTGCCTGCGAAGCTCTTTCTTGTCGGTATGCTTGATGATGCTGAACAGGATCGGTTTGATTTTGTCGCGCTGCATGGCCTTCAATTCGTGTCGAGTTGGTTGTGTTCATGGCTCCTGTGTCGCAGCTGCGCAAGCGAGTAAAGACGACAAGGCTCCCGCTAGGGGTGTTTTACCCTAGATGAAGCGTTGTTCTTTCGGGTTGTACGGAAAACTGTGCCGCAAGAGGATGTCTATAGTAACGCTTCGGCAACGAATGCCTTTTCGGTACATAAAAACGCCAGCAAGAGAGCGTGAAGATGCTGAATAAAAATACGTTCGCCATCTGCTTGAATGTCCTAAATAACAACCATATCATTCGTTATGACAAGCTATAACGGAGACGTTATCGAGGTGATTATGAGTTCAAGGCGTTCCTACGCGGAGAGTGTGCTTGTAAAGAAGGAAGGCAGAGTGGTTAGCGTTCCTGTAGCCAGAACGTTTTCTTCTCGGTTGCGTGGTCTGATGGGAAGGGCATCGCTCGGTGAAGAAGAGGGGCTATTTCTTTCCAACTGTTCGCGGGTACACTGCTGTTTCATGAGATTTCCGATTGATGTTTTATATCTAGATTCCAACCTAAGGGGGATCGAGGTTGAAACTCTGTTTCCGTGGCAGCTTGGCAAGAGAGTGAAAGGTGCCCGTCATGTCCTGGAAATGTCCGCAGGTTATTTCGATGGCATAGTACCCAGTTCGGTTCAACTCATAGAAAAGTAGAGGGAAAAAGAACGCGATCGATTCACCCTCGTGTTTGACTTTCTAGTTGATTTCGATCACGTGCAGCACATTGCTGTCAACGGTGAATGCAACGTCAAGAGAGCTATAAGCCAGATGATAAATGCGGGTTGGCTCATGCTTGCTACCTGCGCGTCGCGGATCTTGCTTTAGCACTTCCAGAAGCCCCGATAGCTTGCTTGGATTGATCGATTTGCGAAGTCGTTCAGGGAAATCCACCTCAAGCTCGTGCCATGGTGCGTTGTCGATCCATCCGCCTTGGGCATCGGTGTGGCAGTCGGCGAAAGGGATATAAGGCTTGATGTCCAAGATCGGCGTGCCGTCACGCAGGTCGGCTCCAAGTACGTGCAACACGGGACCTTCGTCGGTGATCTCTACCCGTTCGAGCTTAACGCAGCTTAAGCCAAGCGGATTGGGTCTGAAGGGGCTGCGCGTGGCGAATACGCCTACGCGTTCGACGCCGCCAAGTCGAGGGGGTCGAACTGTTGGCGACCATTTGTTCTTCGTGCCCTGTTTGCGGGGCGTGGCGGTGTCCTGGGCGATGTCGTTAGCGGTTCCGCCGGTTACACCATTTTCGAATTGCCAGATCAACCACAAATGCGTAAAACTTTCGATTCCCGCAACCGCCGATTCCAAGGCGTATTCTGGTTCAAATATGATGCGCCCTTGCAAGTGGGGTGCGAGAAAGCTGTTGCGGGGAATGCCGAACTTCTGTGGTAGATCGGTGCGAATATGGGCAATCGGTTTCATGCCGGGCCTTTGGTTGAGGTGATCGTTCGGTTTGAAGACTTGATTTCGGAACGCGTAGCAGATTGCTAGCGAGTATGAGCTCAAGGTTCGAAAGCAGCATACATTGTAGCTTTTCCCGCAATGCGGCGCCTTCTGCTCCGTTAGCGTCGAGCTTAAGCGTGGACCCCCGATTGATTTGGGGTTACTAAGCGCCAGCTTTAGTGTTTTCCGCAAATCTTTATTTTTCCTTTTTGTGCAAACTATCGATAGATTCCTGTCAGGTTTTCGCTTGGTCGTTCGTGTTGTAAGCAGAGAAGCTTTTCTACGGATGAAAAATCGCATGCAAGTTGAAAGGTGCTTATGGATGCACGAAGCGAGGCGGTTCGCCTTGTTGAAACATACACACCTTTGATAATGAGGATTGGCTATACGTACCTTCATTCAAAAGAGGATGCAGAGGATCTTTGCCAGGAGACGCTGGTGAAGCTGATTAGGCGCGGTGAAGCGTTTGCTGATGCGGAACACGAGAAAGCTTGGGTTGCGCGCGTGGCGATAAATCGTTGCAAAGATGTGCTTAAGTCGGCTTCGCGAAACCGAACCGTTGCCCTTGACGAGGCTTGCGACCGACCGGCGTCAACGGAAGAGGGCTGTGACATTGTCGAGGCCGTCGCCGCGCTTCCGGAAGCGTACCGTGAGCCTATCTTTCTGCATTACTGCGAGGGTTACAAGATCGCCGAGATCGCGCGCCTGGTTGGCAAATCTGAAAGCGCTGTTGCTAAGAATCTTTCCCGCGGACGCGAAATGCTGCGTGCAACCCTAGGAGGCGAATTCGAATGACCAATCGATATGCTGATGAAATGAAGAAAATCGAAATGAGCGACAAGCGCAAAGACGAGCTTCTCGATACGTTAACGAGTGAAATTAGTGCGGTGCAAACTAAGGAAGCTCATGCGGAAGGCACGCCCCGCAGGCAGGTGAAGCGCAAGCCGGCTGGCTTTAGGTTTGCCGCAGCCGCTGCTGTGTTTGCGGTTGTCGTCGGGTTAGGCGGCAGTGCCTATGCAATGGACATCGGTGGAATTCAGCGAACCGTGCAAGTTTGGATCCACGGCGATCAAACGGATGCAACTCTCGTTGTCGAAAACGGCTCGTACTCGCTTGACTATGAAGACGAGGACGGAAACCAGGTGCATAGGGAAGGCGGTGGCGTTGCGATCAATCCTGATGGGACTGAGCGGCCTTTGACCGAGGGGGAGCTTTTGGATGATATCAACGCCCCCGAGGTTGAATACGAGGAAGATGGTCGCGTGGTTGTTTACTACCTTAACCAGCAGCTTGACGTAACCGATAAATTCGTAGACGGCATATGTTACGTTCAGCTGCAGGTAGACGACAGCGTTCTGTATATGACAATCAAGTATCAAAACGGCTATGCTTGGAGCCCTCACGGCTACATTCAACCGAACATGTTCAACTAGCAACTACAACGCGCGCCTCGAGAATCGGGACGCGCGTTTTGTATCACGCCTTTATCGGGAAATTGAAATACGGGCGTACTCTTGCGTGCTAGAGTGTTGATTAATGCATGTTGCAGTAAGAAAGAGGAAGCGGATGGCTCTGCAAAAGAAGAATGTGAAGTGTGCCCGAGAGGTTGCCATACTCGCTCCGTTTGCTGCGAAGTGCTGCGTCAGGGATGGTATTTCAAATATGCCGTCGTTCACCACTTGCATCGAATACGCACTGGAGCGTGTGGTCGAATATGAGAAACACTTTGGGAAAATTGACTATCAGGCTTTAATGAGTTTGCCACTTTCGATGTTTGACGTACCAGCCACGTTCGATGGCGCCCTGCGTTACGAGGCTTCCTTGTTCGGGTCGGAGGAGTTCTTCTTGAAGCTTGAAGACTTTCGCGTGTCGCTTGCCGACCTTGGTTTTCCCGACGTCCATATTGTGTATACCAATTTCGCCTTGCGTGCGCTATTGCGCGGGCTTTTTGCTATCGAGCACTGTGGAAGCAAGTGTTTCGAGAGCGTGTTTAATCGTTCAAATTAGTTTAATTCTGCCTGTCTCATTAGAATGTTATTTGACAGAGCGGGAGCACACCCGTATTATGAGAACGGGTTTACACCCGCGTTTCGCTACAAGATAGGGTTGGTGCCAAGGGATTTATTTCGGAATGGTGCAGTTTTGATCTATGCAATGAGCGACATCCATGGGCATATGGACGCATTTGAGAAATCACTTTCGTTTGTTGAGCTGACGGAAGGGAGCTCGACGCTCGTTCTGTGTGGTGATTACTGCGATCGTGGACCATCCAGTATGCAGGTGCTACAGAAGATCATGGACCTTCAGAATGAATTCCCGGGTCAGGTGATTGCTCTTCGTGGGAATCATGAAGAAATGCTTTTGGAATATTGCGATATGGTTGCGGTAGATCCTCTGAATTTTACGCAAGCTTGGATTTTGGCCGATTCCAATTTGGCCACTGCAAAGAGCTTTCTTAATGTTGAGGCATTTTGCCAGGTGAAACACTTGCTCGCACGGAAGAAGTTCCATGAAGCTTACCGATTCACTGTTCGTCAAATCGAGGAAAACCATGCTGATGTGCTTGCTTGGGTAAGGGCCCTCCCATACTTCTACGAAACGCCACGGCAAGTGTTTGTTCATGCCGGCCTTGATGAGGAGGCGGGGGATCTGTGGCGCGTGGGCACCCCTCCCGAGTTTTTCACCGCTATGTCACCAGAATACGTAGGACAACGCTTCGATCTAGATGTTATTAGCGGTCATGTTAGTTCTGAATCGGTATCGGGTATCGCGGGGTACAGGGGCGTCTGGTACGACGGAGCATCTCATTTCTTCATTGATGGCTGCGTGGTGGATACGGGAGTCATTCCAGTTCTTGCCTTTGATGAAGTTACGGGGGAGTACTGGGAGAAATGGCCTAATGAGCGCCGTGTCGAAAGCGTGCAGACGGATGAGTTGCGGCGACGGTCTGGCGCTCGGTTTCATAACGTGAATTCTTAAAGAGAAGGAGTTCAATGCATACGCAGGATTTCAATTACTTGCATGACCTTACAACCGAAGATTTCGATGTAGACAATCGGCCGGATCCTGACACTGAATCAATGATCCTCAAAGAAGACCTTATCGAGGTTTTCTGGGGTTCTGATAATACGGAAGCGCGCGTTTCAAGGAAAAAGGATTTCGATACGGCCCTTTCTGGGATGTTGAAGTGAAGTCGGGCGGGCGCAATATCCTGCTAGCTGTGGATTACATTGGGCCGAGTGTCTATTGGCTTAAGCGCTTCTATGCTGATCAGGGGATTTGCTCTGAGGCGGCTGATAATTCCATTCGTGAATTTCTAAAAGTAAGCCGCAAGCTTGGAGGGCATGTTTTGTTCCCGCGCGGCACTGTCCCTGGGGACAAAAGCGGTCGTCACCTTACTTTGAACCAAGCTCGCGGCGGAGCGGCTGGAGTGTTCGACCGAATTGATATCACTTTGCTGTGCTTGAAAACTTGTTATGATTGTCCTGAATTGCAATCCGGCGATAGTCCTCGCGACTTTTCTGCATTTATGAACGAGATGTCCAGGTATTTCCCGGGTCAAAGAAGATTCGAGAAGGTTAAACCCCATTTGAAGCGAGTTATTGATTCTCTTCGGTATTACGCTGACGATTTCGCTTACTTCGGCTCGTTTCTAGGGTTTTGCGAAAGGCAGAGCCTTGTTGGTTCGTTTGTAACCCAAGAGGGAGCAGTTAAAACGTTTGCACCGCTGTATCCTTTGCTGCCTGCAAACTATCAGGACTATGCTGTAAGGGTGAACCGCGCAATCGAGGAGCGAAATCGCGTGATGCATGTTGGCTTGATTGCAGCCTAAACAAGTGCATTGGGTTCCCTCGAACATACGACTCTCTCGGGCTGTTTTCCTTTTTCGTTCGCACAGGCTACCTTCGATGATCTGGTGTTAGTCGAAACATTTGGTCTTTTGCGTCTAATTGGCGATTGAAAGCGATGCTGCTTGTGTGGTGAAATTGATTTATCTGAGATCAATATCGCAAAGCGAAATTCGGCGATGTGCGGAAAGGGGGGACCCCTTATGAAGCGAGTGCTAATCATTACGCTGACGTTCGCGCTCTCTTTGTCAATGGTAGGTTGTGCCGCAAATTCGGTTGAGCCAAGTGGGACCACCTTTGTTAAGGCGGCCATCTCTGATCGGGTGGATACAATGATGGCGGAGGGTTTGCGGGAGCTGTCGTCGCTTCCTTCTTTCTATCCCGAGAGTACTGAGTCTTGGATTGATCAAGACGCTTATATCGTTTATTCCGGCATCTTGGACAGACGCGCAGAGCGATTGCTGGGTGAATGCTCTTCTGAGTTGCAAACCACCGCATTGAGTGGTTATGAGGTCGTGAATTTCTATCAAAAAGAAACCCTTTCGGATGAAAGCGGAACCTACACCGTCTATTACTGGGAACCCGCTTTCTTGACGACTTCGCGTGATGATATTTCGCTGGCTGATGGTTTGTATTTCGATACCAGCGGAAGGCTTTGCGGGTACGAGCAGTTCACGTATTTCGTGGTTAAAGATGAAACTGGGGACTTTCCAACCTATCGCTTCCTGAGTGCGGATTTGTTTAACGGCACTGGCGAAGGGGCAGCGAACGCGCATGCTTTGCAACGCATCAAGCTAGCTTTCGAGCCTGCTGTTCAGGGGGACTGGGCGGAAGATGCGCTTGGCGATTACTCGAGCTACAACGAGGTATCCGTTAGCTCGGAGGAGCCTGTGGCCCAGGTGCTTTTCTCCTGCGATCGAGCCGTTAAAGACTTCAAGGTTTTGGGCGTTCAAGCTATTCCCACGAAAAACACCGTGCTGTATTCCACTGATGATTTGTTTGATTGCGGCGAGCTGACGCCTGATTGCCCGTTGCTGTTGAACATGACTTTTTTCGGAACGCTGCCGTATTTTGGGGTTTCTTACGTCGACGACAGCGGCGAAGCAATCAGTTATTCAATCAACATGAGCGGCATGGATGGCTCGGTGATTTTGGATGAGATCGTTCCGGTCATGGGGTAGTAAACGCGTTGGCTAACTCACGCTTGTGAGGCGCCCTTGATAGCCGCTTAGGACGCGCGCGTTGCCGCCGGCGATAGCGAGGCCTTTTTCAAGCGCCGCTCTTGGCAGGTTGTAGTCGTTGTTGTTTTGCGAGACGTGCATGGCGATAACGGTTTCGGGTGTGCGAAGCCCCGCGTTGCGAGATTCGGTAATAAGGGCGGCAAGCTCCTCGGTGGCTTGCGGGTTCGATAGGTGCCCGAATTCCGAGGCGATTCGCCTTTTAATGACGTAAGGATAGCTGCCGTTTTGTAGCATGGTTTCGTCATGGTTGCTTTCCAAAGCCAAAATGCGCACGTCGAGCAAAGCTTCGTGTGCGGCGCTTGTCACGATGCCCGAATCGGTTATGTATCCTAACGCGTCGTCATCGGATGCTTCGATGCGAAAGCCAAACGAAGCGGCGGCATCGTGGCTGGTGGCGAAAGGGAGTACGTTTAAGCCAGCGGCTTCTATCGAACCCTGCTTCAGCGCTAGCGGGGAAATGCCAAAATCATCTGCGATTTTCTGCAGCGTGCTACTCGCGTCGATGCAGGCTCTGTTGGCGAAAATCGTTGGAGCACATCCTAATTTCGCTAACCCGCGTAGCACCACGCCCAAACCCTTGGTGTGATCCCCATGCTCGTGCGTGATGAGCACGGCTTCAATTCCAGCGGGATCGAAGCCTGCCTGGTCACAACGTTCTAGGAAATCGCGCTTGCATATTCCGCAGTCAATTAGCACGCCTGTGCCGGTTTTTGCGTTTTCCACGATAGCGGCATTGCCTTTGCTGCCGCTTGCAAGCACATGTAATTTCAGCATGGGGTTCTTTTTTTCACGCGCGATCGCGCAGTTATTTCTTGAGCAAGTATAAGCGAATGGATGGGGGGGTGCGCGAAAGCGTGCCTTGGCTTCTTGATATCGGAGGTTCGGGGCTGGTGGCCGTATGCGTTCGACGCATTTGCAGTTCCGCAATTCGATAGAGATTCGCCTCCACCGAAGTTGGGGTTGAGCATGATGCGCGCAAGGGGATGGTTGGATTGTTTGACATGATTCCCTTGCGCACGACAGTCCGCCGGCTTGTAAGGTGTGGTCGCGGTGCTTTTACGCTTCGAAACGAATGCGAATCGAGCTTGTCGTTAAACATGTTGCCCAACAAAACATTACCAATTCGACATAATCTAAAAGTTTAGGCTGCTATCATGTATTCCGTTGGTTCTGCTCGAGTGCCGTTTCATTGGGAGGGTGATAGGATGGTTAAACCGGAAATGCGAGACCTGTGTGTTTCGCAACGTGGTGAAGCTATGATTATCGCTGGTAGTGAACTTCGCTTTGATTTGAATTCCGTAAACGGTAGGGTGCTATCGAAACTGTGATGGCACCCTTTTGATTTACGGGGGCGAACGGGAGCAAGCTAAACGAGGGTGCAGTGTACTGCTATCGGTGTTGCGCAACAGCTAGATCATTGTTGTCAGCGTGATTAGGTGTAGTAGCTCCTTCAACGCAAAGCGGCAACCCTCAATTGATTCATCTCCTATTCCCGCAATTCTTTGCGGAAGCCATAACGTCAAGAATGAATACACAGAGCGATTACGAGAAATAGAGAAAACCGAAAGGAAGATGCGAAAGAAATGAGGAAAAGCAACGCGAACAAAGTCATTCCGGTGATCATGAGTGTTGCCATGTGCCCCATGATGTTGCCAACCGCAGCATTTGCGGCTGATGACGACGCGGTATCGGGTGAGGGATCGTCATTCCCGACTGAACTTACTCAGTCTTCTGCCCAAGCAGAAGGCGCTGATGCTGGTGCGATCTCGGGTGGCGCATCTGTTGCACAGGCCGAGGCGACTGGCAAAGCAGCCGATACGATGACCGGTAAGGCAGCCGATCAAGAAGCAGCTAATGAGGCAGCTGCTCCCGCAGCGGAAACTGGCGGGGAAGGCACTGCCGCAGCGATTGCAGAAGTTAAGGGTGTGAGCTATCCCAGCCTTCAGGCGGCCATCGACGCTGCAAAGCGGAAAGAGACGGTGAAGCTGCTGGCCGACACGAGAGAGAACGTCACAATTTCCACGAACTATGTTACGCTCGATCTGAACGGCCACACCTTGAACGGCAGCACGGGCGAGCGTAAGCCGGCGCTGACCGTTACGGCTCGCGTCACCGTCATGGACTCCAGCGAAGCCCAAACGGGCACCATCAAGCGTGAGGATACCGCAGAGAATTCCGGCGTTTCGTCCCACTATGTCATTGACATTCAGGGCGCTGGCTGGCTCACTTTCGAGAGCGGCAACGTGATTAATAACAGCGGTGCTGGCGGAACGAAGGGCGCATCCCTGGTGCGCGTGGGCGATGACAGCGTTGCCAAGTACCCCGGTCTGAATATCAAGGGAGGCACGTTCACGCAGGATAACTTCATCGTGATCAAGGTCGATCGCGGCGATCTGTTCCTGAACGGCGGTACGCTGAATTCCGCCAACAGCTACGCCATTGAGGACTGGCACCGAGCTACTATCAAGGGCGGCACGGTCAACGGCAACGTCTCGGCCTGGACGTACACCGACGGTTCCAACAGCAATCTGACGATCAGCGGTGGCACCGTCAACGGCAACGTTGAGTCGGTGACTTACGATGGCGCTGAAGGCAAAACGGCGAAGGTGTCCATCACGGGCGGCACCGTCAATGGCATGCTGAGTGCAAGCAAATACAATTCGACCGAAATCATCGACCCCGTTAAGGCAACCATCGAGATCACGGGCGGTACGTTCAGCACCGATCCGTCCCGCTACTTGATTGAAGACTCTGCTGCTACCCAAAATGCCGACGGTACGTACGGTGTGGCAAAGGCTTACCTCGCTCAGGTTGGCGGAACCAGCTACTACACCATGGACGAGGCGTTTAAAGCTCAAACCACAAGTGGTGAAGCCATCACTTTGCTGCGCGACTACACTACGGGCAGCACCTTCAACTCTGGATCTGTTGCCCGCGTGGTTGACCTGAACGGCCATACCTGGACGTGCACGGGAACCGACGCGAACTCCGCAGCGTTCGAGATCAATTACTCCAACGCATCACTTACGGTGAAAAACGGCAAGGTCGTGAGCTCGCAGCTGATTGGCCTGATTCCGTCTGCCTCGGGCGGCACCATCACGTACGACAACTCTACCCTTACGTTCGATGGTGTCGAGGCCTCTACCACTGCCACGAGCGGTATTGAGACCAACGGCAACAACACCAATGACAACGTTACCCTGAAGGACAGTACCCTTAACGTTCCCAATGGCTACGGCATATACTTCCCCAGCAGCGGAAAGCTGACCATTGACAACTCCACGATCAATGCCAAAACGATGGGCGTGCAGGTGTGCTCGGGCAACCTGAATATCAATGAAGGTAGCACGATTACCGTGTCGGGCGATCCTGTTGCTAAGACTGAGGGCGACGGCGCTATCCAGGACGGTGCGGCGATCTCCATCGTTAATCGTCCAGGCTACAAGGGCCTCGACCAGGTAGCTATCGACGGTGGCACCTTCACAGCACAGGGTAATAAAAACGCAGCAATCAAGGCTTATAAATGGGATTCCTCGACGAAACAGGAGTTACCTTTTGATAATGCCGACAACACCGTTGCTGTTTCTGGCGGTGAATTTAACGGCAGTGTTGGTCTAGGCAACATTGATGTTAACGGCGGCCAATTCACGGACAATGAAGTCGCCAAGCACCTCAAGAGCGGCAAGGCAGTTCTGTTCCGCGGCGGTAAATATGCTGTTGCTAACGAGGAAGCCGTGAAGGGCGACGCAATCTATTCTGTTACCAATAATGTAGACGGAACGGTTGTTTGCTTCACTGACCCTCAGGCTGCCAACGACTATGCCAAGGAATCGGGCGCCCAATCTCCTGAGGTTTTGAAGGTTACCGTTAACTTCGACTCCAAACAGGGTTCAGCAGTTGACTCTCAGCTTGTTGTCGTTGGCGGCAAGGTGGCAAAGCCGGCAGATCCGACTAAGGAAGGCTATACCTTTACTGGGTGGTTCACTGACGAGGACTGCACCAAAGCTTACGAGTTCGATGCTGCTGTAGACGGCACGCAGCCCGAGTTCACCCTGTATGCGGGCTGGAAGACAGCGGCTCCTTCTACCGATAAGCCTGGCACTGGCGATAATGCCAACAACGGGGATAATGGTAACAACGCCGGCAAGGGCGACGGCACTAACAACGGAGGCAACGCCGCTAACGGAAGCAACGTAAGCAACGGCGAAAATTCTTCCGCAAACGAGAATGCAACCGGCAATACCGTTAATGACAACGGTGACAAAACGGCAAGCGAATCTAAGACGGCTCTCGCGGAGACGGGCGACAACCTTGCTCTCTTCGGTGGCGCAATTGCCCTGATCGCCGTTACGGCCGCTGCTGTTGCAGCATTCGCACTGCGTCGCAGGAAGATGAACTAGCTATTGCGCTTGCTGCGCTTCATTTGTTGCGTGATAGAGCTATAGCTCATTTAATGAAAGAAACCGAGTCTGGAGGTAGTCCAGGTTCGGTTTCTTCGTTTTTCAATGGGGTATAGGAACAGGGGATTCGATTTTCTGGCACCAGTTTCCTGAAACGAATCGTAGTCAGTGCCGCTATGGGGATAGGTGGAGGGTACCGCTTTCCACGTGGGCGTTAGAGACATAATGCAGAACAACTCTACGGGAACGCCGTTCCAGTCCCGATGGTGGAAGAACTCGTTCTTTGATCGTATGGAGGTAGAGCTGTTCTACGGCGAGAGCGGGAACGGATGAATCGTCAATGGTTTCGCGTTCGCGGTTGACTACTGCTGCCATTGGTAGAATGAGAAGCGGATTAAGGAATCGCTTTGAAAGATGAACCCGCTGTGGTACAGGCGGATGCTCAACTAAGTGTCATAAGTGCCCACGTGCGGAAGACTTAGCGTCCCTTGTCTCGAGTTGTATCGTGGCGAATGTAATGGGGCAACCAGTAGCAATCGAAATCAACCGATGGGGGTAGATATGCAATTGGCAACAGAACGACTGATACTTCGCCCATGGGCCGAAACGGACGCAGAGGACCTGTACAGATACGCGAAGGACGACAGGGTGGGCCCGGTTGCCGGCTGGCCGCCTCACTCGAGCGTTGACGACAGCGCGGAAGTCATCCGTACCGTGTTTTCTGCGCCGGAGACCTACGCCGTCTGCCTGAAAGAAGACAACAGGGCCATCGGAGGCATAGGGTTGATGATCGGCGCGCAGTCCGATAAGGAAATTCCGGACACCGAGGGGGAAATAGGCTATTGGATCGGCGTCCCGTTCTGGGGCAAAGGGCTGATACCGGAGGCGACCCAGGAGCTCGTTCGCCATGGTTTCGAGGACTTGAAACTGGACAAAATCTGGTGCGGGTACTTCGACGGGAACAAAAAATCGAAACGAGTTCAGGAGAAATGCGGCTTCACTTGGCACCATATCCGCAAGGATGTCTACTGCGAGCTGATGGGCGACATCCGCACAGAGCAGATCACGTGCCTGACGAAAGACGATTGGCTGAGTCGATCTAAAGCTTGATGAGCGACGTGGTTTGCCATTCCAGCTACACGTGGTTATTTGTGTCAGGACGGAACGCATTCCGTCGAGCGACGTGATGTTACGCTTCGTTGACTTCTTGAAATGGGTCGGCCTTCAAGACGAACTACGGGAGTTGCGACAAGTCGATACCGCTCGCAAGCCTCCTTCGGAATAGGTGCTGAGTAGCTCCTGAGCATGTGCGAACTTGGGCCCTCGTCTCCAACCGAGCAGGCGGTTAACTGCAAGATTTCCCTGAACGTTATGGACGAAGATCAGATGGGCTTCCTCGCGCGAAAGCCCGGTCTTCTTCATGATCGAGGGAACCATTTGCTCGGCTCCACGCTCGATGACACGCTGTGCCACGCGGGCGTACGCGTCGTCATCCGAGTAGAGCAGATAATAGTCTTCGTTTGCCGGCGGGCGCTGGCAGAGGGCTCCCGCCTCTGTTCCCTCGAGCGGGGGCGCTGCCGCCAGAGCCTCGTCGATAAGCGCGTCGAGCAGTGCGAACTTGTCCTCGTAATGCAGATAGAACGTACCGCGGTTGATATCCGCGCGACGGCAGATGTCCGCCACCGTCATCTTTGCGAAGCCGACTTCGGCCAGTAGCGCAAAGAACGCCTCGCGTATGACCGAGAGCGTATAGCGTCGGCGACGGTCCATTCTTTCCACTTCCATGGTTCCTCCGTTCGATCTGCCCGACAATATCCAGCAAATGCTCGTTTATCGACAGCGCTTCACATCTGTTCATTGCTCTTACGCAAATCAACATAGATACTGATTATCGACACCTGTTTATTATAGCTGAAAGAGGGTATCGAGTGACTTCGTACGAGCAGCTCGTCATTGAGCTTACCCAACGATCGTTTTCCCATCATGCAGTCTATCGAAACGGAGGCACGCCTTACGACCTGAGCGACCGCAACCCCGCCCCCTACGGACAGCAAATAGAAACGTTCGCTCGTATGATCGAGGATGCCGATTGCGTGCTTGTAGGCGGGGCCTCCGGGCTCTCCGCTGCGGGCGGAGGCGACTTCTACTATGAGGACAATGCGACTTATCGCAAACATTTCGGCAAGTTCGCCGAACGTTACGGATTCGACGGCGCTTTTGAGGGGTCGCTCTATCGCTGGCCCACCCCCGAGACGCGCTGGGGTTACCTTGCCACCTTCCTCGATACTACGCTCAACGCCCCTCTACGCGAGCCGTACAAGGATCTTGACGCCATCCTTGCTGAGAAGAACTTTTTCGCGCTCACCACTAACCAGGACACCCAGTTCGTGAAAAGTTACCCTTGGGAGAAAGTAGCCGAGATCCAAGGCGACCACCGTTTCTTCCAGTGTTCCCGTTGCTGCACCGACGAGGTGTGGGATGCGATCGAGCCGGTCTCCCGCATGATGGAGGCCATGGGGGACGGCCTAGAGGTACCAACAGAGCTTGTGCCGCGCTGCCCGCACTGTGGGGCCGAGGCGTTCCCCTGGGTTCGCGGCTACGGCAACTTCCTACAAGGCGAGCTCTACGATGAGCAGTATCGCAAAGTTTCCGACTGGCTCGACGCGCACAAGCTGCAGAAGATTCTTTTCCTTGAACTGGGCGTGGGTCGCATGACGCCTGCTTTTATCCAGGAACCGTTCTGGACCCTCACGGAGCAGTTGCCTCAGGCAAGCTACATCGCCGTGAATAACAAGACTCAGTTTCTTCCCCGCGCGATTGAGGATCGGGGGCTTGCTGTTCGTGCTGACATCGCCGATGTGCTTGCTGACGTGCGCAAGATACTCGGGAGGTAGCGCATGGAAATGGTCAAAGCGGTTCGCATTCGTCGCGCGCTAGCCGAGGCGAATCTGATCGTTATCGGTGCTAGCAACGGGCTCGACATGGCAGAGGGGCTCAACCTTTTCCGTGCCGATGCTCATTTCCAGGAGACTTACGGGGATCTTGCTCAGACCGACGATATCAGCTGCATACTGCAGGGGCTCTCCTTTCCGGATGCAAGCGTGCGACGTCGATGGGCTGAGCGGTTTCATCAAAAAGAATATCTTGAATATGGGCCCAGTCCGCTCATGAATGGGCTGCGGCATCTTACGGAACATGCTGACACCTTCGTGATCACGTGTAATATCGACGGACACTTCGCGCGTGCTGGGTTCGACGAGAACCGTGTGCTCGAGACGGAGGGGAGCATACGCACGTCGATCGACGAGCGCCGTCTCGCTCATCCGGATGCCTTCGCCGCGGCCCAGCTCGAAGAACTCGCTCAACTTGTGCGGGCCCATCGCACGGACAGGGTTGCCATCCTCGAGCTTGGCGTGGGGTTGCGAAACGGCATCATAAAGCGCATGCTCGCTCAGATTGCGAACGCCTGCGAGCACGCCACCTACATCGTGTTCAACTACAGCCAGGCCATTGCGCCCGACGTCTCGTGCGAGACAATTCTCGTTGACGGCGATATGGCCCCGGCGTTCGAGGAAGTCCTCCGATGCCGTCTCTAGAAAAGGAAGCGGGCGGGCTTCGAAGCCTCATCGACGATGCCGATGCCATCATCGTTGGCATTGGTTCGGGCATGTCGAGCGCCGCCGGGTTCAACCTTATCTTGACCTGCGATCCCTTATCGACCATAAGGAATACTTCATCCTGAGCACCAATGTGGCTACTCAGGTCGAGAAGACGTTTCCCGCTGAGAGGATCTGTAACTATCAGGGTAGTTTCGCGCATCTGTTGAGCGTAAACATCTCAGGCGACTGGGCATCGCCCGATGCTATTCCTATTCGATTCAGAGTCTTTTGCGATAAGCGAGTGGCGTCGTGCCGTAGGCACGCTTGAATGCATCAGTGAACGCTCCCTGGTTGCGGTAGCCCGCGCTTTTGGCGATTTCGCTGATTTTGCGGTTTCCATCAAGGAGAAGGCGCCGACCGTGCTCCAGACGCTGTGCGCGGATGTAGCTTTGTGGGGTGTCTCCCTGCACATTGCGAAATGCGGATATCATCTTTCCCTCGCTTACATGGGCGATGTCGCACAGCGTTTTCGTGCTGAGATCGGATGATAGGTTGCTGTCGATGTAGGAGCAGATGCAGCTGACACAGTCTCTGTCGCTTATGCGTACGGCGTCGGCTGCCGTGACCCTTTCGGGAATGCTGCTTGCCAGCAGCGCGAAGCATTCAATCACCTTGGCGTGATAATACGAATCAGCGACCGATGCGGCGGGGTAGGTGATGTCGAGCCCTCGAAGCGCCGAGGGCAAGCCGGGCACGCCGTCCGACGCGGTGAGCTGCCTGATGGCACGGCGCAGCTTCTTCTCGTCGCAGTGCAAGGCATCCGCATAGCGGCGTATTGCTTCAGGGGCTATGGTGATCGACGCCGATGACAGTCGCTTGCCGGGCGCGAACGAGCTTATGTAGGGGCCGCCATTCCAGTCGTGCCCTATGAGCTTGCAGTTTGATCCAGCGCACTCAGGTGAGCAATACATGGGCATCGCATGTTCATAGAGGCCGAACCCCAGATAGGGAATAGTCTCTATGACTGCCTCAACGGCGCGTTCGTATGTGATGTCCATCGACACGACGATGGTGTCACGGTCCATGAGGTAGAACCAATAAGAGCCCCTGCCGTATCGGGGGTCGACGAACCATGTCTCGCCGATGCTTCGCACCAGGTTGGCCTGTCCGAATCCGCGCGCGAGCGCTTCCTTCGCGCATACGGTGTGCAACTGAGAAAGCTGCGTGACGAACATGTCGTAAAGCGGGTTTCTCTGTCCTGTGGCGTAGCTCCCGTTTGATTTTTCGGTTGAACTTGAATTCTTTTCGGTGAAGTTTTCCATCTTATCGTTCCGTCTTTTGCATCGCTCCATCGAACTTTATTTTATTGTGAGAAAGTTATTCATGGCTAACCATTAGGAAGAGAGACGAAAACCACATGGCTCTTTTGATGGATGCGTCTTTGCCCTTGAGTGCGGTAGCGCAGACGCGGCCTTCGGCGTCTGCCAACGCCGCGCCGCGCCATCTCGATCCGCGCGTATCGCTTGCCGTGCTGGTGGCAATCAACGTGCAGATGGCGCTTACTCAAAGCCTGTTTGCCGAGATGGGCGTTTTAGCGCTTGCCGTTGTCGCGATGGTCTATTGCCACCGCTTCTTTGCGATTGTGCGTTGGCTTGCCTTCTATGCGCTGTTCGCCGTGACGGCACAGTTGTTCGTGGCGAGCGGGAACACCCTGCTTTCGCCCTTTGCGGCGTCGCTTCTCATGTACCGCCATGTTTTGCCCGCCTTCATGTTTGCTTTCAATATGATCGCAACCACGCGTCTTGGTGAGCTCGCTTGTGCGCTGCAGGCGATGCACGTTCCCGCGAACGTGTCGGTGGCCGTGTGCGTGGCGTTTCGTTTTCTTCCCACCATGGGACGCGAATTCTCCGCCGTAGCCGATGCAATGAAAACGCGCGGTATCGCCCTCACGCCGAAATCGGTTGTGTGCCATCCCGCCAAGACCGCCGAACATTTCCTTGTGCCTGTGATCGCACGTTTGGGCCAGATCGCCGACGAACTGGGGAACGCGGTCGTCGTTCGCGGCGTGGGGGCGAGTGCGCACCGCACCTCGTATTACCGCTTAAGGGTGCGCGCTATCGATGTTGCATGTCTCATCGCTGCGATGGTGCTCCTTGCGCTTTCCGTTTGCTTTAGAGCGGGGGTGCTCTGATGATGGAAAATGCCGCCGCGGCGAAGGCTTCGCCCTATGCTATCGAGCTCGATGGATGCACGTTTTGCTACAAAGGCGCTTCCCGTTCATCGCTTCGTGACGTTTCGCTGAAGGTTCCTCGCGGTCAATGCGTTGTTGTGACCGGGCAGTCAGGATGTGGCAAGACAACGCTTACGCGCCTCGTTAATGCGCTTATTCCTCTTATGTACGAAGGGGACCTTCAAGGTGAGGTGCTTGTTGCGGGAAAACCCGTTTCCGCATGGACGATGGGCGAGCTTTCCGCGCATGTCGGGTCGGTGTTTCAGAACCCGCGTAGCCAGTTCGTCAATCTCGACGTGACCTCGGAAATCGCCTTCGGCTGCGAGAACTTCGGAATCGATCGCGAGGAAATGGTCGAACGTGTGGCGCAGGCAGCGGCAACGCTCGGTATCGAGGGCCTGCTTGGGCGCGGTACCGAGGCGCTTTCCGGTGGGCAGAAGCAGTCGGTTATCCTGGCATCGGCCTATGCGGTGCATCCTGACATCTTCGTGCTTGATGAGCCAACCGCGTCGCTCGATGTGCATGCGATGCGGAATCTTGCGCGAACGGTTGCGCTTCTGAAGAGTCAGGGGAAGACCGTGCTTATCTCCGAACATCGCCTGTGGTGGCTTGATGGCATCGCAGACCGCTATGTGGTTATAAGCGATGGTTCGGTTATAGGAGATTGGGCGGCGGCAGAGTTCCTTGCTCTGCCGTTTGAAACGAGAACCGATATGGGGCTGCGCGCCGCCTCTCTCGCGGAAATCGACTCTGTTGTGGCGGTGTCGCCCTTAGGCGATTCGACCGATTCGGCCGTTTTCAGCTCGCCTTCGTGCGAGAAGCCCGTTGTACGTATGAGCGGCGTAGTTGCTGGCTACCGCGGTGCGCCTGCGGTCTTGAACGGTCTCGATTTCAGCCTCGTCCCGGGTCGTGTCGTCGGCATCGTTGGGCACAACGGGGCTGGGAAAACGACGCTCGCCCGTTGCATGGCCGGCCTCCTTAAGGAAAAGGCGGGGATGATCGAGGTCGACGACGTGCCGCTTCGCGCAAGGAAACGGGCGGGGCGCGTGTACCTGGTCATGCAAGAACCGGGATACCAGCTGTTCAGCAGCACAGTCGACGACGAACTTGCAAGCGCGTGCACTTCGGATGGCGTGGAGGACGGCCTAGGCAACAAGGGCCGAATTGCAGCAATAAAGGCTGCGCTTGCCCTCGAAGGTCTTGCCGACAGGCACCCGCTCTCCCTTTCAGGCGGGGAGCGCCAACGGCTCTCCATCGCTGCTGGCTTGCTTTCGAGTGCCCGCGCAATGATTCTCGATGAGCCCACGAGCGGCTTGGATTATCGCAACATGCGTCGAATAGATGCCCAGATCGCGCGCATGCGCGATGCAGGGATCGCCGTCTGCGTTGTCTCGCACGACTATGAATTCCTCTGCTCGGCATGCGATGAGATAGCCCTGGTCGAAGACGGGCGCATCGCCGAGCGCATCCCCTTAAACAAGGCAACACTTCCGAAGTTGAAGCTCAATTTCGGGTTTGCAGAAATACAGTAACAAGAGAAAGGCTTCACAATGACAAGTAAAGCAACAATCGGTTCTGCCGCAAAAGAGCGTGATGGCTTGAACCCGAAGGATTTCGTCTTCATCGCCGTGTTCGGCATCCTTTTGTTCCTGGTGTTCATGGTGTTCTCGATTATCTTCAGTGCGAATGCCAACCTGTGCTGGTTCACCCACACGGTGGGCGCGCTGTTCGCTGGTACCGTGTTCATGTACCTGGTCTATCGCGTGCCGAAGCGTGGTGCGATCGCCATCATGGGCATCATCGTTGGTGCGGTTGGCCTTCTGATGGGTATGTTCTGGAGCGGTCCTGTCGGCATTGTCGTGGGCGGTATCGTGGCAGACCTTATCGCAGGAGATCCGCAGAAGCGCACCAAGACCAAGCTTATCTGTGCCTTTGCCGCGTTCACGTTCTGCTTCTGGCTGGGGCAGATCTCTCTCATCCTTATGATGGGCGAAGCCTATGCCGAGATGTGCGTTCAAGCTGGCATGACCCTCGAGTACGGCCAAACGCTCGTTAACTCGATTCTAAGCCCAATGGGCGTCGTTACCGGCGCTGCCACCATCGCTGGCGGCCTCGTCGGCGGCTTCATCGGTACCAAGGTGTTCTCGAAGCACTTTGCCAAGCTTGGCATGTAAATTTACGGTCGGGAGGCAAATATGGCAATGACCAGGGAAGACAACAATCTAACGACAGGAGTAGGAAAGGACGTGGGGAAAGAAGGTCCTGCCAAGAAGAAAAACGCGATTCTCGAGCTGTTGGAGTTTGCTGGCAAGCGGCGGGTCTTGGCGTATGTAGGATGCGGCCTTTCGGTGCTGAACGCCGTGCTCACCGTGATGCCGCTTGTTTGCGTATGGTTCGTGGTTCGCGACTTGGTTTCGGTGTACCCGAACTGGGCAGAAGCGTCATCGGCCGCGATGTGGGCCGTGCTTGCCGTGGTGCTTGCCGTGCTGAGTATCATCGTGTATTTCGGCGCGCTTATGGCCTCACATCTGGCGGCCTTTCGTATTGCGGCTAATATGCGCAAGATGATGGTACGCCACGTGGCACGAATCCCTATAGGTTATTTCAGCGCGCACTCATCGGGGGAGATGCGCCGCGTGATCGATGGGTGCGCGGGTCAGACTGAAGACCTCATCGCCCACAAGCTGCCCGATTTCGTTGGCTCTTTCGCCACCCCGGTGATCTTCTTCGTCGTGGCGTTCCTGTTCGACTGGAGGATGGGACTTCTGTGCCTTGTCCCCATCGCCGTTTCCTTTGCTGCGATGTGGTGGATGATGGGCCGCGAGGACGCGAAGGGCGGCCGCCATTTCATGGAGCTTTATCAGGCGGCCCTCATGCGTATGAGCGCTGCGGCAACCGAATACGTTCGCGGCATACCCGTGGTAAAGGTATTCCAGCAGACGGTGCTTTCGTTCAAGGCGTTCCACGAGGCGATCGTCGACTATCGTGACATGGCGACGAACTATACCGAGTATTGCCGACGACCCCAAGTCGTGCAGTTGGTTGCGATCAACTCGACCTTTGCGGTGCTCGTGCCTGCGGGCATTGCGCTTGCCGCCACCGCGCCTGATTTCTCGGCGTTTCTGACCGACTTCCTGTTTTATGCTTTCTTTTCGGCGATGACAACAACGATGATGTCGAAGATCATGTATTCGTCGGAGGCCGTCATGATCGCTGAGGACGCGCTGCGGCGGATGAACACGATCATGGAGGTCGATCCCATCGCCGAGGTGGAGCCTGCCAAGGCTCTCCATCCGAAGGAGGCGAGCATCGAGCTTGCAGGCGTCAGCTTCTCGTATCCGGGGTCTAGGGAACCGGCGCTTCGCAATGTATCGCTTTCTGTTCCTGCTGGAGCGACGGTGGCTCTTGTCGGGCCGTCTGGCGGCGGCAAGTCGACGCTTGCGTCGCTCGTTCCGCGCTTTTGGGACGCAGATGAGGGTTCCGTTTTGGTGGGCGGGGTGGATGTGCGACGAATTCCCGCCGATGAACTGATGGGTGCCGTTTCCTTCGTGTTTCAAAACGATCAGCTGTTCAAGCGGAGCTTGGCCGACAACGTGCGTGCGGGTCGCCCCGATGCGAGTGATGCCGAGGTGCTCGCGGCGCTCCATGCGGCCCAGTGCGACGACATCATCGCCAAGTTCCCCGATGGTGTGAGCACCGTGGTGGGAAAAGAGGGCGTGTACCTTTCCGGGGGAGAGCGTCAGCGCATCGCGCTTGCGCGTGCCATTCTGAAAGGCGCCCCGATCGTGGTTCTCGATGAGGCGACGGCGTTTGCCGACCCCGAAAACGAGGCGTTGATTCAGGCTGCTCTTGCGACGCTTTGCAAAGACAAGACGGTGCTTATGATTGCGCACCGTCTGTCTACAGTCGCGAATGCGGATCGCATTTTCGTTATCGATCGGGGTTCTCTTGTGGAGCAGGGCACCCACGAAGAACTTGTCGCGCAGGGCGGGCTGTATGCGCGCATGTGGCAAGACTACCGAACCAGCGCGATGTGGAGGATCGAAGGGGGTGACAACCGTGCGGCGTAGGCTTCAAGACATTTTCGCCCTGACCGACCAAGGCATGAAGGACTTTATGCGCGGCGCCGGGTTCTGCGCATTGGCGAACCTGATGCTGATGCTGCCCATTGTGGTGCTGTACTTCGTCGCGAGCGATTTCGTCAGGTACCTTGGCGAACCTGCTGTCGGCCTGCCTGGCATGGCGCTCTACGCAGTGGGAATCGTGGCGGCGCTTGCCGTGATGTTCGTTACGCAGATGTGGGAATATCGTGCGACGTATACGGTGGTGTACCAAGAAAGCGCCCGCAAGCGCATCGCCATCGCGGAGCGTTTGCGCTTGCTCCCGCTCTCGTTCTTCGAAAAGCGCGATTTGGCCGACCTGACGAGCGTTATCATGAAGGACTGTTCCGATCAGGAGCGCCTGTTCTCGCACACCATGCCGCAGCTTTTCGGCATGGGCGCTTCGACGCTGGTATTCGCCGCTATGATGTTCGCGTTCGATTGGAGGTTGGCGGCATCTGCCCTGTGGCCCATTCCCGTGGCGCTCGCGGCGTTGCTTCTGACTGCGCGCATCCAGAAATCGCATACCGCGAAGAAGAACGCGGCGTCCCTTTCGTTTGCCGATGGTCTGCAGGAATACCTTGAATGCCATCGTGAGATACGCTCTCTCAACAAAGTGGGCGCATTCCAGGATGAGCTTGATTGCCGCATCGATCGTTTCGAGAGAGAGAAGATCGATGCTGAGTTGGCTATGGGTGTGGCGGTATGCTCCGCCCAAGGCTTCCTGCGTTTGGGAATCGCATCCGTCATCGTGGTAGGGACGATGCTGCTCGTGGCGGGGCAAGTCGACTTTCTTGTGTTCTTTGTATACCTGTTGGCGGTGACGAGGGTCTACGATCCCATCAACGTTGTTTTGCAGGCTGTAGCCGAGCTGATGGACATGAGTCTAAGCTTGGAGCGCATGCGCGCCATCGAGAACGAGCCGGTCCAGACGGGTAACGCCTCGTTCGAGCCTCAGGGCTATGACGTGGTCTTTGAAGACGTGGGCTTCGCATACGCCGACGGTGAGGATGTTTTGGACAGCGTATCGTTCACGGCGCGAGAAGGGCAGGTGACAGCGCTTGTGGGCGCGTCCGGTTCGGGCAAGAGTACAGCCGTCAAGCTTGCTTCGCGTTTTTGGGACGTAAGCTCTGGCGCGGTCTTCGTGGGAGGCGTCGACGTCTCTACTGTCGATCCGGAAACGCTGCTTTCTGCATTCTCCGAGGTGTTCCAGGACGTAGTGCTCTTTGACGACACCGTGCGTGAGAACATCCGTCTCGGGAAGAAGGATGCTACGAACGAGGAGGTTCTCGCTGCGGCGAGGGCGGCGCGCTGCGACGAGTTCGTGGAGCGTTTGCCCAACGGCTACGACACCATGATCGGGGAAAACGGCAGCAGGCTTTCCGGTGGTGAGCGCCAGCGTATCTCGATTGCGCGTGCTCTGCTGAAAGACGCTCCGATCGTGCTGCTCGATGAAGCAACGGCCTCACTCGACGTGGAAAACGAGACACACGTGCAAGCTGCTCTCTCTGAACTGCTTCAAGGCAAGACGGTCCTCGTTATCGCACATCGCATGCGCACGGTCGACAACGCCGACAAGATCGTGGTGCTCGAAGGCGGCTGCGTGGTGGAGCAGGGAAGCCCAGCAGAGCTGCGTGAGAAGCCCGATGGTAGATACCGCCGCATGTTGGAGCTGCAGCGCGAAAGCGAGGCGTGGGTGCTCTAACGCAAAGGCGATGTGAGATGGGGCGGTCGGGTACGTGCCGAAGCCCCCACTCGGCATATCTGCGAACCGGAGGCGCAGAGGAAGTTTTGCCAGCGATATGTTTTGCCTCTTGAAATCACGGGAGCCGATCATGCGGTCGGTTCCCTTTTCGTTTGCCCGGGATGGAAGAGGGGGAAGGAAAGACCAGGTTGCGGAAGAACGCGCGCCAGAGGGGAGGGCGCTTGGGATGAGTTCGAATTCGAGCGCAATTGCGGGATTCCTCAGGACGTTGAATTTTTGTTTTTGTCCCAAAGGCCGCGATTGTCCGCCTTTGGAGGCTCGATAGTGCCGAAAATGCCCGTTTTGAAACTCAGCCGCCCTTTAGCTTGCAAGCCGCCAGCTGTAATCGTAAGTGAATTAACGCGGGCAGCTTTCGCGCCGTTCGTAAAACCGCAGGTCGCATGCCTTCGCCATCGACAGGCGAAGTGAGTAGTCTCAAGCGGCTTGCCTATGGGTTGACGAACGGGCTTTGAGATTCCGCTGACGTCCGGAAACGCTTCGAGCTCCCTTGAATTTTCAGACAGCACATGATATAAGGTAACTGGTTTTCCGTTAGGAAGGCTTCCAAGTGCCGGGGACGTTTTCCCCGGCTTTTTTCTTATCCGGGAGAACAATGCGAGAACTCAGCATCTTCGTCGACGAGTCGGGTAGCGACGGCCTCTCCGACCGCCACTACCTGCTCACCGTCGTCATGCACGACCAATCCGAGAGCATCGCAGATTCGATCGCGGCATATGAGGGTGCCCTTCGCGCCAAGGGGCTCCCCGACATACCCTTCCACGCCTCCCCGCTCATGAACGGAAAGGACCAGTACTCGGGGCTCGACCTGAGGACGCGCAAGATGCTGCTCGGCTCGTTCCGCGTCTTCTTCCGCCACATGCCCGTGAGGTACCACACCTTCGCGTACGCGACCAAAGAGTTCGCCTCGCTCGACAAGCTCGCGGCGGCGATGCGCAGGGACATCGTGAACTTCCTGTTCGACAACCTCGCGCAGCTGCAGGCATACGACGCGGTCAAGGTCTACTGCGACAACGGCCAGCACTCCATCGCCGAGTCCCTCCATCGCGCGATCGAGTACGCGCTGTCGAAGGACGCGGTCATCTACCGATCGGCGCAGCCTTCCGAGTACCGCCTGTCGCAGGCGGCGGACTACATCTGCACCATGGAGCTCACCGCGATCAAGTACGCCGAGCACGCCGCCACCGCCGCAGATGAGAAATTCTTCGGCAAGTGGTCCGATTTCAAGAAGGGCATACTGAAGGAGACGCGCAAGAAGCTCGTCTAACGAAACGCCGGCAATGCCGTGCTCGTTGCGGGATTTCGTTGAGACGTGCCGCCGCCATTGGTTACGCGCATGTCCGAAGCGAACCAGCGCCTTGTCGCCGTCTACTTCCATGAACAGTCGCAAGCCAGCTGGCAATACGACGATGCGCAAATCGAAACTAGGCTATGACCCGACAACTGAAAGAATAGGAAAGAGGGGATCATGGCCCGTCTAGCATGCCCATGCGGGAACAGCCTTTCGAATAGCTGCGACGGGGATGAGACGGAATACTATTTCGTCGAGTACGGAATCATCGAAGCTCATCAAGATGACTTCGCCTTCTTCGAGCTTGAGTACAACGACTTGTCAACCGAAATCTGGAAGTGCGACGTCTGCGACAGGATGATGTTCTTCGATGGCCCAAGCGCCAGGGTTTCGCGTTACATGAGGCGTATCGACGCCGAATCGCTCGGCAAAGACGAGCTCGCCCGCGAGCACAAGAGAGGAATCTGCTTTAACAACCTCCTGCTCAACGAGGTTGACTGGTTCGTTGGCAGCAAGCATAAATCGAGCGGAGAGCCAGACTACGAAATCCTCGGCAACCCCAGCGAGCCGGACAGGGGCCCGTTGTTTACTTGCCGCATGATGGAAAGGCGGATATTCAGTCACGAGAACGGAAGGTTCCGCAACTGGTGGTATGCGGACCTGTACGATGACCTCATCGTCTTCTACACGTCCCTCAAGGACGGAAAGAAGAATGCGGTCCCGGTAAAAGCCTGGAGACGATACAACCAGGTCTAAAGGCAAAGAAAAAGCCTCCGTTCCAACATAGGAACGGAGGCTCGATAATCGGATTTACTCACCAATGTCGCTGGCGGCTTTGCCGTGACTCTCGTACGAAACGAAACTCAGCGGCACAGTGCGGCACTCAAGTGCAGGTCAAAGCCCTATCGGCTTACTCCCACTCAGTGACTAAACGAATCCGCATGGTGCCAGGTTGTGCCAGGCCATGTCGCCGAAGGGCTGATTCGTGCGCAATTCGGGCGAATCAGCCCGGTGATTCGCGATTTTGGGAATGACTCACTTGATTCGCGAAACCGCAGTTCGCGGCTTTAATCATTCCCGATTTTCCACCAGGATTCGTAGCAGGCGGCTTGGAAAGGGGTGATTCGGGGATAATTGCAGGCGCGATGATTCCGGCTCCCATCCATCGCAGCAACGTTAAAACAGATAAGGTTGCTGCGATGGATGGAGCGACGAAGGCGGCGCCACCAGCAGCGGAAAGCGCGCACGTCAAAACGCAAGATTCACCTGATACCGCAGAACCGCCAGTCGAGGAGGATGTCGCGCTTGGGGGTCATTCCGATCGCGACCACGGGGTCATATCGCGCCAGCCGCTTGGAACACCGACCTTGTCCAAACCGATGTCCCGAAAGTCCTCGAATAGACTCTCCAGTTCGCCCCTCCATGGCTCGGCCGCATCGCCGATCCTTGCGAGCAGATGGTAAATCACCGACAGGACGGCGAACGTTCTGCCGTTTGCAACCCCGGACCAGCTCCATGCGTTCGGGATTTTGGGGCAAACGCCCCACTCCCTGTTCCAGACGCGGGAATGATGGCAGCATGCGTTCCTGGTGACGCGAAGGACGGAAAGCCAGTTCTTGAATACGGGGACCTTCACGCCAAGATCCGAGGCTACCGCGGTTCTCGTGCTCGGCGAAACCTTCGAGAACAAGGGCTCGAGCGTGCCCATGGTGGCGCACTCCACCATCATCCAGTAGGGAGGAAGGTCGTGCTCGTCGCCATACGTATTCGCGAAGTGCTTGATGTACTGCTCGCTCTTCTTCGCGGCTGAGTACTCCCGGGATAGCTTGGTCCTTGCGGAATCGGGATACCCGAACGCCCCGTCTTCCTTCGCGGCGAAATAGGCAAGCCGGCTTCTCAGGAACACCTCGATTCTCGCGACCGCCTCGAACATCAGGAGGCGCAGCCTTCTGTCGAATTCGTAAGTCCGCATTATCTCGTCGAAGGTAGTGCCTTCGCGGAAGACCGTCTTGCCGTCGCCCGAGGAGGTCTTGTACGGGAACCAATATGCAGAGAGCCTGTAGTAGCCGATGGTCTCCAAGGATCTTTTGAGATCATCGACGTTACTGCATCCGAGACCCTTGCCCCTCGTCAGCAGATCGACTTGGTCATCTATGGAAATCCACTTCTTGGCGTATTTCATGTTTCACCCTCTGGATATAAAAAGAGCTGGAGTTGCGCATCAAAGAGAGGCTTTCCAGCTTTAGCAACGCATATTGTACCTAGCTCGCAGTATCGAGTCAAGGCGCGAAGATTAGAGGATGCCTTTATTTCGCATGACAAGCGCGCCGGAACGGCGAGCTGGCCCGCAGGCCGCACGCCAATAAATGATCTAGAAAAAGCCGGGGGGATAAGCCCCCGGCACTTGGAGGTAGCCGAGAAAGCCACCAAGATTCTTATGCCAGATTTAAGCCGACCATGCAAGGATTCCCGCAATGAAAATTTCTTGCGTATTTTCAAAAATGCAGGACTTTGAACATTTTCCCATCATATCAAGTTTGATTGGTAGATTGATATTTGATTCCATGGGTATTTCGTTGTGCGGGATTTTCCCTATGGGGATTTGCCACACGTGGATTATCCACGCAAGGGTTTTCCCGTTCTGGCCCTGAGAAAAAGAACGCCGCTACTCGGGTAGCTGCTGCCCAGCTACCCGTATGCGGGCGTTGTTATAGATTTCTGATTGCACACGCACTGCCATTGTCCATGTCATTCTTTATGCAATGTTGTCGTTCATATTCTTCGCCAATGATGCGAAGGAAATTGTGTGCGCGCATGAATATTCGGGTCGCGATTTGAGGCAGATGAAAGATGTAACGCGTGGGCCCGCCATGCATAACGAGCAGTTCGATGGCCTGATTTGGCAAGCCACGCCGCTGTTCGAGGCAAAACGCGTTTGGCTGTTGGGTGCTTCAGATGTTGCCTGCGAAGTGGCGAAACTCGCAACCCATCTGGGCTTTCTTGTGACGGTTGCCGATTACGATCCCGCATTCTTGAACGAAGAGCGCTTCCCGGGCGTACAGCGTATTTTGTTCGAGGGTGGTAACTTCGATGACTTGCAGAAATATGCTGCCGATTCCGCCGATTACGTGTGCGTGCTCACGCGCGGCCATATGTATGACCCGCAAAGCTGTGCGTGGGGCGTGGTGTGCAATGCGCATTATGTGGGCATGATGGGCTGCAAGGGCAAGAACGAAACAGTTCATGACCTGGTCATTGGCCTGGGTGCAACCGAAGAGGGCTGGGCACGCATCAAGCGGCCCATCGGTTTGAAGTTTGGCGCAAAAACTCCTGCTGAACTGGCTGTTTCTATTGTTGCGGAGCTTATTGACGTGCGCTACAAAGAAAACTATAGCGATGCGGCGCGCGCAGCACGAAAGCCATTTGGACTAAGCGTTCTTTCCAAAGCGAAGAAAACAACAACGCCCCGCACCTGTGAGTATGCGGGACGTTTTCTGTGCGGTGACAAGGTGGCTTTTGCAAGAACTTCGATTCGAAAGCGAACGGCGACAGGGCGATTTTGCGGGCGCTGACACCCCGTGCGACGCCGTGCTTCTTCGTGCGACGCCGAAGCGATTTTTGCGGGAGCAGATGCGGCACGCGCTGCCTTGTTACTCGGTTGCCGCCCGCCTCAGCGCCCGACGCGAATTCTACTGCTGTTGCATCGCTTCCGAAAGATCAATGCGGTAGTGCTGTGCAATCCATTCAAGGGTTTTCGGCGTTTCCTGGAACGAGAGGTTCACGGCGCTGTAAATCTGGAACTTGTCGATGGCGCCTTCGCCGTATCGGTCATACGCGTAAACTCCGGGGTTCAGGTATCCAATAACGTTTTCCCAGTACTCTGCGTTGTCCTTTCCCTGCGCCCACACGGCAAGGCTCGGATCATGAGCAGCGCTGGTTAGCAGCTCGTTTGCCATGCCGGCGTCCAGAAGCTCCTTGAGCACGTTGCCGGTCAGAGTCACATCAAGGCTTCCGGATGCATCGTCGGTTTGCGTGATTTCGTCCTCAAGGACTTCAATACCTCCATACTTTCCGTGGTAAAGGTTGATGCTTCCCACGGTAGCGGTGGGGCGGGCGTTCGCCAAATCGTAAAGCCGATCAATGCGGTTTGCCCGCGCTGTATCGCTTGATGCAAAGGAGGCAATCCTGCTTGAGAATGACGCAGGATCTTCTAGCTCGTCTTTGATCAGGGATATGTCGTAACCGCGTCTGATCACGTCACCGTTTTTCATTTCGTAATTGAAGCTTACGTAGGAACGGTAGTAATACGAGGCATCAAGACGGGTGGTCCCTTCGTATATGTACTTGCCGCTGTATGTGGCACTTGCCGATGGCAAACCTTTCTGTGTGGGAGATTCGTGTTCATCGATAATCAATTGGTGCAGGTCAGTGACGTTTTTTATGCTTTCAGGGCTGTCTGCGGCAAAATCTAGGCCGTCTATAAAGACGCTCTCGATGTCGGATTCGGCGGGAACATATTTCGATTCGCAGCTGGCTACTCCATAAGCACCTGCGCTCACGCCAACGCACAGCAGTGCTACCAGCGCCAAGCCGGGAAGGCGCCGCTTGATAACGCGTGTCGATTTTGCCATGATGCTTTCCAGAACTGTGTAAGATCCCAGCGCACCCAAAAGGTAGAAGCCGATGAGCGCGCCCATAAGGCCAAGATTATTCGCCTGCTGAGCCGCACTGCCGTCGTAATCGGTAAACGTGCATCCAACCAGGGCAAACCCCAGTCCGAACGCAATGCTGAACATAATGCTGAACGCAGGGCGCAGCTTTTTGAACGCAACGCCTTCGCCCACTTCTTCCACGCGGCGGTACTTGAAGAGCGCGCAGGCTACGGCAACGGCAACCACAGCAACAATTGCGTAGGCAGCAAGCATGCCCCAAATGTCATACCGGGTTGGCATCATGAACTGTGTTTCCATTTGCGCCATGGGCGAGAAGAGCAAGGCGATATTTGACGGTTCCAGGTTGCCGGTGACGCCGTATGAGAACAGGGCAGCGGCGGTTTTGAAGCCGAAATCAACAACGCAAGCATAGCCGTGCAGCATAAGCGTGACAATGATGAACACCAAGCGCGAGCTCGAAAGCGCCGCACAGAGCAGGCACAAGCCGCTGTGAATGATAACAAGCAGGCAGCCCGACGCTATGAGTGTGGGGCCCAGGCAAAGTTCGAAGCATGCCGATGCCTCCGCGAACGTGAAAAGCAAGCCCGTAATCACATTTACTGCAAGGCCGGGCAAAACGGTAACAACAAAGCTCGTGAGCAGCAGCGTTGACCTGCGCACCGCGCCTGCCCCGTAAAACCGCGCACTTTCCGGCTTGAACAGGTAATCGCAGTTCACGCAGGTGGCAACCACGCAGTACGCCAGCGTGAAGAATGCTGAAAACGTTAGGAACAAGGGAAGATAACTTGAAAGGCTGTTCGTTGGGTCCAGGCTGTACGTGTAAACGGTGTAGCGCATGCGGGAAATAGTGGGCACGAGCGTTAGAAGCCATCCCAAAAGGTACAGAGCGCTCACGTACCAATTTCGCTTGAACAGCTCTTTTGCTAGAGCGAAATTACAAAACGATATTCTTGACATGGGGGCTCACCTCGTTCAGTTCATACAGGAACAGCTCTTCCAGCGACAGCGGGATAATCTCAAGCAGCACGGGGTTCAGCGCGGAAAGCGCCGTGCGCACTTGATCGGCGTTGCCGCGCACGATAAGGGTGCGCAGGCGTCCTTCGGCGCTTTCGTGCAGCACGTCCACGCCCGCAAGCTCCACGCCATCGGGAAGCGCTAGCTGCACCTTCACCAGCGAGCTATCAAGCGAGAACAAGTCGTGCTCGCTTATGATCTGGCCTTCCGCCATAATCCCCAAGTGGTCGCATACGCCTTCGAGTTCACGCAAATTGTGACTGCTCACTATAACGGTAGTGCCGAATTCTGCAACATCGCTCAGGACAATGCTCCACGCCGTTTTCCTTGCCAGCGGGTCCAATCCGTCCATTGGCTCGTCCAGCAGCAAAACGTCGGGGCGCGATGCCAGCGCCAACAGGAGCATCGCTTGCTTTTGCATGCCTTTCGAGAACTTGCGGAAAGGCAGGGTCAGGGTCAGGTTAAGGTTGCCAAGCAGCGTTTCGAAGCGACCCCTGTCAAAGCGAGGCGTTATTGATTCATGCAAAGAGGCCAGGCTTTTGAGTGTGGCGCGCGCGGGAATGTAGAAGCTGCTAGGCACGAATGCAATGCGTTCTTTGATGGCAACGTTTTCGAACGCTGGTTGCCCCAGCACCAGCACATCACCGCTGTCTTTGCGATAGATGCCTGCAATGTGCTGCAGCAACGTGGTTTTTCCTGCGCCGTTTGGACCAATCAGCCCGTAGACCGATCCTGTGGGGACATGCATATCAACGCTGTTCAGCGCAACGAAATCATCGAAACGTTTCGTTAAATGAAGCGTTTGTACGGCGAATTCAGTCACGGTTTCCACCTCCGTTTATGCGTTCAATTAAAGATTCGGGGTCTACCCCTATCAAGAGAAGTTCCTGCACGGTTTCGTCGAAAGCGGCAAGAAGTTCGTTTTTTCGTGCTTGAGACGCTTCGGGGTTGTACGATACGAAGCTGCCTTTGCCTTTGACAGAGCAGATGCAGCCATCTGCTTCAAGCGCATGATAGGCGCGTTGAATGGTATTGGGGTTTACGGAAAGCTGCGCGGCTAAGCTGCGTACCGAAGGCATTTCAGTGCCTGGTTCAAGCAAACCGGCAAGGATTTGGCGTCGATACGCATCGCGCACCTGCTCATAAAGCGGTCGTTGGTCGCGGTAATCAACGGCAATCATGGGGCAAGACCTCCTTTCGGTGTTCGATCTGTATTAACTGTACTATGTATGCTAATACAGTTTATATAGAGCTGCAGCAACCTGTCAAGAGGCGAAAGGGCGCGATAACGCGAGTGCGGTTTCTGGCACTGGAGATTCCGAGGTGCAGCATGCCCCCGCCGATTATCGACGTGTTCCGTAGGGGCAACTTGCCTGCTGAAGCAAGTGAGCCCCGGCGACTTGCATCAGCGGTCGTACCGGGGCTAACTGGTTTGCATTGTAGCGCATGCATTCTGTTCGCGAAGTCTTAAGTGTCCGATGTGCGAATCAACCCCTTATTCGCGGGTTCGGGAATGGCTCGATTGATTCGCGAAACCGCAGGTCGTTTCATGCGCACCGGCATCGCCCTACGAATATGCAACCTTGCTGACGCCGACGAGCCCTCGTTCAAAGAAGACGACGTCTGCGGCGTGCAGGCACGCCGTTTTCACGGATGGCGCAGAGAGCCGGGCCGCCGTCGAAACGGCGGCCGTCTTTACCCTCGCCGTCTTAATGCTCGCCCCTTTGATGCCGAGCATCGAAAGCAGGTGCTTGGGAACCTCGTAGTCTTGCTCGACGAGGCCGAAGAACGTGACGCCGGAATTGACGCACACCTTCATGACGCAAGACGAGACGGGCTTGAACGCCATGCTTCCTGCCGCTCCGCCGACGAATGAGTGGCGTGCGGGTCGAGAAGGGCTGGCGCCAAAAGAGCCCAACGGCCGTTA